>Ga0326728_10003501_pt1 | contig 48545 bp, 45 predicted proteins | sample MB3enrmetagenome_FD_207602 | JGI IMG/M metagenome (GOLD analysis project Ga0326728, IMG submission 207602) | Lab enriched peat soil microbial communities from McLean, Ithaca, NY, United States - MB31MN | ecosystem: Environmental > Terrestrial > Soil > Wetlands > Peat | place: USA: New York... | reverse complement strand
ACGGCATCGAGTTCATCGACATGGTTGTAGTGAACCTTTATCCCTTCGAAAAAACCGCGATGAAGCCCGGCGTGACCTTGGAAGAGTTGATCGAGAACATCGACATTGGCGGTCCCTCGATGCTGCGTTCGGCCGCGAAAAATTTTGAGGATGTCACGGTTCTTGTGGACGCCGCCGATTATCCCGGGGTCCTGGAGGAACTACAGAGAAATAGCGGAAGTGTTTCGCGGGAAACGCGTGCCCGGCTGGCGCGCAAGGCGTTCGCAACGACGGCGGCTTATGACGGTGCCATCTCCACCACCTTGCAGAAGATGGCCAATGGAGAATTTCCGGAGACGCTCCACCTGAACTACCGGAAAGCGATGGATTTAAGGTATGGCGAGAACCCGCATCAGAAGGCCGCGCTTTATCGCAGTCCCACCACAGCCGGACGGGGCTTGGCCGCGGCTCCGCAACTCCAGGGCAAGGAACTTTCCTACAACAACCTGGTGGACTTGGAGGCTGCCTGGCGACTGGTGCAGGAATTTGAAGAACCGACGACGGTCATCATCAAACACACCAACCCCTGCGGAGTGGCCACGGGCGCGACGCTGGTGGAAAGTTACCAGCGCGCCCTGGAAGCCGACCCGGTTTCGGCCTTCGGATCAGTGATCGCCTTCAACCGCGCAGTGAACGGGCCCACGGCGGAAGAACTGGCAAAGCTCTTTGTGGAAGCCGTCGTCTCACCGGGTTTTGAGGCGCCCGCACTCGAGCGCTTGGCTGCCAAGAAAAATCTCCGTCTTCTCGATATGTCGGCGACGGCCGGCGACGACTACGGACTCCAGTTCAAGGCCGTGGGGGGAGGCTTGCTCGTCCAAACACCCGATTCTCAGCCCGCACAACCCCAGTTATGGAAGTGCGTCACGGAACGCCAGCCTTCGCCGGAAGAAATGGAGACCATGATCTTTGCCTGGCGAGTGGTGAAGCATGTCAAATCCAACGCCATCGTTTTTGCGCGGCCGGGAGTCCTGGTGGGCGTGGGGGCCGGGCAAATGAGCCGCGTGGACTCCGTCAAGCTGGGAGCCACAAAGGCGCGCGATTTGAAGCACGCGCTGGAAGGCACGGTGCTTGCTTCCGATGCCTTTTTTCCCTTTCCCGATGGAGTGGAAGAAGCGGCGCGAGTCGGCGTCACGGCGATTGTCCAGCCGGGCGGGTCGGTTCGCGACAACGAAGTCATCGCTGCGGCCAACCAGCATCATTTGGCGATGGTCTTAACCGGAGTGCGGCACTTCTCGCATTGAGGCGCCCACAGAGTTCCTTCTGCAAGTCAGTTTCGGGGTGAAGACAAGCCTCCGCTCTCGTCGGGCGGAGACGCCGTGGAAGTGGGCGCAATTTTGAATTCCGGCGAGAACGCGCACCTTCCTGAACGGCGTGGCGGAGTTAAGACTTCGGGGCGTAATAGCCGTCGCGCGCGACAATGTGGTACTTAACCTTCTTGCCCTTCTCATTGAAAATCTCGAGCGGATTTCCCTGATCGTCCACCACCGCCACCTTGAGCTTGTGGAACTGGCCGTCTTTCGTCGCATTGGTGGGAATGAAGCCCAGGCTATATTGCATGCGAAGTTGCTGCGCGACTTGCTGGTAATCGCTCGGCACTTCCTGCTCGAAGCGCGGGAAATACGCCTGACCGCCGGAGTAGGAGGCGATGGTTTTGAGCGCATTTTCGGCTTGCAAAGCCCCGATGCCCTCGCCTCTGGGGCTGCGAACGGTCATGAATTCCAGGATGCTGATGGGGTAGATGGGTGTGTCCGATGCCCTCACGATTTTCAGGCACTGGTCGTAGGTTAGTTTGCTGAAAGTGTCAACGCCGGTGACCACGGCCACAACGGCTTTGCGCCCGTGCACCTCTTTCATTCGGTCCAAGACGAAAGCCAGCGCGTCATAAAGGTTGGATTCCCGAAAGCCCGGCATGCGCAGTTGATCCAGACCCGCTCGCACCTCTGAGCGGTCTTGGGTGAAATCGGTGAGGATTTCAGGTTTCAAGTCAAAAGCCACGACTGCCACCCAGTCTTTTTGGTGTATTACATTCAAGAAATCGTAGCTGTATCGAAGCGCTATAATCAGGTACGGCCAGGAGCGGCTGGCGAACTCAATCAGCATACAAACGGTCATCGGAGCTTCGCCGGTTCCGAAGTTGGTGATGGCTTGCGGGACGCCGTCGTCGTATAACTGGAAATTCTTTTTTTCCAGGTTCTGGAGCGGGCTTCCATTGTTGTCGACGACCATCACATCCACGTTGACGAGACTGGTGGTCGTGGACAGCGTATAGATATCGTTGGGATTGATCTTCTCAGGTTTCTTCTCCGGCTGTACGGGAGCCGGCTGGGTCTTCTTTGGAACCAGAACTGTTTCGCCCACGTCCGGTTGCGGTCCCGTGGTCTGTTGCTGCCCCGCTGTCGATGGCTCCTGGGGCTGGGCAAACCACTTGGGCGGAAAGCTCGCCAAAACCAGCACGCCGACCACTCCCACCAACAGAGTAATTGGCAAATACCGTCTCTTGTTTTTGCTCTTCATGCAGCACGCTCCCCAACGCCCCGAAGTAATATTATGTATGATGCCACTCCCACCCGCTTGGGTCAACTCCAAGGCGCCAGAAGTTTATGGGCGCCTCACTGCCGGCAGCCCACGGGGACAAGCGACCTCCAAAGGAGTCGGGTCGGCCGCTTGGTTTGTTTCACGGGGATGGTACCCGAGTACTATTGCCAAGGTCCTGAGAGGGCATTACAGTAGCGCTCGAAAGTGAAGTGTGGTGTCCGGTAGTTGGAGATATTGCTTGACATTTAGGTCGTTTAGGGCAAAATGCTACGACCAGGAGAAGTGTTGAGAAATATATTGACTTTTACTAACTGATCGTTTAGGCTTTCCGCCCAGATAGCCATCTTTACTGATTGACTTATGGGAGGAAAGCCGTGCGAAATTACTTTTTAGCATTTTTGCTGGCATTGTTAGTAGTACTAAGCAGTGTTTCGGTTCGGCGGAGTGTAGGAATTGGTGGAACGCCACCCCCCATCCCCCCCCCGAATTATGTGGGAATTGGTGGGACGCCACCCCCCATCCCTCCCCCGAATTATGTGGGAATTGGTGGGATACTGCCGAACTGAGTTGCTTCTGGCGCGCAAGTTGACAGGCGCGGAAGCAACGAAAGGTGCGAGTTACTTCCGTGCCGTTCAAAGGTGACCAACTTCTTCTCTGCGGCGTTCAATACGCGACGTATGCGTTGGAGGTCTGGGTCTGCCTATCGCTCGTCTGGGGAGGGCGGTGGCGTCGCCTAAAAGGTCTTGGGCTCTATGTGACAAGTTTATTCTTGCTGGACGGCGTAGCTCGTCCAGCCGTCAGCAATTTCTTCGGTGCTAAATCCACCCCCTTTTACTATTTCTATTGGACAACAGATGTGGTGTTCGTCCTGGGCGCCTTTGCGGTGATCTGTGGGTTCTTGCGGCGTGCCTGCACCCGGGAAGAAAAGCTGTGGAGCTTTGTTCGCCTCTTACTCATTTTCGTCTTTCTAATTGTTTTGGGAGTCTCAACCCTTTCTCTAACCCGCCATTATGCGAATCTATACATTTTGTACATCATCGAGCTCAGCCAAAACCTCTACTTTACCTGTCTGGTTTTGAATACCTTGCTTTACGTCATGCTCCAGCAACTCGCGATTGATGACGACGAATTAGGGTTGCTGTCATGCGGGATGGGGGTGCAATTTGCCGGCGAGGCAGCGTGCTTCGCACTGTTACACTTGACGGCTGACAGCACCATGGCGAGAGTGCTGACGCAGTTCCTGGCGCCGTGCTGCACCTTGGCCATGTTGTGGATTTGGATTTATGCCATTGGCAAGACACCCCAAACTGTTTCCGATCGATACGAGCCTCGAAGGGATGAAGGCTTGGTAGAGGCGGTTGCTGACCAGTAAGTTGCAACGAGGTGAAATATGTTTATGGCGGCCCTGATTTTGATGGTTTCCACTGGGCTATTTTTCTTCTATCTCCAGGCGGTCTGCCAAAAGATCTTGCGCCGGCAGTTCACCCAGGAATTTTTCCAATCGATCGTCAACGCCAATCGTCTGGAGTTCCCATCGGTGCGTAAGGCGATCGAAGACTTTGGCTCTCCCGTGGAATACCCACGGCTGACGGTGACGCTCAAGTGTGATTTCCTGGCGCTTACCTACCTTCTCAAAAATGCTGCCAACGTCAATCAGCGCTATAGCTATGAAGAGCGTCTTTTGATTCTCTACTTCAAGTTGGTCTTCGTTTCTCTGGTTACGCGCCACTGGCTGAAATTGCGCGAAACGCCGGCCGCCTTGAAGTTGACCGCCATCCTCCAGTACTTTGCCAACGTGGTGGGAGAGCGTGTGAATACGGTGAGATTCGGAAACCTGGCGGCTTCCGACTATCTCCTGAACCTCTAGTTGCCCCCGCCCCCGGGAAATCCCTGGAATCCCTGTCTTTATCTGCGCATTTTCAGTGCCGTTTCAGTTGCTGTAGAAACGCGTAGGGAGCGCCGGAAATCCTTGTGAATTCAGGTACGGCTGTCAGTGACTCCAGCTACAGGAATCCAACCGCTCGATGGCGAAATTTTCCGGGCCGCCTCATCCCCCTCCCCTGCCGATTCACTTAGAGTTGACCCTACCCTCATCCGGGTGTATGAATCATGGGAGCCGATTCGCGCGCCTTCGGGCGCAAAAGGTGCGTGGCTATGTTCAAAACCGCCCTTCGAGTTGTGACCCTTGCATTGTGCGCCCTTATTGGCCTCTGGGCCGTAGGTCATGGATTTGCCCTGGCGGCTATGGCCAGCGCCCCCAGTCACGAAGACATGCTTCAGTACCTGTTGGAGGTAAGCGTCTCCATTGCCGGCGGCGTGTGCGTGCTGTCGGTTGCGGTCCAGCAGCTTTATTGTTGGCGAACTCACCATAAGGATGGCGGGCTGATCTGACGGTTTGCTGAATAAAGAGGCAGAGCTGACCTTTAGGCAGGCGCGTGCCGCGCGGAAGTTCGGCGCTATAACACACACGCAATGTGGCCAGCGGCGAAGAGATTTTCCTGTTCCGTGCTCAACCCGCATGAAACTGAATCTAATCAGGCCCTTGCGAAGAATCCCACTTCCGCTTTCACAGGCGTTGCCGCACCCCGTAATTATTGCGCTCGCAAGGCACGCTCTTGCAATTGGTTTTTGAGGAGTTGTGCCTGCTCGGAGGTGATGTGGATCTCTCCCTCCAGAACCACGGCGAGGCGGCCGTCACCGGCATCCTTGAATCGTGCGCTCCGGGGCGATCTGGCTGAGTATACACATTTTGTCCAATGGCATGCCCGAGGTTTCGTCATTCCCTCGGCCCGATTCTGGTGATATATTGATAGCACGCGCTTTGCTTGACTTTGGTGGAGGGCGTAAAATAGCATAGTTCGTTTTGCGGGTTCCGCACCGGACGGGGACCGGTGCAGGGTAGTTGTCTCCTCAGTTGGCTGACATTCATGTTTGACGCACTCCAAGACCGGCTGCAAAAGGTTTTTAAGACCCTCCGTATCCAGGGAGTCCTGAACGACGAGGTGGTGGACCAAACTTTGCGCGAGGTGCGTCTGGCGCTTCTCGATGCCGACGTTAACCTCAATGTCGTAAAGGAGTTGCTTAACCGTGTCCGGGTTAAGGCCCTGGGCGAAGAAGTTCGCGACAGCTTTTCGCCGGTGCAGGAAGTGATCCGCATTGTCCGCGACGAATTGATTCAGATCCTCGGGCGCGAAGCCTCCTTGCTGACTTTTTCGAAGGAGTACCCCACGGTCTTCCTCATGGTCGGCCTTCAGGGCTCCGGCAAGACCACCACTTCCGGAAAACTGGCGCTTTGGCTGGCAGGGCGCAAACGCCGCCCGATGTTGGTCTCGACCGACGTGTACCGCCCCGCCGCGCGGGAGCAGTTGGCGATAATCGCCAAGGCCGTGCAGATTCCGATTTTCCCTGGCACAGGCATCAACTCGCCCATTGAATTGGCCATGGCCGCGCGCAAGGACGCCGCTGACCGCGGCCACGACGTGCTGATTGTTGACACCGCCGGTCGCCTGCACATCGACCAGGAGTTGATGAACGAAGTCAGTGAATTGCGCACCAAGCTGCGGCCGAGCGAAGTCCTGCTGGTGGCCGATGCCATGATCGGTCAGGACGCCGTGCGCAGCGCGCAGGAATTCCACGAGCGGCTGGGTACGACCGGCGTGATCCTGACGAAGCTTGACGGCGACGCCCGCGGTGGCGCGGCGCTTTCCATTCATCACGTCACCGGCCAGCCCATCAAGTTCATGGGCATCGGCGAAAAATACGATCAACTGGAAGTCTTCTATCCTGAGCGGATTGTCTCCCGCATCATGGGCATGGGCGACATCCTTTCGCTCATTGAAAAAGCCGAGCAGAAGATCGACAAGCAAAAAGCGATCGAAGTTCATCGCAAGCTTCAGACCGATACTTTTTCGTTGGAAGACTTCCGCGATCAACTTAACCAGGTGCGCAAGATGGGGTCGATGGAGCAGATGCTCGGCATGCTCCCCAAAGTCGGTATTTTCAAAGATGCCAGTAAGGTCAAAGTGGAAGAGAAAGAGCTGATTCATATTGAGGCGATTATCGATTCCATGACTCCCCAGGAGCGCCACAATCACGAGATTATCAATGGCAAGCGGCGCAAGCGCATCGCCAGGGGCAGCGGGACTTCCGTCCAGCAGGTAAATCAGGTCTTGAAACAATACTTCCAAATGCGCAAAATGATGAAGTCCATGAGTCAGAACCTGCTGGGACGGGGACTCAGCAAGCTGGGCATGCCGGTGGGGCCGGGGGCGTGATAGCCTCCGTGAGGCAAGGTCAATGATGAACTAAATGAATTTTCGATTGCCGATGGCCGATTGACGATTAATAAAGACCAATTAACAATCGTCAATCGACAATCGAACATCAAAAGGGGGGAGATTGTTAAGGATACGCCTGGCTCGAACGGGGGCCAAAAAGAAAAGCAGTTACCGAGTGGTAGTGATTGATCGCGAGAGGGCCCGCGATGGGCGCTTTGTGGAAATTGTCGGCCATTATAATCCCCGGCGAACGCCGCCGGAGATCGTGCTGAAACGCGAGCGCGTTGATTATTGGATCGGACGGGGGGCGCAGCCTTCAGAAACGGTACAGAGTTTCTTGAAGAAGCTTCCAGCGCCGGCGCCAGCGCCAGCACCAGCGCCAGCGGCCTAAGTGATAAGGCCGGCCCCTGCGCCCCTTGCGGCGCCCGCACGAATTGCGGTTATGCGTTCATATAGACACTGGTTCACGAGACCCTTGGAACGTCAGCTCAAGTGCGCGGGAGGGCCAGATGAGAGAGTTAATCGAAGCCATCGCCAAAGCGCTAGTGGATAATCCGGAAGAGGTTTCTGTGCGGGCCGTGGAGGGCGAACAAGTAACCGTCTTGGAATTGCGGGTGCATCCCTCCGACTTGGGGAAGGTGATCGGAAAGCAGGGGCGAACTGCTCGCTCCATCCGCACCATCCTCAACGCCGCCGGCATGAAGCTCAAGAAGCGCTTTACGCTGGAGATCCTGGAATAGGGGGCCTTTCGTCTCACATGCGGCCGGGAGCGGCGTGCGGGGCGGCAGGGGCATTGGCGGAAAACGCAGCCGGGCAATTCTTGGCCATCGCACGCATTCTCCGGCCCCAGGGGCGCAAAGGAGAGGTTGCGGCGGAGATCCTCACCGATTTCCCAACGCGTTTCCAGGAACTCCAATCGGTGTTCCTGGAAGTTCCCGGCCAAGCTCCGAAGCCCGTCAACGTGGAGTCCAGTTGGCCGCACAAGGGCCGGATCGTCCTGAAGTTTTCAGGGATCGACTCCATTGAGAGTGCCTCGGGCCTGCGTGGGCTCCAGGTTTTTATCCCGTGGGAGCAACGCATGCCGCTTCCCCCGCACCATTACTATTTCTCCGAATTGCACGGATGCCGCGTTATTTGGGAACGCCAGGGAACGGAAATTGGGACGGTAGCCGAAGTCGAATCCACGGGCGGAGTGGATGTGCTCCACGTCAAACGTCCAGACGGGAAAAGTGAAGTGCTGATTCCCCTGGCGCAGGAAATCTGCACGCGGATCGATCTTGCCTCCCAGACCATCGTGATCGACCCGCCGGAGGAGTTGTTGGAACTGAACGAGTAGGGCAGGACGCTGGAGAAATTATGAATTCTGAATTCTGAATTATGAATGCTTGAGCACTTTGCCAGAATCGATCGCGACTGGGACTCGACTGTTTTCAGAATTCATAATTCAGAATTCATAATTTGCTGATTCCAGCTTCCAGCACCGAGACCCATGACGTTTGACGTGGTCACCATCTTCCCCGGCTTCTTCGCGAGCATCCTAGAGCACGGGCTGCTGAAGAGGGCCATGGCATCGGGCCACGCGACGATCCGGCTGCACGACTTGCGGGATTATACCGATGACCGCCATCGCACGGTGGATGATCGGCCGTTCGGCGGCGGGCCGGGCATGGTCTTCAAGCCGGAACCGATTTTCCGGGCGGTGGAAGCAATCCGGAGCGAGGCGACGGAGAAATCCCTGCCGGTGATTCTTCTTTCACCCCAGGGACGCTTGCTGACTCAGGCCGTGGCGGAAGAGCTTTCGCATGTTGCGCGCCTGGTTTTGATCTGCGGCCGCTATGAAGGCGTGGACGAACGCGTGGCGGAAAACCTCGCCATCGATGAGATTTCCATCGGTGACTTCGTCCTGAGCGGCGGTGAACTGCCCGCCGCAGTGGTGATGGAAGCCACGATTCGCCTCCTTCCGGGAGTACTAGGCAACGAGGAGTCGCGCGAGCAGGATTCCTTCGCGGTCCCGGCGGGCGCGCCAGCGGAAGTCCGGCACGGGTTGCTCGATTGCCCGCACTACACGCGTCCGGCGGAGTTTGGCGGTTGGAAAGTGCCGGAAGTTCTGCTTTCCGGTAACCACGAGCAGATTCGCGAGTGGCGGCGACGGCGAGCGTTGGAAAAAACCTGGAGGCGCCGGCCCGATTTGCTCGCCCTTGTTCCCCTGAGCGAGGAAGACCGCCGGTGGCTGGCATCACTCGAGTGCCCGGAGCTCAAGCAGTGAGCTTTGTAGAGGCGCACGAAAGCCCGTGTAGCGGGCGTCATCATTTAGCCCATGGCGCCAGCCGTGGGAAAATCGGGAGATGGAGTGAATTCTCAAGCCGGCAGGGGCGACATCATCACGACGGATCGAGCGGGAATCCGATGTCGCCACTACTATGGCTCATGATCTGTTCTGCGCTGTGCGATCCCGCGGCAGTTTGCCCGGGGCCATAGGATGCCGCCGCTAACGCGGCCTGGGACGGTGCCGAAGTTGCCGCGCTGAGCTTTAGGTCAGCACGTCAGGCACTCGCGAAAAATGCCGACCTAAAGATCGGCGCTACATTCTGCCAGCGCGCGTCGTTTTTGACATTTTATTTCGAGGCCGGAGCGGCAAGGCTAAGATTCTGCCCCTGTGAAGTGCTCTCGAAAAGTTTGGGAGAATAGAAACATGAATGCGCTCGAAAAAGTTGAACAATCACAGATGAAGAAGGAAGTCCCGTCGTTTCGCCCTGGCGATACCGTGAAGGTACACGTCAAGATCAAAGAAGGCGAAAAGGAAAGAATCCAGGTCTTCGAAGGCACCGTGATCGCCCTTCGCCGCGCTCGCAACCACTCCACGTTTACGGTCCGCAAGATTTCCTTCGGCCATGGCGTGGAGCGCATCTTCCCTGTGCACTCGCCCGTGGTCGACAAGGTGGAGGTTGTGCGTTCCGGCCGCGTGCGCCGCGCCAAGCTTTATTACCTGCGCAAGCTGCGTGGCAAGGCGGCTCGTCTGCGCTCCACGCAAACCGAACAGGAAGCCTAGCTCGCCGGTACGGTCGTAAAGCTTTTGAATCCCAGAGCGGGGCCATTTCCTCCCAAGGAATGGCCCCCCTTCGCCTCTTTCTGCATGGCCCCCGCTCGGCTTTGCCTGCCCGCACCTGAAACTTTTCTCTTGACAACGCTGCTCCCTATATATAGGATATACAGCTATAGGAGTCAATGTGATTGGAATCGACATCAAGATCAAACGCGGCAGCGGCGAGCTGGCCATCCTGGCGCTGCTTGACCAGGAGCCCTTGCACGGCTATGAAATTTCCAAGCGCATCGCACAGGTGACCGGCGGCGTCCTCCAGTTCAACCTGGCCTCGCTCTATCCGCTGCTCTATCGAATGGAAAAACGCGGTTGGGTGAGGGGGAAATGGGAAGAAACCAAAAACGGGCGCAAGCGCCGCTGTTACCACCTGACGCGAAACGGCAAGAAGCAACTGGCGCCGTTGCGCGAGGAATGGGGCATGTTCTTCCAAGCGCTTCACCGCATCGCCGGAGTCGCCCATGCCGGATAATCAAGGATTGATCCGAGAGCGCTTGGGCAAGCTGTGGCTCGAAACTCGCCGGGAAGAAGAAATTCTTCTCGAACTCGCCGATCATCTGGATGACCACGCCGCAGCCCTCGAAGCGCGCGGCGTGGCGAGAGACGCAGCCGCCCGAGAAGCTCTCGATTCCGTGTCCAACTGGCCCGAATTTCGCGAGGAAATCCTCGCAGCGGAAACTGAGGAGGCGATCATGAATTACCGCACCAAGGCCTTATGGCTTCCCGCCTTATGTGCTCTTACCTTGAGCAATGGCTGCCTGGCCCTCATGCAGATTTTTGGTGTGCCGGCGCATTTTTATTGGTTCGGCATAGGCAAGGACGTGCAGGCTTTATGTGAGTTCATTGTCCCCTGGATTATCTCCCAGCCCGTGGTGGGTGCGGTGGCGGCATATTGGTCGCGACGTGCGGGCGGCACGGTGCGGTACCAGTTACTTGCCGCGCTGGCTCCGGCGATTGCCCTGCTGGGATTGTTCCTGCTGATCCTGCCGTGGGCGATGATCGTGGATAAGAACGTGGCGCACCACGTGAAACTGGGCGCCTTCCTGATTCTGACCGTGACCTGGGTACTACTACCCTCCGTACCGCTCCTCATCGGCGCCGCGCCATTCCTGCGAAAGCCCCATGCGCAGGCCTAAGGAGCCTGGCCGAAGGGAACATCGCCAGGAAGCGGCTGGTTCGTTCTACCCGACCACTGCACCAACGGAGTCGCACATGCCGGATCATCGCCCGATTCTCAAAAGCTGTTTGGGGGAAATGGGGCTGGCGCCTCAGCGGGAAGAGGAAATTCTCCGCGAACTGGGCGATCACGTCGAGGACCATGCCGCCGCCCTCGAAGCGCGTGGAGTGCCGCAAGACGCAGCCGCCCGGGAAGCTCTCGATTCTGTGCCCGACTGGCTCGAACTTCGCAAGGAAATCCTTGCCGAGGAAAATGCGGAGGAAATCATGAACTACCGCACCAAGGTCTTATGGCTGCCCGCTTTCTGCACTTTCCTATTGAACGGTTTGCTGCTGGCCCTTCTTCAGGTTGCCGGCCTGCGCCCGCACATTTACTGGCTCAACAGGGGTCTCTTCATTCCGTTTTACATTCCCTGGCTCCTCGCGCTGCCCATCATCGGCGCCGTCGGGGCGTTCTGGTCGAAGCGCGTGGGCGGACGAGTTTCGCATCAACTGCTCGTTTCCCTGGCTCCCCTGATCATCTGGCTGGGGATCATGATGACGGTATTCCTGCCACTTGCCCTGATAGTCGATAGGCGCGTTCCGCTCAACCTCAAAATGGAAAGTCTGCTGACATACGTTGTGGCTTGGATGCTCCTGCCGTCGCTCGCGCTCTCCCTCGGAGCCCTACCCTTCCTGCGGAAGCCCCAGGCGCAGTCCTGAGCATGTCTTCCGGCTGTTCATGAGCCTCCGACATGCCATCGTCTATGCCTATGTGCGAAGCACCTTGGAGTGCGGCGGCTCGACGCCGCCTTAGTCCTCGTCCTCGGCGTCAGGCCAAGGCGGCGTCGAGCCGCCGCACTCCAAAGTGCTTCGCACAGCTATTTTCATGAGAGCTGGCCCAACCCAACGTTCAATACGTCGCTCTTCCGCCGGAAATGTCGTAGCACTGGCCGGTGGTGAACGACGCCTCCCGCGATACCAGGAAGTGTACGAGCGCGGCGATTTCTTCGATGGTCCCCGTGCGGCCCATGGGGATGCGGCTCACCATATATTGAACGGTTTCCTTGGCGATGCCGTCCAGGATTTTGGTTCTGATCACGGCGGGGGAAATGGCATTGACGGTGATATTGCCTTTGGCCGCCACTTCCTTGGCGAGCGCCTTCGTCAGGCCAATGACGCCGGCCTTGGTGCTGGAGTAGGGAATCAGCGTGGGGTTGCCTTCTTTGCCGGCAATGGAAGCGACGTTCAGTATTCGCCCGTAGCCTCGGGCCAGCATCCCGGGAATCACCGCGCGGCACATCAGGAACACTCCCTTGAGGTTGACGGCGTATACCTGGTCCAAATCGCTTTCCTCGAGTTCCCACAGGGGCAGCGTCCGCCCGGAAATCCCCGCGTTATTCACCAGAATTTGAATAGGGCCAAGCTGCCGCTGAACGTCTTCGATGGCCTGTTGGACGGAAGGAGCGGAGCTGACATCGCAGTGCAGGCCCACTCCCTTCAGGCGACCCGCCACCTCTTCTGCGGCTGCGCGATTAACGTCGAGGATCGCCAGGCGCGCGCCGGCCTGACCCAGCCGGGCGGCAATGCCTTCGCCGATCCCCTGCCCTGCGCCGGTAACCACCGCAACTTGCCCCTGTAAGGAAAAAAAGGTTTCATTCGCCATAGATGAGAGCAATGCACTCCTTTTCGGTTGTCAGTTTTCGGTTGTCAGCACGATCTCCTTTTGGTGTAGAGAGGCTCATGAATACATTGCCAAAACTGAGAATTCTTCTTCCCTCGCCCCCTTGGGGGAGAGGGGGAACCGCAAGGCGGAGGGAGCCCCACGTTTTGCGGGTGGGGGTAAGGGGGTCAAACGCCCATGCGCAGATGACAACTTCGTTGGTTTCATCACGCGGGGCCAGACCAAACGAGGTCTACGATTCATGATGCTGTTCCCCTTCGGGGGACTGGACGAAGGCAAATTCGCTCCGAAATACGTCACGGCCCTAAATCCGGCCAGAGGCAGATGATAAGATACACGAGTCCAATAAATCGTCCAGGAGATTTACGATGAAACGCCTCGTGCTCGTTACCTCCGTCCTCATAAGCTTGTTTCTCGGGGTTGCGTTGTCGCCCGTTTCCTCTCAGACGACCAAGCCTCAGCCGCTGACTTTGGCGCTCCAATGCCCGGGAGGAGATTGCCCGCTGCTGAAGGGTGCGCCACAGACGGCGGGCATGCGTAGCGGCTACGTTCGGCTGAAGCCGGGCGAGACCGTCGGCTGGCACACGACCGGGAAAAACGAAGAGTCGTTGGTGATCCTGAGCGGGCGCGGAGAAGCACGCTTGGAGGGCCAACCGGCGCGCGCCTTTTCTGCGCCGGCTCTGGTTTATATTCCCCCGGCCCTGAAGCACAACGTTGCCAACACCGGAAATGGGATCCTGGAGTACGTCTACGTGGTCGCCCCCGCCCAAACTTCGCAATAAGGTCCGTCCGCTGCCGCTCCGATACGCCGACAAAAAAAACTTGACAAAATCCTGCTTCACATATAGTCTACTAACTAGATAGAGTTACTTATAAAGCTGATGCGTATTTCAAACAAAGGTCTGTACGCTCTCGAAGCAATGATGTGTTTGGCTCGGGACTTTCATAACGGCCCGACCACGATCCACGCCATTGCCACCTCGGAAGGAATTCCCGAGAAGTTCTTGGAATTGATACTTCTTGATCTGAAGGCGGCGCGCATGGTGGAGAGCCTGCGAGGCGCAAAGGGCGGCTATCGCCTGAAGCGGGCGCCCGCCACGATTTTCTTGGGTGAGATTATCCGCACCATCGATGGCCCGCTCGCTCCATTCGCCGATGCCGAGGGACTACGCCGCCTGGTGAAAAGCGACAAGCGCCACGGTGCACTTTATAAGGTCTTTCTCGATGTGCGGGACTCGGCGGCCCGGATTCTCGATCACACTTCGCTTGCTGATATTAGTCCGGGCTCGGGTCCATCGACCAGGTTCGTCAGGGCGCATGGCAAAAAAGCTTGACGACAGCGCCGCGTTTGGATAGTATTAATGACAATATGTCACAAATTCTTGCTCAATGTTGTTGTCGCCCTGCGCACCGCGCAGGATGTTGTCGGTCGCGCTGTATCTAGCCGGCCAGCGAACGTTGAGCAGGGACAATACCCAATCACCTCTTTAAGGTTTATCCCGTTTCATCTCTCGTTTCGTAGGCCGGCCCGAGCAAATTATCGGTGGAGCCATGGGTGGACGCACCCGGTAAGCCGGATGCCCCCCGACCTACTTAGGAGAATGTCATGCGAAAACGATTTATGGAATCGAAAATCCCTAATTCCCAACCCACGCCCGGACGAGGAAACGCCATCACCCGGGCGCGTTTGCGAGCACGCTTCCTTCTGCGCCTCCCCATCTTGTTACTGGCAATATCCCTGGCGGCGCCAGTGTGGGCGCAAGGTGAGGCCTCTATTTCCGGCGTTGCCACCGATGCGACCGGCAGCGCCATCCCTCAAGCCACCATCAGGATCATCAATACGGAGAAGGGCGCCGTTCGCAGCATCCCCACCGACGATGCCGGCCGATATGAAGCTCCTCTGCTTGCTGTGGGGACGTACGAAGTTTCCGCTGAAAAGGCTGGTTTCAACACGGCGAAGCGGAGCATCTCGCTGGTGCTGGGACAACACGCGAGTGTCGATTTGACGCTCACCGTCGCAGGAATCCACCAAACGATTGTGGTGGAAGAGGGTTTCGCGCCCGATGTGACCACCGCCGATGTCTCGGGACTGGTGAACGAGCGCCAGGTGAAGGACTTGCCGCTGAATGGCCGGAGCTACGACCAGCTCCTCACGCTGAATCCCGGCGTCATTAACTACACGTCGCAGCGCTCAGGCGGCACCGGCACATCAAACTCGGTGGTCGGCAACATGTTTGCGGTTTCCGGCCGCCGCCCGCAAGAAAATCTATACCTCCTGAACGGGGTGGAATTCACCAGCGCGTCGGAGGTCAACAACACACCGGGAGGGACGAGCGGGCAACTTCTGGGCGTGGATGCCGTGCAGGAATTCGCCGTCGTCAAGGACACCTACGGCGCGGATTATGGGAAACGCCCCGGCGCCCAGATCAACATCGCCACCGCCTCTGGCACGAACCAGTTGCACGGCAATGCTTACGAGTTCCTGCGCAACAACGCGCTGGACGCACGGAATTTCTTCGACCAGGCGCAAATTCCTGACTTCGAGCGCAATGAATTTGGCGGATCGCTGGGCGGGCCGATCAAGAAGGACAAGACATTCTTGTTCGCCAACTACGAAGGCTACCGTCAAGTTCTCGGTCTGAGCGATGTGACGCTCGTGCCGGACGCCACTTCGCGAGCGGCTGCCGTCGCCAGCATTAAACCGTTACTGGGCTTGTGGCCCGTAGCCAATGGGCCGGAACTGCTCACTTCGACGGGGGCGAATAGCGGCATCGCCAAGGCGTTCAGCAATCCCCTTCAGCATATCCGCGAGGATTTTGGAACTGCACGCCTGGACCAAATCCTCTCCGCTAAAGACTCCTTCGCGGGTGTTTACACCGTGGACGACAGCGGAGCCCATTCGCCTACCACCAATCCGTTGAGCCTCACCGACGTTTTCTTGCGCGAGCAGGTGGCGAGCGTGAGTGAAACCCACGTCTTTTCCCCCAACTTTCTCAACAAGGCGACGTTCGGATTCTCCCGCGGCGGCTTCTATTTCAACAGCGGGGTCGAGGGGACGGCTTCCTCCGTGCCGGGCGGTTGGATCCATGCGGGTCAACCGGTTGGCACTGTGGTGATTGGCGGTGGCACCACGCTCAACGGCGCATCACAGCTCACCAACGGCGGCACCAACGCGGGAAGCAACCTCTCGGCGGCGCGCAATCTGTTCACGGCCACCGACCAGGTGAGCATCATCCGCGGCATCCATACGATCACCGTGGGCGCATGGTTCCAACGGGTGCAATCCAACAGCAGTTTGTTGCAAGACCAGTACGGACAAGCCTCCTTTACCAGCCTGGCAACCTTCTTGGCAGGTACCGTCAGCACGTGGACTTACTCCCCCACCGCGACGCCACTCGGGTGGCGCTCGCTGGAAGGTGCGTATTTTGCCGAGGACGCCATCAAACTGCGGCCCAGCATCGAACTTCGCCTGGGCTTCCGGGGAGAGTTTACCAATGGTTGGAATGAGGCCGACGGGCGCGCGGCGAACTTCGTGGCGGGCTCGAATGGAGTGCTTCTAACTCAGCCGGTGGTCGGCAGCTCGGTGTTCTCCGCGAACGAAGCCAAGTTCCTTCCCGCCCCCCGGGTGGGTCTGGCTTGGTCACCCTTTGCCTCGAAGAAAACGGTAATCCGTGCGGGGGCCGGTCTCTATTACGCCCTGAACGACGCTTTGGATTACCGCCTGGACCAGGTCGCTCCCTACAATACCGTGTGTGCGGACAAGAGTATCGCGTTTTCGACCATCGGTCCGGATGCGACCTATAAGGCGGCCAAGATTGTTCCCAGCGGCGTGCAGTCGAACCTCCAGACGCCGACGGTGGAATCGTACACGTTCAGCATCGAGCAGCACCTTTCACCCAACACCACGCTCAGCGTTGGCTACATTGGCTCCCACGGATACCACGAGATTCTTTCCATCGACGCCAACGTTCCGGTTCCCACCATCTGCCCGGCGTCGCCGTGCCCGGCAAGCTACCCGGCGGGGACCTGGTACAACTCGTCCACCGCGCCGCTCGCCAATAGCGCCTTGACGAATTCCACCAACTGGTTTTCGGAAGGCGTCAGCTCCTACAACGGATTGGAAGTTGACGTGAATCACCACTTCAGCCACGGGCTGCAATTTCGCGGCGTCTATACTTATGCGAAGGCTCTCGACGATGGCGACAGCTTAAATACCAGCGTCGCGACGAATTCTCCCGCTTTCGCTTCCAATCCGCTTGAGCCGAGTTGGGACTATGGCCGGGGTTCATTTGACATTCGCCATTCCGGGGTCATCAATGCCACCTATGACCTTCCGATTGGAAACGGTAAGGCGTTTCAGGGTGGCCCCTGGGTGGATCGAGTGTTGGGGAACTGGCAACTCAGCGGCATTGAAACCTTGCAATCCGGTTTGCCCTTTACACCACAGTTGTCCTATGACCCCGCCAACGACGGCGACAGCCGCAATCCGGTTCGGCCGTCTTGGAATCCCGACTTCAGGGGACCGGTGATCGAAGGCGGGGCCAATCAGTATTTTAATCCCGCCGCGTTCATTCAACCCCTCGCAGGCACGTACGGAAACGTCGGCCGTAACATCCTACAGGGAGCAGGATTGGCCACGACAGATTTGTCCCTGGCGAAAAAGTTCCATCTTTCCGAACGGGTCGACCTGCAGTTCCGGGGCGAGTTCTTCAACGTGTTTAACCACGCGAACTTCAATACGCCCAATCCGGTCGTCTACACCGCGGCAACCGGTGGGCCCTCGCCTACGGCCGGGGTCATCACTTCCACCGCAACCACGTCGCGGCAGATCCAGTTTGGGCTGAAGGTACTGTTCTAATCTCAAGGCTGTCTAGGTAAGCTTTGTTAAGGAGACTGGTACCTGTTGGATGCTGGAACCCCTCAGCGCCGGCCTTTCGCCCCCGAGGGGGCGAGGGGAGCGGTAATTTGAATACCCTCGGTCGCCGCGGCAACAGAGGGTGGCGCGAAGCGCCGGGCAAGGGGGGTCCCCTAGGATCGAATTGAGAAGTAATTTCCCAAACCCCCTGCTGCGCTTCGCCCGGGGCGATTGCCTTCCCCCCCGGGCGAACGCACATTCTTCCTGCACTACACACGCCTTGCCGCCGTCGGCTGTGAATCTGAACCGAGCGGCACCTCTAGCAAATTAGGAACGGAGGTGACATACTTCACGATCCGACTTCACGCGTGTGAATTCACGTCGTGATTGACTCTACAGCCGAGGGATGTTATAGGACGCGTCAAAGGCATTCGCGGCGCGGAGCACGGACGGATTGCTGCCGACGAAAGCTGCTTCATATTCCTGTTGAACGGAGCGCACTATGGACGTCTTTGACAAGGTCAGTCAGCATACACTCGACCGTCGCGACCGGCAGTTGTCCATGCTGGCACTGGTCATGGTTGTTATCCTGGGAGGAGGCATGGCCTTGCTGATGTATCCTACGGTCTTCGGCAAGGCGGCCGTGATTCCGGTGGCGCCCTCGCGTACCCTCTTCTACGGCTTTTGTGTGCTGTGCATCCTCATGGTGGTATATCTGGTCAACCGGCAGTTCGTGGTCCAGAACCTCCGCGCGAGCCTCATCGAGGAACGCGAACAATTGGCGCGCGTCCTGGAACAGTCAAGCTCCGAGTTACTGGGGACATTGATGGGATTCAGCCACTTTCAGGACCGGCTTACCATGGACTTCCGCCGCGCTGCCCAGATCAACGAGCCACTCTCTCTCCTGCTGGTGCGCGTAATCCCTTCGAAGATGTTCGCCCAAGGTCCGCAGGCTCGGGTGGCTTTGGGAGACGTCGCCAAAGTCCTCAGCCGCAAGCTGCGCACGGAAGATTCGCTTTACCGGCTGTCCTCGGAAGTCTTCGGAATTGTGTTGCCCGGCGCCACAGATGAGTTGGCCCGGCAAGCAGCCAATCGTCTTGCGGAAGGATTGGCCGACGCCTCCGGCGCCAGCAACCGCTATACTACCGATATTCAAGTTGTAAACTTCCCGGACCACGTCAGCTCGGCTTCCGAAATGGAACGCCGCGCCTCCGCCGTGGTCGCGGAGGATTGAACAGCGTGAGAACCGTTTGTCCCCGCGCGCCATAACCGCACTACCTGCCGCCGAGCGAGGGCTTTGTCTCACCACAAGCCCTCAGCTCGCCAGACGCGGTGGAAGAGCTGCAGTTTGACTCGAACTTTAGGGCGTCGGAGGGCTCTCCGTTTCGTGCTCTCCCTCTCTTAGGATCTCGATCTTGCCCTTAAAATATGCGCCGTCTTCGATGGAGATTCCTGGAGCAAGCAGGTCACCCACCACATGCCCCGTTTTGTAGATTTCCACACGTTCCCGTACGGAGATATTCCCGTGCACGGAGCCGTGGATGACCACACGGGCTGCCTGGATTTCCGCTTTCACCTTGCCCTCCGGTCCGATCGTCAGGCAATGCCCCTGCACGTTGACCGTGCCTTCGAACTGGCCAAAGATCATGATGTCCTCACTTCCCGACACATCCCCTTTGACCGCCACCGAGCGGCCGAACTGGGTCCGGCCCGGGTCGATCGGACTGACGACGGAAGGCTTCACTGGTTCCACCATAGGCTTCTCCTCAACGGGTTTCGCAGGCGGAACCAGGACCGGCGCGTGCGTTTGCCGGCCAGGGGTCACTGGTTTCTTTTCCCACAACATAATATGTTCCGCCCTTTGCGCGCGAGCTTCAGCCATTTTGCGACACTTTTTCCTTGACGCTGAGGCTCTGCACCGTTTCCTCGCAACCCTCCTCTGCGGAGTGTGACCTCTGCCTGAGGTGGTATATAGAGCACGTTCGCCGCCAGAGGCGCACAACCATAACTCTCAAGGAGTCTATGAGTTGGATCGCTGGACCAACGAGCACGGCAATCTGTGCAGGAAGAAGTTACCTATCGCGAGCAGATTCTTCAGTGTGCGGACGGCGACTGGCTTCCTCAGCGCGGTATCAGTGAGATGAATCTACGCAGGAGGAAAACTCATGCGGACATCCCCCTATTGAAGACCTGTCGCGCTACGATCGCCCGGAAAATTCCTCTTGACAAGCGCTCCCACATCTGTTACAAATTGTAACGCTACGATGCTTAACACACCCACACGACGGCCCCGGGCGCTCGGTGAACTCGAGCAACTCCTCATGGAATTCATCTGGTCGCAGGGTCCCTCAACCGCGGAGGCCTGCCGCGAAGCGCTGGTCCCCGTGCGTCCGCTCAAGGATTCCACCATCCGCACGGTACTGCGGCGCCTGGAAGAGAAGGGTTTTCTCAAGCACCACGTGGAAGGTCGAACTTTTCTCTACCAAGCCACGCAGGCGCGGAGGAATTTTGCGGCGCGCGCCGTCCAACAGATCATCGACCGGCTATGCGGCGGCTCGATGGAGCAACTGTTAGTGGGGATGGTTGAGAACAAGGTGCTGAAGCAGAAAGATCTGGAACAACTGGCCCGCCGCATCGCTCAGCGGCGAGGAGAAAAGAAATGATCCTGTCCTCCTCCCATTTGTGCTCGCAAATGCTTCGCTATCTTGCGGAACCCGCCCTTCGCACGCTGGTGCTGGCCGCGCTGGCGGGTCTGGCACTGGCCGTGGGGCGCGTGAAGGACGCCGCAGTCCGCCTGGCCGTTTGGACGGCGCTGCTTTACGTGGCGCTGGCCATGCCGTTCCTTGCCTGGGTCGCACCCGCTGTCCGGCTGCCGATGCCCGCTTTCCTGAAAGCGCCAGCCGTGCCCCCGCCCGCCGGCATAAGAATCCTCGCTACCAGCTCGCCGGTACGGGTCATCGCCGGGGCCACGCCGTTTGTCCGGCTTCACACCGCAGACCCCCCCGCGAGCCACTGGACTTTTTCCTGGCCGCTCGCCGCCGCCCTCTACCTGCTGATCGCCGGCGTCTTGCTGGCACAACTCGCGGTGGGCTTTTTTTTCAGCCGGCGCGTCAAGCTCTCTGGCCGTCCGGTCGGCGACCGGCGGGTGCTGGCAGCGCTGCTTGAGCAATCCACACGTTGGGGCCTCGACACGGCGCCTGAACTCGCTGAATCTTCGGCCGTCGCCGTGCCCGTGACGCTGGGCGTATGGCATCCGATCATTCTGCTTCCCCCCGCGTGGTGCTCCTGGAGTGGAGAGAAGATTCAAGCCGTGCTCGCCCACGAGTTGTCGCACGTGGTGAGGAAAGACGCGCTGACCCGGGCGCTGGCGGCCATTCACCGGGGCGTTTTCTGGTTTAGTCCGCTGGCCTGGTGGCTCGAGCGGCATCTCGCCGCGCTGGCCGAGCAGGCCAGCGACGATGCGGCGCTCGGCACGGTGGCCGATCGCACTTTTTACGCTAACGTCTTACTTGGTTTCTATCAGGATTTGCAGAGCGCGGTCGGACGCGTTCGATGGGAGGGTATGGCGATGACCAGTGGAAAACAGGCTCAACGGAGAGTGGACAGGATTCTAGATTCCAGCCGGCGGCTTTCGGCGGGGCTCAGAAAACCCGCCTGGGTGGCGCTCGCCCTGCTGGCCGCGCCCGTGATCTATCTGCTGGCGGCGGTCGAGCCCGTCGCGGCGAATAAGCTCCACCCGGACGGTGCTCGGGTGCTGGCCGCGCCCGCGACCAGTCTCGCCGCGGAACCGGCTTTGGCGGGAATGCAAGCTCCGCCGGCAGTTCCAGCAACGCCCGCCGCACCGGCAGCTCCGGCAGCGCCCAAGCCCGCTCCGGCCCCTGCTCCCGCTCCAAAAGCGCCCACGCCGCCGCGGCTAACGGAGAGGGTCTGGAACTACGACGACTCGGGCGAGGACGTGATGATCACTTACGGCCAAACAACCCTTTCCGGGAAGGGGTCGTATCATCAGTCCGATTTGGAACACCTCAGTGCCCTGCGTCGAGCGAGCAATGCAGATTTCATCTGGTTCCGGCGCAACGGCAAAGCCTACATCATTCGCGATGCCGCAACCGTCCAGCAGGCCAAGGCGTTTTTTGCCCCGCAGGAAGCCCTCGGCAAGCAGCAGGAGGAGTTGGGCCGTCAACAGGAAAAGTTGGGCGCCCAGCAAGAGGAACTCGGAAGGAAGATGGAACAGGTTCGCGTTGAGGTTCCGGACTTGACGGCGGAACTTCAGAAACTACAGACTCAGCTCGACCAGCTCCACAAGCATGGTGCCACACAGGAAGAATTAGGTGACCTGCAGGGCGCCCTGGGAGAATTGCAGGGGAAGCTTGGGGAAATCCAAAGTAAGGCCGGAGAGCAGCAAGGGGAAATCGGCGCCAAGCAAGGCGAGTTGGGTGCGCAGCAGGGGAAGCTCGGCGAACAGCAAGGAAAACTGGGTGAGGAACAAGGACGCCTGGCGGGAGAGGCCTGGCACAAGATGAAAGGGTTACTGGATAACGCCTTTGCCAAGGGCCTTGCGCAACCGGAATAATACCCCCGCCCACGATACGCCGCGCCGGTGGATGCACATTGCCTGTCAGAGCATTCCCGTTACGCCCATCTACTCCCCGCGGATCGTCGATTGTTGATCGGCGTTCGAGCGTCACGACATATTACCATGGCACCCCAGCAAGCGTAGGGCGGACCTGTCTTGGTTCGCGGTTTTCCGCGCCAGCCCGCGTAGCGGGCGAAAGATTGTAGCCCATAGCGTAAGCTATGGGTGACGAGTGCGACTAAAGTCCCCCAAGTCCAGGAGGAGCGAAAGAACCAATCCTTGCGGCGATTTTACATAGCCACCCTTGTGCGGCAGCTCAAGAGAAATGCCATCGCGCCATTGCCTTGGGCCGTGGTTTCTTTCACCCCTGGCGAGGCTGAACCAGCAATGCCAGGGATCAATCGCCATCCGCTAAGTCACCCCATGAGCCGATGGCCCGATGGTTCAATCCCCCATCGCTAAATCACCCGACCTCCCGATCACCCGAGCACGCGATAATCGGCCCCTCGCCCGGCGTCGGGGCGTTGCGTCGCGAGGCCAGTTTCACCTATAATGTCACTGGACCCCGAAGAATCAGGATTTGCACTATGCCTTCGCCCATCGTCCAAAAACTTCAGGAAGAGATTCAAGCGCTGGAGCGCGAACTGAACCACGAACTGCCCAAAGAGCTGAAACGCGCGCGAGCCTTGGGTGACCTGAGCGAAAACGCTGAGTACCATATGGCGAAGCAGCGTCAGGATTACGTCAGCGCGCGGCTGTACCAGCTCAAGCAGCGTCTGGCGGACCTCTCGCTCATCAACATGAACAACATCCCGAAGGACCGCATCGCCTTCGGCTCGAAAGTGACTCTTTATGACGTCGACCGTGATGTGGAGATCGAGTACCGGTTGGTGACCAGCGAAGAAGCCGACGTCAGCAAAGGCCGGATCTCCACAACCTCACCTATTGGCCGGGGCTTAATGGGCAAAAAGATGGGTGACACGGTCAAAGTGACCACGCCAAACGGCTCCCGCGAGTTCGAAATCCGCGCCGTCCTGACCTTTCACGAGCAGGCTTAAGTACCTCCAGCGGACTTGTCGCCGCCCGGAGCGCAGAGGCCTTCCATGGTAACGCGAAAAATCGGCGACACCCTTCAGCATGTCCTCGACGCCATTGTCCGGGGCTTTGCCGCCAGCGGCATCAACCCCAATTTTCTCACCTTCATCGGATTTGCCATCAATTGCCTGGCGGCCTATCTGTTCGCCTACGGATACTTTCGCTGGGCCGGGGCTACCATTATCCTGGCCGGCATTTTCGACATGACTGACGGCCGCGTGGCTCGCCTCTCTAAGCGCGTGACCGCCTTTGGCGGTTTTTACGATTCGGTCATGGACCGCTACTCGGACCTCTGCCTGCTGATCGGACTGCTGCTCTACTACGGGCGCATCAATCGCTATTTCTACGTCTGCCTGGTGGCCGTCGCCATGATTGGCTCCGTCATGATCAGTTACACCCGCGCCCGCGCCGAAAACCTGATTCCTTCCTGCAAGGTGGGGTTCCTGGAGAGGCCGGAGCGCGTGGTGCTGATCATCATTGGGGCGCTGTTTGACCGCATGGCGCCGGTGCTTTGGCTGATTGCCGTGCTGTCCAACGTCACGGTTATCCATCGCATTCTCTACACGCGCCAGGAGGCTCGAAAGTTAGCCTCTCAACAAGCTGCGCCCTAGTACCCTCCGCCCACTGCCCCGGCATAAACCGTTGGATTGTTTCCCGGAGATGACATGAATAGCGCGGGCAGGTTTTCATGGTTTTGCCTTTGCATTCTTTTCGGGCCGACCGCCCTGGCAAGTGGACGCACACCCGCTCCGGTTGAGATCGTAAGTCCCGTCACTGACGCTCAAGGCCACATCGTGGAGGTTGTAGCTCCTGACGGAAAGCAGTACCCCCTCTTTCGTCGGTCGCCCGAATCCCCCTTGGTCAGCCAAGTACGCAAAGTTCTGCATTCCGGCCCGGCCCAACAGGAGCTGGTGCTCGAACGCCTTGCACGGACGCTTCGCTCCCCAGAGAGGAACGCAGGCGCCGGCGAGCCGCGACCAGCTTCTCTTGCGCCCATGTACTTGTTGTTGTCCAACGAGGAGGGCGGATTTGCGCGTTACGGCTTCTGGATGGAGCAGGCAAATGGCGCCAGAGAACTGGTCATGGCTGGGTATGTAGATCTGGTCGTGGACCAGCGTGGCGTCGATAGCGGAAACTTCGAGGAAATCTTCTGTCATGAGCTCGGGCACCTCATCTTGCGGTCGCTCCTCGGTGATCTGAGCCACGGACCGTCACGGAACATGCATCAGAGCATGACCGTGACGGACTACCCGACCGCTTTCGACGAGGGCTACGCTGAGCACTTTCAACCACTGGCAAGGGACGAGACTGAGAACCTGACCTTGCGGAAAATCCAATCCGGGACGAGCACGGCGGATCTCGATTTGCTTTGGTTGAGCAATCTGGACGCACAACTGAGAACCGATGGGGTGAAGCGGAATATCTTCGTGCATCGCAAGGCGCCGCCGGCAGCGAATGCGGGACAGGGCGCAGACCTTTATCAGGTGTTCTTGAATGAGGAGACCTCTACCCAGTTTCTACCCGGCACCCTTAAGAACGCACAGGAAATGATGGCGAGCGAGGGAGTCATTGCTACCCTGTTTTATCGTCTCGTGAACCGCGAAAGCCTGCGCAACAAATACCGCGAGCCCGCGTTCTACCGTCAGTTTCTGGAAGCGAATGCTGGGGCAGGCGTGGACCCGCAGAAGGAAATCTCTCCTTACGAAAATGTAAACCTGAAACTGTTTGCCGCCATGCGGCAGATTGCTCCCCAGGCAGGCGATTCCAGCCGTCCGCTGGCGATCGCGCTCATCGATGCTTACGCCAAGCTTTTCCCGGAAGAAGCTCAGACGGCTTATGACCTCTTCCTGTCCACGACGTATGGCGTGACCGTATCGCCAGAAGCCGCAACCGCTTTCGAGCGCGCCGCAGTGGCGGGTCAGGTTGGTGACATCGACTCATACCGGCAGGACTCCCGTGCTGCCTTCGCACTCCTCGACCAGATTACGAAGCGCGTGGCCAAAGGGGAACTGCCTCTGGACGCCAATCTCGGGCCTGAACTCTGGCTGCTCAACGAGGATTTCAAGATTGCACCCGCAGTCTGGGAACGAGAGCGCACCCTGCCACTCTCCATCAACCTCAACACGGCGTCGGAGCCGGAGTTGATGACGCTGCCGGGTGTCGACTCGGGGCTCGCAGCCCGCATTGTGGCCAGCCGGCATGCTCGCGGCTACTTTCACAATCTGGACGAAGTGGGATTGATTGAAGGCGTTTCACCTGTTCTCGTTCAAAGCATGATGGAGATGGCCGAGAAGATGAGGAAAGCGGGGATGTACACTCGACGGTAGCAGGTAGCTTCTCTCTGGTTTGTCGACCGCTTTTCTTTCGCTGGCCAACTGTCCGGGCAATGGCGTTAGAGACTTCTTACTCCTGCAATTAAAGGCTGGACGCGCCCGGTACGCAGAGCGATGATAGAGGTGACTCGAACGACTCTGACCTACGCCGCCATTCTGCCACCGGGTCAGGGTTCCCCGCAGATACGAGCATGGTGACCGCCCATCAATTCGATACCCAAGCCCGCAACATGGTGGAAACCCAACTTCGCCGGCGGGGCATCCGCGACGAGCGGGTGCTGGAAGCCATGCGGTTGGTTCCTCGCCACGAATTTGTTCCGGCCGAGTTGGTGGACGCCGCTTACGACGACCACCCTTTGCCCATCGGTGAGCGCGAGACGATTTCCCAACCTTATATCGTGGCGGCCATGACGCAAGCAGCGCGCGTGGCCCCCGGGGACAAAGCTCTGGAAATCGGCGGGGGCTGCGGCTACCAAGCTGCGATTCTCGCCCAACTGGGCGCGAAGGTTTGGATGATTGAAATAAATCCCCGGCTCGCGGAAGAAGCGCGTGAACGCCTCGAGCGCCTGGGATACAGGAATGTTGAGGTGTTCGCAGGCGACGGGAGTGAGGGCCTTGCTACCCACGCGCCCTACGACGTGGTCATCATGAGTGCGGGGACGCCCCGCGTGTCGCCGGTCCTGGTCGGCCAACTGGCGGAGGGCGGCCGCCTGGTGGCTCCGGTAGGAAATCTGCACTATCAGGAACTCTTGTTGCTGTGCCAACAGGGTGGGCAGATAACCACCCGCCACCTCGATTCGTGCCATTTTGTGCCGCTGATTGGAAAGGGTGGCTGGCCGGAGAGATCGCCGGGGCTGAGTTGAGGGAGAAGAAGTCAGGAGCCAGGAGTCAGGAGTCAGAATACGGTAGAAAGTAGAGGGCCACGGTCCGCCGCCGGCGGATTCCCTTTAACGTCTGCCGCCCACGGGCTCCTAGCTTCTATCTTCTAACTCCTGACTCCTGACTTCTGACTTCTGCTATAGTCTCGCTCCATGCCTGAGACATTCCTCAGCATCGTGATTCCCGCTTACAATGAGGCTGCCCGCATCGCCAGTTCGCTGGAAGCGATTCAAGATTACGCGCGGGGGAAAGACTTCCCCGTCGAAACGATCGTGGTGGATGACGGCTCGACTGACAACACGGTGGAAGCCGCCTCGGGGCAGGCGGGGATTCGCGTGCTGCGCAATGAACGCAATCGCGGCAAGGGGTTTTCAGTTCAGCACGGAGTCCTGCAAGCGCGCGGTGAGCTGATCCTTTTTACCGACGCTGACCTTTCCGCTCCCATCGATGAAGCTGACAAACTGCTGGCAGCGATGGAGTCTTTCCACGCCGATGCGGTGGTAGGTTCGAGGGCGCTCGAACGCGAGCTGATCGGCATTCACCAATCGCTATTTCGCGAATGGGGAGGCCGATTCTTCAACTTGCTGGTCCGGATTTTCACTGGCCTCAAAATCCACGACACCCAGTGTGGCTTCAAACTCTTCCGGCGCGAAACCACTCGCCGCGCCTTCGAGCTCCAGCGCGTGGAACGATTCGGATTCGATCCGGAAATCCTCTTCCTGATCCAACGCCTGGGGGGCAAGGTGGTGGAGGTCCCGGTGCGCTGGAATCACAACCCTGCCACCAAGGTACATTATCTGCGGGATTCCCTGCACATGACCCTGGACCTCGTCGTTCTCCGATGGCGAGCCTTGACGGGACAGCATGAGAAGGCAGTGGGCAGATCCGATGATCGGGTGATCCGATGAACAGAAAGGCAGTTATTAGTGGTCAGTGGTTAGTTGTTAGCCACCAACCACAACCCAGCACCCGCTAACCACTAGCCACTAACCACTAGCCGCTGTCCCCACAAATTTTTTCTTGACTCGCCAAAAGAGCGGACTTAATATCGGCCCATCGCTAGAAAGGAGGTGATCCATGTCGATTGAAAGTGATTGTAACCTTAGCGAGGGTGCTGAGGCTTAGGCGCAAAGCACGCGCCCGTTCGTGGGTCCCTCTCTCTAGCTAAGAGAGGGTGTAGTGGCAAGGCGCTGCTGAGCGCCGTTTCCTGAGAAAGACCCGAAATAGGAAAAGCCAAACCCATCAGTATCCCGGGCCCCTGGTTGTGCGGTCAGCGTACAACCAGGGGCTTTTGATTTTTGGGTGGGATGGGCTCTGCTTACTTGCCCGGATCATCGTCGTCCCGCCTCGTGGTGGGAAATCCTAGCTGACAACCCATGCCATTTCAAACATCTGCCGCAGATTATGGTCCACTTGGGGAGAACATGCTAAAAGGCGACGCTGGGCGAAGTGATTTGTAATGAACGGGCTGGAAAGAACCCTGGGTCCACGAACAGGGGGTCGAGTTGCGCGACTGGGGATCCATCACCCGTTTCCGCAACAGTTGATCTTCGATTGCCGCTGGGATTGGAGCCGCCCGTCCAAGTGACTTATTGTCAAGGCATTAAAAGCTTCTAGTCCGAACGCCCTAGGATCAGCCAATAATTAATAAAGATAAGCCTTGCAACCGGCCGATTTGGCCGGTAGCCTTATAGGATTGGGCTGGCGCGACCCGCTGGTTCATCTAGCATCAAATACTATGGAGCGGTCATGGGTAAGGCAAAGGGTGTCTTGATTCACGGTGTTCGATTCCGTCCCGGAGAAGTGGATTGGGAGGATGCACATAGCACGACGCGCGGAAAGCTCCCGGATTTTGACGCCATGCGCCAAGGCAACACCTTTGTGGGCTCCAAGATCACTTCCGCCGGCCTCATCGCCAAGATTGGGAAATATCTCCTGGTCATTACCGAAAAGGATGAGGCGCTGGAAGAATTCGACTTCACCCTGATTCCCCTCCACGCCAAAATCCAGCTCCGTTACCATTAGCCGAATAGAAACCCACATTCCCGCCCCGGGGGAATCCCTCGTGGGCGGCCCACCATTCGGTTCCTTCCGCGACTATTGAACGGTGGTTGGTTTAAACTCACGCGTGGGGAATTGCGCCGTGCGTCTTCCTCACGATAGGTGGTTAAGCAATGCGGCTGGGGAGGTGAGATTGTGACCAAGGTTGACGACAGCAAATCGGTACTCATTCAGGTCATCCACGATGGCATGGGTGCGGCCGATCCTGCATTACAACAGACCTTATTGCGAAAATACTTGCTCCTCTTACAAGAGAACAACGACTTACCGGGCGTGATCTGCTTTTACACTTCCGGCGTCAAGATGGTCGTGGAGGGATCGCCGGTTCTCGACGTTTTGCAGTTCCTGGAGGCCCGAGGGGTGCGCCTGATTGTGTGCAAGACGTGCCTCGACTACTACGAATTACTCGAAAAGGTTCGCGTGGGAATCGTCGGCGGCATGGGAGACATCCTCGCGGCGCAGTGGTTGGCCGACAAAGTCATTTCTCTGTAAGCGCTACGACTTCCCGGCTTGCAACCGGCGCAGCAGGCGGATTTGGCCCGCGTGGTAGACGTCGTGGAAGGCCACGCCGAAGATGAGCCGCGCCGGGACCTCGCGACTTTGACCCCCCAGATAATCGACTAACGCTTGGCGCAACTTCCGGTGCTCAGTTTCGAGCAGCGCAAGGTCAGCTCGCCAAGCTTTTTCGCTGAACTCCACTGGACGCTTGAACCAGTTGCTGCCCTTGAGCGCGAACGAACCGGGCTTGTCGCCGCACAGTCGCCGCCGCACACGATATTTCCAGTACGCCGTGTGCACGGCGATTTCCCAAATATTGTGACGCCCCGGCGCGGGGCGCCATCCCGCCATCTTGGCGGAGACCCCCCGCAGTGATTGCCGCAAATTCGGCCCGTGCCACGCCTTGCGCTCGTACCCTTGGTCGAGAATCTCGCGCAGAAGAGTATCTTCGAGTTTTTGCCAAGTCGGCATGATCTTCTCCGGGCACGGTCGAAGTGCTGTCGAACAAGGCGAAAAAGATGACGAAATCGAGAGAGTTGAGGAAGTTAAGTTGTTGGGCCTTGCAACTTTTTGACTCTTCGACCCTTCACTTCTTGAACTCGCTTTTCATCTCACCCCTCACAGGCATTGCTTAAAGAAGTCCAAAATCCGCTGGTCGACGTAAGTTCGTGGAGCATCTCCCTGGAAACCATGTTTCTGTCCGGGCTGCAAGTGAAATTCGTAGGGCTTGCCGGCGCGGATGAGCGCGTCCAGGAAGTTGATGGTGTTTTGCATGTGCACGTTGTCATCCGACGTTCCATGGATGATCAACAGTTGGGCCTTGAGGTTGGCTGCGGCCTCCAGCGGCGAGGCGCTCTTATAGCCCGCCGGATTCTCGCTGGGCGTGCGCATGTAACGCTCGGTGTAGATGCTGTCGTAGAACTTCCAATCCGTGACCGGGGCTCCCGCCGAGCCACACTTGAAGGCTTCCGGCGCGTGCGTGAGCGCATAGAGCGTCATGTACCCGCCGTAGGACCATCCGCGAATACCGAGGCGCGAGCCATCCACGTAAGGCAGCGACTTCAAGTATTCGACGCCGGTCAGTTGATCTTCCAGTTCATGTTCCCCCATGTTTTCGAAAATGGCGGATTCCCACGCGTGGCCGCGTCCCCAGGAGCCGCGATTGTCGAGCGTCCACACCAGAAAACCGTTTTGCGCCAGAAGCTGTTCGTACAGGATACCGGCGTCCCATCGCTTCTGAACAAGCTGGGCGTGCGGCCCGCCGTAGACATCGACAATCACCGGATATTTCCGCTGGGGGTCAAAGTTAGCGGGCTTCAGCAATTGAGCATACAACCTAGCTCCGCCCGGGGCTTTCAGTTCCAGAAACTCCCGCTTGCCCAAAGCATAATCCGCCAGGTGGTTGGCGGGGACATCGATCGTGGCGGCCAGCGTCCCGTTGGAATTCAGCAGGCGGGCGACCGGCGGTGTATCGGGCGTCGAAAAGTGATCGACCAGGAAGCGGCCGTCCGGCGAGAGGTCGAGCGTGTGCGCACCCGGCTCTGAGGTGATTCGCTCCAGGCCGCTGCCATCCAAGTGAATGCGATAGAGTTGCCGCTCCCGAGGGTCAGGATTGGTAGCGGCAAAATAGAGCCAGTTTTCCTGCGGGTCCGGTTGGAAAAGGGGCGCTTCCTGAAAGACCGACCGGTCAAGCATCCACGCGCCGCGGGTAATCTGCCGCTCGAGCTTTCCCTCTGCCGTGCAAAGATAGACGTGCTGCCAGCCGTCGCGCTCGGAAACCCATAGGAACTCGCGGCCGCCTTTCAAAAAGTGCGGAGCCTCAAGGGAGTTCACCCAGCAAGGGTCGTGCTCCACGAACAGTACGCGGTCGCTGCCCTTCTGTGGTTCCCAGCGATGCACGGCCGCGTCGGTTTGCGCGCGGTTGAGCGCCAGATAGCAGAGGGCAGCGCCATCCGGCGTCCAGGTGAAGGTAGGACCGAAGTATTCCACCTGCTTGGGGTCAAGGGTTATGGTGGCGGGTTGCGCGGAGGGATCGTCCACCGCCACCACGTGCAGCGAGGCGCGAGGGTTGGGATCGCCCGCCTGCGGAAAGCGCTCGTGCACCAGGCTCACGTGCGGCGCGAGGTAATTGGTGATGGGATAGTCGGGGACCGGGCCATCGTCGAGCCGCAGGTAGGCGATGCGGCTGCCGTCCGGCGACCATTCGTAGGCGCGCGCCGTCGAGCGGTTGGCCAGCTCCTCCTCATAAACCCAATCGAGCCGCCCATTGTAGAGCGTGTCACTTCCGTCGTGAGTGAGTTGGCGGATCGCTCCGCCCTTCACATTTAATACGTAGAGATCGTGCTTTTTCACGAATGCAATACGGTCACCCGCCGGAGAGAAAGCCGGGACTTCTTTCGCCTCGCTATCCTGGGTCAGGCGCCGCAGTCCGCCGGTTTGGGGATCGAGCAACCACAAATCGTTTTCCCCTTCGAGAAGAATCGCGTCACCGTGGGGAGACCACTGGTAGGAACCGAGATTGAGCTTTTTCTGATCGTCCGCAGGATGAAAGAGGAGGGCTTCGGTGTGGCTCTCCAAATCGTAAGCGCAAAGCGTAGAGACGCCCTCCCTCCCCCGCAATGACGGACGGACGAAGGTCAACTGCTTTCCGCCCGGGCGCCAACTAAGCGCGGTGATTCCACGGGCTACGACACTGTCGGGATGAATGACTTCCTGGAGCGTCAAGGGCTTCGTGCCGGACTGAGCATCGAGCCGGGGCAAGTAGAGGATGAAGAATCCCAGAAAGAAAACGGTGGCGCGTTTCAAAGTAGCTCTCCTTGGCTGAAGACTCGCGAGCGTTGGCGGGCAACGCCGCGTCCGTGCGCTGCCCATTCTAACCGGGATTTCTCCTGCGTGAGGAAGAACTGATGGCAAGGGCGCAACAGCAGTCTGGGGAAACACGTCGGGGGCAGTGGGAACGCCAATTCTGCCTTTAGAAGCGTCCGCGAAAATCGAACAGGTCGTCAAGGGAAAGCTGCCAGCCGGGAAAGAGGTTGGAGGTGAGAAGGTGATGGCCTGCGTACGTTGCTTCTACCAGATACTTCGCCCCCTGGAGGGTCAAAACCTCGACGGTCTTGGCCTGGGGGTCAATCAACCACACCTCGGGCACGCGCGCCTCGGCATAAATCGGCAGCTTGGTGGCGCGGTCGTGTCCTGCCGTGGAAGGGGACAGCACCTCCACAGCAAGGTCCGGAGAACCCGCAATCCAATTCTCCTGAATGATTCCAGCACGCGCATTGGAAACGAAAATAAGGTCCGGCTGCAATACCGTTTCTTCACCCAGGCGCACGTCCAAGGGAGCCAGGCAGACCTCACCCACGTGGTTCTTGTGAACGTAAGGCCCTAAGCTCTCGTAGAGGTTCTGAAGGGCGAATTGGTGCCGAGTGGCGGGAGATGGAGTTACATGCACTTCTCCGTGGAAGAGCTCATAGCGCTTGCCGTCGGTGGGAAGCTCGCGGAATTGCTCGAAGGTCAGCTTGGGAATGACTTCTGGAAGGTCTATCAAGTTCTGAGCGACCGCTCGGCCGCGCGAGAACGGTATGCGCGAGCCATCGACGAATCGGGGGAACATTATCTCTATCGGGTTGAATACTTCGTGCGCGTGAAGCTGCCCGTAGCGATGTCAAGCAACTCGGTTTCACTATCTAACGGCGTGCGGCAGCCGGTGCGCCGAATCCTCGCCCGCACCTGAATTCGTGTGCGGTCGAATGCCTCGAAGACCAGGGAACTCCGGCGGAAATTTCACTTGGCCAGGACGGAGTTATTCCCCGCCTCCTCGCGCACCTGCATCCACGTGGCGAGGGGAATCTTGAGGAACAGCTCCACAATATGGGCGTCAAACTGCTTTCCGCTGTGCCGTTGGATTTCCGTCCTCGCGGCCTCAAATCCTGGGCTCTTGCGATAGGAGCGATCGGTGGTCATGGCGTCCAGCGTGTCGGCCACCGTAAATAGCCGCGCGCCGAGGGGAATTTCGGCGCCTTTCAGGCTATCGGGGTATCCCGACCCGTCGAAACGTTCGTGGTGATGCCGCACAATGGCGCTGGCCGGACGCAAAAAAGGAACGCGCTTGAGCATATCGTCACCGGCGATGGGGTGCTTGCGCATCTCGGTCCATTCTTCCTCGGTGAGCTTGGCGGGCTTCAGGAGGATCGCGTCGGCGACGGCTATCTTGCCGATATCGTGCAGCAAGGCGCCTTGTTCGAGCGAAGGCATAAGCGCCGGTGGGAAACCTACACGCCGCGCCAGGTAGCGCGTGTAGGCACGCACTCGAAGGGAATGCGAGAAGGTTTCGTGCTCGCGCGCGTCGAGTGCCGCCACCAGCGCTTCCAAGGTCATCTGGTAGTTGGATTCAAGCTCGCTCAGCGCCACCTCGAGCTCGTGCGTGCGGCGTTGGATGCTGATTTCAAGTGAGCCCCGATAAGCTCGCGCCTGCCGCGCCGAGACCAAGCGCTCAAAGGCGCGCGTTACGGAGCGTGTAACTTCTTCTGCCATCAACGGTTTTAGCAGGAAGTCAGACGCTTCCATGCGCAGCGCCGTAATGACCGTCTCAGCCCGAATTTCCCCCGTCACCAGAATAAACCCGACATCCCAGCGGGTTTGTTGCGCCATGGACAGAAGGTCCACCCCCGAGGCGCCGGGCATCCAGACGTCGCACACGATGATGTCGAAATCACCGCTCTCGATCGATTTCAGGGCGCACGCGGCATCAGCCGCCTCGGCCACATGGGCAGTGGTGGGCTGCAGGGCCTCACGGAGAAACTTGCGCACGGCAGGATTGTCGTCCACCACGAGGACCTTCGGATGCAATCGGGTAATCATACATTTTTCAGGCGCACAACTCCCCCGACTGGGATCAGCACAGTGTCTCTGTCCCCAGCGAGAGTTTCCCCATAGGGCTGAATCGGCCCTGTTCCCAGGTTCCTTTAGTCGGGATTTCTCACTACGCTGGGACGGAGTGGGGGAGCTGCCGAAATGGCGGGTCTCCGCCCTCTATTCGTCCCGCGCCCCCTTAGGGCAGTGATTACTGACAACTGAAAACTGAGAGCTGAGAACTGAAGACTTAATAACCTCGGTCCTGCTTACCCCTCGTTGAAATTTCCTCAACCTTTGCTCCCTTTCTGCCGAAATAAAATGTGATTAATGAAGGCGGGACCTTCATGAGAGAGGCGAAACCGGTGCTGGAACCGAGTTTTGACTCTCCCGGTCACGCTGGTAGGGCCGAACGGCGTTTGGCCCTCGGAAAAGGTGAAAAGATGCGAGTCCTCGTAGCAGAAGACGACAAACCGGTGGCCAGTTTCGTACAGAAGGGACTGGAAGCCGAGCAATACGCCGTGGACCTTGCGCAGGACGGTGATGAAGCGCAGTTCATGGTCAGCCAATTTGATTATGACGTAGCGGTCCTCGATTTGACCCTGCCGCGGGTGGATGGGCTGGATGTGCTCAAGCATATCCGCGAAACCAAGCCGGCTTTGCCCGTCCTCATTCTGACTGGTCGCAACCGCGTGGAAGACCGGGTGAAGGGGTTGGACCTGGGAGCCGACGACTACCTGACCAAACCTTTCTCTTTCACCGAATTCTCCGCCCGAGTTCGAGCGCTCTTGCGGCGGGCAACGATGCCTGCAGAGGTCATGCTGCGGGTGGGCGACCTGGAGTTGAACCGCGTGGAACGGGTCGTGAAGCGCGCCGGCAACACCATCGAACTGACACCCAAAGAATTCTCCTTGCTCGAGTACCTGATGCGCAACGTCGGCCGTTGCGTGACCCGCGCCATGATTATCGAGCATGTCTGGAATCTTTCCTTCGACACGATGACCAACGTTGTGGACGTTTACATCAATTACCTGCGGAAAAAGGTGGATCAGGGCTTCGAGCGCAAGCTGATTCATACGGTTCGGGGCGTAGGTTATCAAATTGGGGACGAGGCCTGAGGGAATCAGTAATCGGGAGATCCGGTGATCGGGTGATCGGGTGGATATTCTACTGGCAACGCTTGTGGGGTCGGAAAAATGGAAGACAAAGATCAATTGTTGAGTCACGGAAAACCGCTGGAGGAAAGTAAGCCGGGGATGGCACGGAGTTTCTCTGGTTCACCCGATCACCTGATCACCCGATCGCCCGATGGTCCGATCTGTTCACCCGATCACCCGATCACCCGATCGCCCGATGATCCGATTGGTTCACCCGATCACCCGATCACCCGATCGCCCGATGATCCGATCTGTTCACCCGATCACCCGATCACCCCATCGCCCGATGGTCCGATCTGTTCACCCGATCACCCGATCACCCGATCGCCCGATTCCAAGGACTGCCGCGAATGCCTCGCGGCGGTGGCTCATCGCCTGGCTCAGCCCATGACCGCACTGCGCGGCGGCATCGAGTTGGGGCTGATGGGAAAACGTTCGGCGGCGGATTACCGCTCTCTGCTCGAACAATCGCTGCAACTCGCCGATAACATGGCGCAGTTGATCATTTCGCTGCGCGATCTCGGCGAGTCGGGCGCGCCCGGGGGCCCCCCCCAGTACGTCCTCCTGGAAGGGATGGCCACGGAAGTCCTGGCAGAAATGGAGGGCCTGGCGCAATCCCGTGAACTCCGTCTGCAACTCAAGGCGGAAGGGGCAGTGAAGGTTTGTGCGAACCCGGAACGCCTTCGCGAAGCGCTCCAGAGTTTGCTGGCCTGGGTCATCCAGAACAGCGCCGGTGGGGGCGTCATCGCCGTGGAACTTTCGGCGTGGGAGGGAGAAGCTCGAATGTTCCTATCGCCCCCGCGATTGGACATGCAGTACCTCCAGATCAAAGTGCTTGAGGGTGTCACCACCCCGGGCTTGCTCTTTTCTTATGCCGCCAAAAACGGCGCCTTGGGATGGGCTATCAATCAGCGCCTTCTGGACGGGCTGGGAGGCAAACTCGAAATTCTGACCGACGGGCCGGATGCCGGCTGCGTTCGCGTACGCTTTCCCTTGGCGCCGGAAAGTAGCGCCACCCTTTAGAGCCTGCCCTGAGCGCAGCGAAGGGGCGGCACATGCCGGGCTAAAGCCCGGCGCTACATCTGGTTGAAGTGGGAAATCTTTCATGAAATTTCTCTTCCCCGGCGGGGGAGAGCTCACGCCTCGGAGTCACTCGTGGATTTTTACTGGCCCTTCAACCTAGAGGAATTTAATTCTGGCTTAACCCCCATCTAAGAATGTCATGGCAAGAATAGAGCTTACGCAACGAGGAAATGATGACCACCAGTGCCCTCAATGTTACCCGGAAAACCCACCTTACCACTATCGTCGCCAGCCCCGACTCCCTCTTCCGCCAGCGCGTCTTGCAGCAATTGGCCGCGCGTAATTGCTGCGCCGAGGAAGCCGGCGGCGGCGCGGAGGCTCTCGCCTTAATTGAGGAAGGTGCCTGCCGAACTCTGCTGCTCGACCAATTCCTGCCTGACTTGGATGCGGGAGAGCTTGTCGCCATGATCCGCGCTCGCCACCCGCAGGTTGAGATTCTGGTGCTCGACCCCCAGGGGGGCAAGGGAGCCGCGGGTGGCGACCAGGGTTTGTACCCAGAGTCGAGGGAACTATTCCGCCTGCTCCAGAACTCCCACGAGCCGCGCATTCCCACAGAATTTCCGGACCCGCTTGAGCGCCCCATGCCAAGCTCCCCGGCGTCCACCGATGACATTGAACCCCTGCCGGGGATGACGGGGCACAGCCCGTCCCTGCGCCGGGTGTATCGCCTGGCCCGGCTGGTGGCCCCGCGGCAAACTACCATCCTGCTGACGGGCGAGACCGGAACCGGAAAGGAACTGGTGGCGCGCGCCTTACACGTGTTGAGCCCGCGGCGGGAGCGGCCGTTCGTGGTCATCAACTGCGCGGCCATCCCCGAGCCTTTGCTGGAGGCGGAACTGTTCGGCTACAACCGCGGGGCGTTCACCGGAGCCTTCCAATCCCGCTTGGGGCGCATTCAGATGGCGCAAGGCGGCACCGTGCTCCTCGACGAAGTCGGCGACCTTCCGCTCTCGATGCAAGCCAAGTTCCTGCGCTTTTTGCAGGAGGGCGAAGTTCAGCGCTTGGGCAGCTCCGATACCCTGCGGGTCGACACCCGCGTCATCGCTGCCTCCAACGCCAACCTTCCCCGGCTGGTCAAAGAAGGACGCTTCCGCGACGACCTTTATTACCGGCTGGCAGTGTTTCCCATTGAGATCGATCCCTTGCGGCTGCGCCGCGAAGACATTGCGCCCCTGAGCGACCATTTCCTTGACCTCTTTTCTCAGGAAGCACGCGCTCCTGCCAAGACTTTTTCACCGCTAGCGGCGCGAGCCCTGGAACAGTATTCATGGCCAGGGAATGTCCGCGAGTTACGGCAGGTCATCGAGCGGGCTTTCATCCTGGCAGAGGAACAAAGGGAGCTTCAGCCCGGACATTTCCGGTGGGGAACGGGAGGATTTTCTTCTGAGAGAAATCTTAGAACCGTGCCCTAAAGTTGGCACAGCCCGTGCTTTCCAGGCTTATCGCCATGCAGACTTTGCCCGTTGATCGGCAAAAAAAGTTCACTCCACCGGTTGGCTCCACACGCTCGGCGCGGCGTGCCTTGGCGGCCGCCTTCGCTTCCTTTAGCCAAACGGCCGGAGCTCTCGAAACCACCTACACAAAGTTGCAGGCGGAGGTCGGCCGGCTGCGGCACGAACTCGAAAACAAGAATTGCAGCTTGGCGCAAAGCTTGGAAGAGAACCAGCGGATGCGCACTTACCTGGCCAGAATCGTGGAGGGCTTGCCCTGTGGCGTCCTGGTGTTCGACAGTGAAATGAATTTGCGCATGATCAACCCGGCGGCAAGCCGGTTGCTCAAGGCTGGCAGCGAAGACTTTCCCTCGCCTGAAGCTTCTGTACCTCACTTAATGGGATCTTTGCTCGCCGCGCTCCCCAAGGAAGATTTCAGCCACGAACAGGAATGGGTTATGCAGGGTCCGCAAGGCGAACGGACGATGGGGGTGACGCGTGCCTGTATCCAAGCGCAACGGTCGGGCGACGATTTCATCCTCATCCTGCGTGACCTGACGGAGGCCAAGCAACTGGAACGCGAACGTGAAGTTGTGCGCCGCACGCAGGCGTTGGCGGAGGTCGCCACCCTGCTCGCCCATGAGATTCGAAACCCTCTGGGCAGTCTGGAGCTCTTTGCCGGGCTCTTGGCGGATGCTTTGGCAAACCAGGCGGAGCTGCAACCTTGGATCAATCACGTCCAGGCAGGCCTGCGCTCCTTGGCCGCGACGGTGAACAATGTCCTGCATTTTCACAGTCAGCCGTCGGCGCAACTTTTTCCCGTGGACCTCCTCCGGGTTGTGGGGGAGATAGTGGAATTCCTGCTCCCGCTGGCCCGGCAGAAGGAAATGTATATCGAGTGGCGAGTGCCGAGGGCCTCAGTTTCCATCCTCGCCGACCCCTCGCGACTCCAACAGGCATTCTTCAATCTGGCGCTCAATGCTCTGCGGGCGATGAAACCAGGCGGCACACTGTCTGTCAGCGTCTGCCGGCGCGAAGAAGGTCCCCGACCCACGGCTGCCGTGGTCTTTGCGGACCAGGGAGTGGGCATCCGCGCGGAGAATCTGGAGAAGATATTTGAGCCGGGATTCACCACCCAATGCGGCAGCCCGGGTTTGGGCTTGGCGGTGACCCGTAAGGTTATCGAGCAACACGGCGGCACGATTCGAGTGGAAAGCCGGGAGGGGCAGGGAACCACGTTTACGCTGACGCTTCCCCTGGCCGGACAAGCAAGCGATCGGGTGAGCCGATGATCGGGTGAACTGATCGGGTGATCCGGTGATCGGGTAATCGGGTGAACAGAAAGCAATTCCCGCCCAATTCGCTTTTTGTTCATCTGATCACCCGATTACCCGCTCACCCGATCGAAAGGTGGAAGGATGTCTCAAGTTCTCGTAGTGGACGACGAAGCGGCCATGCGCGCGGCGCTCGAGGCGAATTTCCGCCGGCAGGGGTGGAAAGTGACGACGGCCGGGGGAACCAGCGAGGCGCTGGAGCGCTTCCGCCTGGCGCCTAGCCCGCTGGTGGTTACTGACATGCGGATGCCGGATGGCGACGGGCTGCGCGTCATGCAGGGAGTACGCGCCCTGGCGCCGGAGACCGCGGTGATTTTTCTGACCGCCTTCGCCAATGTGCCGGAGGCCGTAAACGCCATGCGGGAAGGCGCCTGCGATTACCTGGTGAAGCCGATCTCCTTCGAGCAATTAAAGGAAGCGGCGGCGCGCGTTCTGGGCGCGCGCGCGAGCAGGAACCCGGCGCCGAACAATGGGGATTTTATCGGCAGCTCGGCGGTCACGCAACGGCTGATCGAGCGCGCCCGGCAAGTGGCGCGCACCGACGCGGACATCCTCCTGGAAGCGGAGAGCGGCACGGGCAAAGAACTGCTGGCGCGGCTGGTGCACCGCTCCAGCCCGCGCAGCCAGCGCCCCTTTGTGGCGGTAAACTGCGCGGGGTTTCCTGACACGCTTCTGGAGAGCGAGATGTTCGGGCACGTGCGCGGCGCCTTTACCGGAGCGATGACGTCCAAGGCCGGGAAATTCGAACTGGCGCACACCGGGACTCTGCTGCTCGATGAGATTGGCGAGATGCCCTTCAGCTTACAGCCGAAACTGCTGCGCGTGCTGCAAGAACGGGAAATTGACCGGCTGGGCGACACTCGCCCCCTGCCCGTCGATGTGCGGGTGATCGCCACCACCAACCGCCCCTTGGGAGCGATGGTGGCGGAAGGGAAATTCCGTGCCGATCTATTCTTCCGGCTCAATGTGATTCCCCTCTCACTTCCCCCCCTGCGTGAACACCGCGAAGACATTCCGGACCTGGTCAACCACTTCGTGCGCAAATACGCCCCGGCCTCCCGCTCAAACGTCGTGCGGTTCTCGCCGGAACTCCTGGAGCGGCTCCGGGCTTACGAATGGCCCGGCAACGTGCGCGAACTCGAAAACTTTGTGCGCCGCGCTTTGGTGCTTGCCCCCGGTCCCGCGGTGGGACTGGAACTTCTACCCGAAGCTGGTTTTCAGAACGACGACCCTTCCTTGGGGGGGATTGAACCGGGACTGACCTTGCGCGAGCTGGAGCGCACTCTCCTGTAAAAAACCCTGGATGCGACCGGCGGCAATCGCACGCGCGCTGCGGGAATGCTGGGCGTCAGCCTGCGCACGGTACGCAACAGAATTCGTGAATTCGGTCTGCCTTCCCGGAGGGCTACATGAATTGGATTGAAACCCCCACCATGCAACGCCTGGAGCATTTCTTGGACCTGGTGACGTTTCGTCATGAATTGATTTCCAGCAATCTGGCGAACGTCGATACTCCGGGATACCGCACCCAGGATGTCGACTTTGAGGGAGAGATGCGGCGCGCCGAGCAGCGCTTGGAGGGTGCCCCGGTCTCGCCCCATGTGCAGGAAGTGAAGGGCTTGATCGAGCGCCCGGACGGCAACAATGTGAGCTTGGAGCGCGAGACCTTGGCATTGGCACGGGTTCAGCTTCAGTACCGCGCCGGCGTGGAGTTGCTTCGCAACGAAATCCACATGCTCCAGTCGGCGATCAACGAAGGGAAATAAACCATGAACCTCTTTGGAGTCCTTGATATCAATGCATCCGCCCTGACCGCTGAGCGCGAGCGTGCGGAAGTGGTGGCCAGCAACTTGGCGAATGCTGAGACCACGAGCACGCCCAGTGGCGGCCCTTACAAGAGACAATTGGTCGTGTTTGGGACGGAGCAGCCGGGCCGGGGCAAGTTTGCCCAAACCTTGTCTCGCTTCGGCGATCTGCACGCGCGGGGCGTAAAAGTGGAGAAGGTGGTCGAGGATACCGCCCCCGCCGTGCGCCGGTACGAGCCCGGCCATCCGGATGCGGATGCCGACGGGTACGTCTCTTTCCCAAACATCAATCCCGTGGAAGAAGTGGTCAACTTGATGGGGGCCGCCCAGGCTTATCAGTTGAACGTGGCGGCAGTGCAAGCCACCAAAGCGATGATCTCGGAAACGCTGCAAATTCTCACGTAGCAGTTACTTCTGACTCTTGAATTTGGCAGGAGGTACACGGCTGTGGGCAACACGGTTTCAGGTCTACCACAAATCGACTGGGGAAACGTCCAACTGGACGTTCGCCAGCCTTCCAGCGACCGGTCGGAATTCTTGCAGACGCTGGAAGGCGCCATGGATAAGGTCCAGGAGATGCAATCTGGGGCGGACCAGCAGGTCGCCAGTGTGCTGCAAGGTAACGGGCAGGATCTCCACTCGACCCTGGTGGCGGTGGAGAAAGCGGATCTTACTTTTCAGATGATGATGCAGGTGCGCAACAAGATTGTGCAGGCGTACCAGACAGTTTCCCAGATGCAATTTTAGGTCACTAAACCATGGCGGTGAACGCCGAGCAAGTAAGCAATCAAGTCGCGGCCATCGTGCGGGGCCTCACCGTGCGTCAGAGGATCACGATGGCACTGGGTGCCGCCGCCGTGGCAGGAACAATCTGGGTGCTCGTCACCTTGCTGGATAAGGCCGACTACAAAACGCTCTATTCCGGACTCTCCTCAGGTGATGCGCAGTCATTGTCGCATCGGTTGTCGGAAAAGAATATCCCTTACGAGTTGGCGAGCGATGGGACCAGCATTCGCGTCCCCGCCGACCAGCTCGACAAAACGCGCCTCGATTTGGCTGCGGAGGGGATGCCGCAAACCGGCAGGCTGGGGTTTGAGCTCTTCGACAAGCCGAATTGGGCGGGGAGCGACTTTGCGGAAAAGGTGAACTACCAACGCGCTCTGGAAGGCGAGCTCGAGCGGACCATCCAAACCCTGGGGGAAATTGAGGCGGCACGGGTACACCTGGTGCTACCCCAGGAATCGCTCTTCACGGAGCAGGAACGCGAGGCTAAGGCCTCTGTGGTCATTCGACTTCGCGGTGGGCGGCTGGGCAACGAAGCCCAGGAAGCTATCACTCACTTGGTGGCCAGTGCGGTGGACAACTTGAAGCCTGAAAACGTAACGTTGATTAATGCGGATGGGGGGATGCCGATCCTGGCGCGCGGCGGAGGCTCAGCAAGCCAGCCGCGGGTTTGGGCAGAATTTGAAACGGCCCTCGCGCAAAAAGTTGTCGCCACCCTGGAACCCGTTGTGGGGGAGGGAAAAGCTCGCGCCAATGTCACTGTGGAGTACGACCTCGCCGCCAGCGACAGTACGCAGGAAACCTACGATCCCAACGGCGCTGTGGTCCTAACCTCCCAAATTTCGGAAGAGCGCGTGGGCGAAACCGGTGCGGAAGGTACTCCCGGAACCACCTCCAATGTCCCTGGAAAGCAGTCCACCCCTCCGCCGAAGCCGTCCTCCCCAGCCGATTCCGAGTCGCAGGGCCTCCACACCGAGAGCAAGACATTCGCCGTAAGCAAGACCGTCCGCCACACGGTGCAGCCGGCCGGAACTCTCAAACGCATGGCCGCTGCCGTGCTGGTGGATGACGCGACGGATACCAAGGATGACAATGGCCAGAAAGTGGAAACGCGGCGGAAACGAACACCGGAGGAGATGAAGCAGATCGAGGAATTGGTGGCGGCGGCGATTGGGGTCGATGCCACGCGCGGCGACAAAGTGGCCGTGGAAAACCTTTCATTTCAGACCTTGCCCCTGGAGACCCCCCCTCCCCCAACCCTGACCGAGCGTGTAGTACCCATCGTGGATAAGTGGATTAACGTCATCCGTTACGGGGCGCTCATCCTTCTGTTCTTGCTGATTTACATGCTGGTCCTGCGTCCCATCAAACACCAAATCGTCACCACCTTCCGGGAGCTTCCCAAACAACTGGGAATGAGCAAAGCTTCTCGAGAGGCTTTGCCTGGGAGTGCGCCCGGTATACCCGGCACGAAGGGCGATGATATGTCCGCCCTTGAGGCTTCTCTCCAACAGTTGGGGGATTCTCCGCTCGAAGCCAAACAAGCCGTCGTGCTGAAGAAGAACTTATTGGAAAAGGTCAAGAAAGAGCCGGCGACAGCCAGCCGCTTGATTCAGAATTGGATGCGGCAGGAGGGTAAATCATGACGGCAGCCGCGGAAACTGCGAAAGCACCACCGGCTCACAACTTGACGGGGATTCGAAAGGCAGCCATTCTCCTTGTCCTTCTAGGCGACGAGGCCGCCAGCTTGGTCTATAGAAACATGCCGCAGGAAGATTTGCAGATGCTTACGGAGGAGATCTCCGAACTGGACTACATTTCTCCTGAAATTGGCGCCCAGATCCTTCAGGAATATTACCGCCTGACCGTTACCGAGGAGTATCTCGCGCAAGGCGGGGCCGACTACGCCCGGACACTTCTGGTGAAAGCCTTCGGGGAGGATGGGGCGAAGCACTTGCTCCAACAGGTTCAGAGCTATCAGGACGCCCGGGCGACAAACCTGGACTCCTTGCAAAGAGCCGATCCGCAGCAACTCGTGATGTTCGTGGAAGGCGAGCACCCGCAAACTATCGCCCTGGTTTTGGCACACATGGGGTTGAAGTCGGCGTCAGAGGTTCTCCTGCTCCTGCCCGAAAAGACGCGGGCGGAAGTGGTGCGACGGCTCGCCGAAATGCATCAGTTTTCACCGGAGATGGTCCAGAAGATCTCACTGGTGCTCAACAAGAAACTCAAGGCCTTGGGGGAACAGAACCGCCGCGCTTATGGCGGCGTCAAGGCGGTATCCGATATGCTCAACCGGGTTGAACCCGGCACCGTCAAAACCATCCTGGAGGCCATTGAGCAGGATGATCCCAAGCTGGCCCTCAGCATTCGCAATTTGATGTTCACCTTCGAAGATTTCCTTTCCGTCCCGGAGAGCAGCATGCGCGAGCTTTTGAGTCACTTGGACAAGAAGACTCTGGCGGTGGCCCTCAAGGGATCCTCAGAAGATATGAAGAATCACATTTTCAAAACCATGTCTTCACGCGCTTCTCAGATGTTAAAAGAGGACATGGAGGCGCTAGGGCCGGTGCGCTCCCGGGAAGTGACCACAGCCCAACAAGAAATCGTGCAACAGGCACGCAAGCTCGAAGCGGAAGGGAAATTGACCCTAAAGAGCTTTGGGGATGACGCGTATGTCGTCTAATCCTAACCCCCCAACCAACCAAGCTGAGTCGAATGCGCAGGCGTACGTTTACCCCCCTCCTTTGGCTCCCGGTACCGGGGCGAAGCCGTCTTCGTCCGGCGGCGACCCTTCCACCCTGGAACGCCTCTGGACCCCCGATGCCAAGTCGTCCGGTCCTCAGCCGTCTGGCGAAGAGCAGGTTCGCGCGCGGGAAGCACGCGCCCGAATAGAGGGGCGGGAAGAAGGGGTGGCGCAGAGCCGGGGGGAATTTGAGAAAAAGTTGGCGGGCGGGCAGCAAGCATTGGTTCAGGCGGTTCGCGAATTCGTCCGCGAGCGCGAAACCTACTTCCACCGGGTGGAAGCGGAAGTGGTGGGTTTGGCCTTGGCGATTGCCCGGAAGATCTTGCACCGGGAAGCGCAGGTTGACCCCTTGCTTTTGGCGGGAGTAGTACGCGTCGGGCTTGATAACGTCGCCGCCGGGACGCGTGTCCGGTTGAGAGTCCACCCTGACCAGGTTCAGGCTTGGCAAGAATTCTTCTCCCTACAGCCCGACTTACAGTCGCTTCCTGAATTGATGGGCGATGCCACGCTGGGGCCGGGCCGCTGCATGCTGGAAACGGAATTGGGCTCGACCGACCTGACACTCGAAACCCAACTCAAGGAAATCGAACAGGGCTTTTTTGATCTGCTGGCCCAGAGACCTAAAACGCAGTGACGAGGGAAGAGTGACAAGCGAGGAAATTGCCGATTGTCGATTTTCGATGGCAAGTGGTAAGTAAGGGCTTCTGCCGAAAATTGACAAGTGAAGACTGAAAATTTCCCGTAGTTCAAATCGGCAATCGTCAATCGAAAATCGGCAATCTTGCCGGTCACTGAAGTTCTATGACGAATTTTCCCTTACTGTCCCCTTACTTCCGGCGATTGGAGAGCCTCTCCACGGCGCGTTGGTATGGCCGGGTCACCAAGGCGGTGGGACATATTGTGGAGTCGGAGGGACCCTTCTGCTCACTCGGCGAGTGCTGTGAGATTTTGGGACCCACCGGCGAGCCCCATGCAGGAGAAGTAGTGGGTTTCCGCGGCAGCACCGTCCTCTCGATGCCCTTGGAAAGGCTGAACGGCATTCGCTATGGAGACCGCATCGCTACCTGGGGCGCCAAGGCGACCCTGCGGGTGGGGGATGAGTTACTGGGCCGCGTGATTGATGGCGTGGGCAAGCCCCTGGATTCCCAAGCGGACTACCATGCCCGTGAGTATTGGCCGCTGCACTCTCTTGGACCCTTGCCGCTGGACCGCCACTCGATTCGTGAGCCTTTGGGCTGCGGGGTGCGTGCTATCGACGCTTTTCTTACCTGCGGTCGCGGGCAGAGGATGGGCGTTTTCGGGGGCAGCGGGGTCGGAAAAAGCACGCTGCTCGGGTTAATGGCCCGCGGGAGCGCCGCGGATGTGACGGTTATGGCGCTGGTAGGAGAGCGCGGCCGTGAAGTGCGAGATTTTCTGGAAGGAACCATCGGGGAAGAAGGCAGACGGCGCTCGGTGGTTGTGGTGTCAACGTCGGACCAATCACCTCTGTTGCGAATCCGTGCCGCACTGGTGGCGACGACTGTCTCCGAATACTTCGCGATGAAGGGCAAAAATGTCCTATTGGTCGTCGATTCCTTGAGTCGCTTCGCCACGGCGCAACGCGAAATTGGCTTGGCGGCTGGTGAGCCCCCGACGGCAAAAGGCTATACCCCATCGGTATTCACCTTGCTGGCACAGCTCATTGAACGGGCCGGGTGCTTCAATGGTGGGAGCATTACGGCCTTTTACACCGTGCTCATGGAAGGGGATGACCAGCAGGACCCCCTAGTGGACGCCGTCCGAGCGCTGCTTGACGGTCATATCGTCCTTGATCGGCGCCTCAGTGCCCAAAACCACTACCCTTCCATCTCCATCCTCGATAGCCTGAGCCGGTTGATGCCTGCGGTTTGCATTCCGGAGCACCTGGAAAAAGTGCGCCGGTTGCGAAAACTCCTGGCTGCCTATACCGCCTCAGAAGATTTGATTCGGGTGGGTGCCTAGAACAGCGTCGAAAATCAGCGACGCCAGCATGGTGCTGTCCTTGCCGCCGCTAAATCCGACAAGCCACGGCCGCTCGTCTTCCCGATAGAGTTGCTCGAGAGAAGCTCTAATCTCCTGAAACATTCTTTGTCTCTTCGGGCGGGAGTATACACCCCCGCCTTGGATTTTCAAGTATTAACTCTAAGATATCATCAGTGGCAACGTGGCGGAATAGGGGAACTGATTCGACTGGGATGGGGATGGGAAAAACAGGGGTTCGGGGTTAGGAATTAGGGAGAAGGAGACCGACAGATGACCGCTGACGACGGACGGCTGTTTTCCCGGCGGAGAATGGACGGAAACGAGTCAAAGAGTCCGAAGTTGAAGGTTGAAAGCGCTGATCGATACGCCTCCCGCATGAAGGAGGGGCTTTTCTTGTCCAGTCGATTCCGAAGCGCGGGCCCCCATCTGTCAACCTTTGAACTTATAGAGTTGTCGGACTTTGTGTCCGCTAGAGGAGCGTGCCAGCAAAAAGATGTTAAAATTGCCGGTTTATCCTGCTAACTTATTGAAAACAAAATAGAAGAAGATGTGTAACGTTTAAGTTTATGAAAATAAATAAGTTGCTGCGCGTTGGACTTGTTACGAGCGGCCATTGGTGGGGAGTATCGGTTTATCCACAATGAGGGAAGGACGGCCAAGGAGCGAGAAGAACGCGCTGCACAATTGTCCCACCTATTCAGCGATCATCAGGAATTGCCCAGTCAGTCGGCAAACCTTTCCCGGCCCGACACCCTACCCTCCCCGAACTTCCCTCCTCTAGGTTCGGCACAGACCCGAAAAACTTTAATTCCCAAAGAGTTCCGTGTTTCAGACGCACTCTCCGCATCAATGTCGCCTTTGGCGTTGCTTATGCTCCTTGGTCGGCGGCCAACGATTTTATGGAAATCCTTCAGGTCCAACCCGCTGGCGCAGTAGCATCAACCCTACCTGCCTCGACCGTCTTGAGTGCCAGACCTACGGGAGACGACTCATTCGTCTTAACCTTCGGGCGTGCTCTTGAGAACATGCCAAATTCGGTTCAGGATGGGTCTTCAATCGCCCCCCAAGCATCTCCGCGCGAAAAGCGGGCCGCCGGGAACAGCTCCGATTCCTCTTCGATGCCAGGGATCTTTTTGAATTGCTTGGTCAACAATCTCATCCAACCCGCTCTGACCGTTGCCCTGAGCACTAAAGCTGCGGAGTCCACGGTTAGCCTTCAGACCCCCGCCGCAGGAACAACCGCTGATTCACTGCCCGATATCGATTCTGGTCTCCATACCTCGGCAGGCAAGACGAGCGCAAACACAGGAACGCTTTCTATCACCGCGGCCAGGGGGGGCGTTGCGGCGCCGGGCGAATTGTCGGCACGGGCGGGCCAAGGCGTTGTTGGAACGACGGGGACCGCCAAGGCGGAGGCGTCAGGCTCCACCGCGCACGCGCGTGGCCAAGTCGCTACTCAGTTCAGCGGTCCCGTGGCGACACCGGGGCAAAAGCAATCGGAGGACACGTCCGCCCCCCAGCCCGTTAGCGTGCCAGCTTGGGTCCCGGGACTTCATGGCACTTCCCCTCTCAGCCATCCAGTAGAACAACAGGTTGGAGGGGCGCAATCCGAATCGAATCAAGTGCAATCCTCAAGCCCGAGGTCAATGCAAGAGTCCGGGCCCCGTCAGGAATCGCAGGCTTCGCCCAGTATTGCGTATTCGTGGCCACAATTGGAACAGGTCGATGGGGCGCAGATGCAAGCCGCTCCTGCGTCCGGCCCGGAGGCGAATGATTCTTCCACGCTGATCTCCGCAACCGAGCGTCCGGCGCTGGCCGAATTTTCGAAATGGCTGGGAACGTTTGCGGGAGCAGATGTGCAGGCCGCTTCCAATCCCTCGCTGTCCCTGGGCCAAACGCAACAAGCCGCTCCTGCGTCCGGCCCGGAGGCGAGAGATTCTTCCACGCCGATCTCCGCAACCGAGCGTCCGGTGCTGGCCGAATTTTCGAGGCTGCTTGGAACGTTTGCGGGAGCAGATGTGCAGGCCGCTTCCAATCCCTCGCTGTCCCTGGACCAAACGCAACAAGCCGCTCCTGCGTCCGGCTCGGAGGCGAGGGATTCTTCCACGCCGATCTCCGCAACTGAGCGTCCGGTGCTGGCCGAGTTTTCGAACCCGCTGGGAAAGTTTGCAGGACCAGATGTGCAGGCCGCTTCCAATCCCTCGCTGTCCCTGGGCCAAACGCAACAAGCCGCTCCTGCGTCCGGCCCGGAGGCGAGAGATTCTTCCACGCCGA
>Ga0326728_10003500_pt1 | contig 48554 bp, 40 predicted proteins | sample MB3enrmetagenome_FD_207602 | JGI IMG/M metagenome (GOLD analysis project Ga0326728, IMG submission 207602) | Lab enriched peat soil microbial communities from McLean, Ithaca, NY, United States - MB31MN | ecosystem: Environmental > Terrestrial > Soil > Wetlands > Peat | place: USA: New York... | reverse complement strand
CTCCTCCAGAGACACGTAGCTGAACATTCCGGACTGCATTTGGTCGTCATTGCCGCGCATGCTGTAGAGACGATCAGAACATCCGGAAGGTGTCTTGTTTCAGACGGTTTTTCAACAAGCTCCTAGGCCGTCCGGTTATTCACTGCTGTAGAGAGTCCGATTTCGAAGAGCGCCACTTCGACACAAAGTTAATCAACCACATCAAGTGGTCCGATGCGGTCGATCTTCGCCAGAAGCTCGCGAGCAGAATCAAGGCTACAATTATCCCGAGGGCGTGAACGGGGTGAATCTTCGCGAAACCGGCTCCGAACGCCGCTGTGGGAAACGTTCGACGCCGCTCCCGTCGGATGGTCGTCCATTCGGACTCTTGGGGTGTGTTGAGCAGCGTGAAAGCCGGCGCCTCGGACTCGATGGGATTAGCCCCCATCGCCCTGGCCGGCACACGCGCCTTGCGGCGGGACTGCTCGCAACGCGGGATTAGGACACCACCGGCCGCCTCGCAGCGGACTCGGCGTTACACTGGGAACTTATGAAGCTCACCTTCTGGGGAGCGGTGCAGACCGTCACCGGCTCCATGCACGAACTGCGCATCAACGGCACGCACTGCCTGCTGGATTGCGGCCTCTTTCAGGGCCACCGGAAAGAAGCCCGGGAGCGTAACGCCAATTTCCCGTTCCGCGCCGATCACATCGATGCGGTCATTCTCTCCCACGCCCACATCGATCACAGCGGCAACCTCCCCACGCTGGTGAAGAACGGTTTTTCCGGCCCCATCTACTCGACGCCCGCTACCGTCGACCTCTGCGCGCCCATGCTGCGAGACTCCGCGCACATTCAGGAAAAGGACGCCGAGTTCGTCGCCAAGCGTTTCCACCGCCGCAAATCGCTCGATCCCAGCGCCACCGGCGGCGCGGTCCCGCCGCTCTACAGCGCGGAAGACGCCGAGGCCACCCTTCCGTTATTCCGCCCGGTTCCGGTGGCCGCCACGCAGGAGCTGGCGCCAGGGCTAACCTATCAGCCCTACGACGCGGGCCACATTCTCGGCTCCTCGGCCGTGGTTCTCACCGATCGCAGTGGCGGCAAGGAAATCCGCCTGGCCTTTTCCGGCGACGTGGGCCGCGTGGGTTTGCCCATCACCCGCGATCCCGACAAGCTTCCTCCCGCCGACTACCTCATTATCGAGAGCACCTACGGGGGCCGTCTGCACAAAGACCCCGGCACGGTGGCCGAAAAGCTGGCCGACATAGTCAGCCGCACCTGCGCACGCGGCGGCAAGATCATCGTGCCCGCCTTCGCGGTCGGCCGCACGCAGCAGCTGGTCCTCATGCTCCACGAGTTGTTCGATCGGCAGCGGATTCCCACCATCCCCATCTTTGTCGATAGCCCGCTCGCCGTCGAAATCACAGACGTCTTTCGCAAGCACGCCGAACTGTACGACGACGAAGCCAACCAGTTCCTGAAGCAGGGCGAGGACCCCTTCGGCTTCAAGCGGTTGCGCTACATTCGCGATGTGGGCGAATCCAAGGCGCTCAACGATCTGCACGGCCCATTCATCATCATCTCCGCCTCCGGCATGTGCGAGGCCGGGCGCATCCTGCACCACCTCAGGAACAACATCGAGGACCCGCGCAACACCATCCTCATCACCGGCTTCCAGGCCGAGAACACGCTGGGCCGCAAGCTGGTCGACAAGCTCCCCGAGGTCAACATTTTCGGAGAGCCGATGCGCCTGCGCGCCGAGGTCGAAACCATCAACGAGCTCAGCGGCCACGCCGATCAGCGCGAGCTTCTGGATTGGATGAAGCCCATGGCCAAATCGCTGCGCCGGGTCTTCATCGTACACGGCGAGCCAGTGCAAGGCGCCGCGCTAGCGCAGGCCATTCGGGACCGCTACGCCCTGGACGTGGTCATTCCCAACCGCGGCCAGAGCTTCGACCTGGTGTAGCCGGCCGGTACTAGCTTCGTTTCGCCCCGTACCGGGACGAACTGTCTATTCATCGGGGCGCGTATTGGTCCTATGGTTGGTCGAGTGAGTCTGCTGATCCAGTTCTGCTATTTGCAGTTGTTGGACGTTTTGACCACGCTGGTCTTCCTCACCGGCGGCGTCAAGGAGGCCAATCCCGCCGTGCGTTTCCTGCTGGTCGCTTCGCCTTCGCCCTTGCTGGGGCTGCTTTCCATCAAGCTGTTGGCCATCGTCCTGGCCTTCTATTGTTGGCGCACCGCGAGGACCCACCTGCTCCTCTTCGCCAACCTGTTCTTCGCCGTTCTGATCGCCTGGAACCTGTTCGCTCTGCTCGGCCGCGCCTGAGTTGCATTCCTTTCCTGTAGAATTGGCCTCGGGAGGTTTCTTCAATGCTTCTCAAATGGCCGGCCCTTGCCGCGACCTTTACCTGTCTCGTTCTGGCCCAATCCAGCGGTCCGCTGGCGCCCTCGGCGCTGCGGGTCGAGTACCTGGCGAAGCCTGTCGTCGACGTTCCCCATCCCCGTTTTTCCTGGGTGCTCAACCACACCGAGCGCGGCCAGAAGCAATCCGCCTGTCAGGTTCTGGTCTCCACACAGCCCGACTTCCGCAGCCCGGTTTGGGATAGCGGGAGGGTCGATGGATCTCAATCCACCCACGTCGTTTACGCCGGAAAGCCGCTCGAGAGCGGTCGGACCTACTACTGGAAGGTTCGCTACTGGGACAAGGACGGCAAAGATAGCTCCTACAGCGCCATCGCCAGCTTCGATACCGGGCTGCTTTCCCCCGCGGACTGGAAGGGCAAGTTCATCGGCGGCGCGAACCAGCTCCGCAAGGAATTCACGCTCCCCAGCCGGCCGTTGCGTGCCCGCGCCTACATCGCCGGCCTAGGGTACTACGAGCTGCGCGTGAACGGGCGCAAGATCGGCGACCACGTTCTCGACCCCGGCTGGACCACCTACGACAAGCGCGTCCTCTACGCCGCCTACGACGTCACAGACGCTCTCGAGGCCGGCGCCAACGCCGTCGGCATCCTGCTCGGCCAGGGATGGTACGGCGCCCGCGCCGCCCTGCTCCAGCTCAATATCGAGTGCGTGGGCGGCCAGCGCGTGGAGATCGCATCCGACTCCACCTGGCGAACCGCGCCGGGGCCCATCCTATCCGACAGCATCTACAACGGCGAGACCTACGACGCGCGCTTGGAAACCCCCGGCTGGGACCGCCCCGGTTTCGACGATGCCGCCTGGAAACCCGGCCTGTTGGTGGATGCGCCCAAGGGAGTTCTCTCCGCGCAGATGATGCCTCCTATTCGTGTCGTAGACACCCTGGTTCCGCTGAAGATGAACAGCCCGCGTCCCGGCGTCTACGTCTACGATATGGGCCAGAACTTCAGCGGCTGGGTCGAGTTGCGGGTGCGCGGGCCGCGCGGCGCCCAGGTCAAACTGCGCCACGCGGAGCTGCTCTACGAGGATGGCACGCTCAACGTCGAGAACCTGCGCACCGCCCAGGCCACCGACATCTACATCCTGCGCGGCGACGGCGCGGAAGAGCTCTATCAGCCGCGCTTCACCTATCATGGGTTCCGCTACGTCGAGCTGACCGGATTCCCGGGCGTTCCCAAGCTGGATACCCTTCGCGGCAAGGTGGTGCATTCGGATGTGCGGCCCGTCGGCGGGTTCTCCAGCTCGAACGCCCTTCTCAACCAGCTCCAGCACAACATCGTCTGGGGCGTCGCCAGCAATCTGGAGAGCGTCCCCACCGACTGCAACCAGCGCAACGAGCGCATGGGCTGGATGGCGGACGCCCACCTCTACGCCGAAACCGCCATGCTGAACTTCGACATGGCCGCCTTCTACACCAATTTCCTGCGCAATATCAACGACATCCAGGCAGCCGATGGAACCGTCACCGACACCGTGCCGCACAAGTATGGCCAGCGGCCGGCCGATCCCGCCTGGGGCGCTGCCTACCCGCTCATCGTCTGGTACGTTTATCAATACCAGGGCGACCGCCGCATACTCGAGCAGCACTACGACGGCGTCAAGGCCTGGACCGACTTCCAGCGCAGCCGCAGCCGGGACGGCATCCTGAGCTACAGTTACTACGGCGATTGGGTGCCCATCGAACCGACTCCCGGCGACTTGGTCTCGACGTTCTACTACTATTATAGTGCTCACCTCACCGCGCGCATGGCCGAGCTGCTTGGCAAGACCGCCGACGCCGAAGCCTATCGCAAGCTCGCCGCCGAAATCCGGGAAGCCTTCGACAGGAAGTTCTGGCGCCCGGAAATCTGGGCCTATGGCAACGGCTCGCAGACTTCGCAAATCCTGGCGCTCTACCTCGGCCTGGCGCCGGACGACCAGCGCCGCTGGGCCGCCCTGGGCCATCTCACCAACGACATCGTTTACGGCAGAAACACCCACCTCTCCACCGGCATTCTGGGCGCGAAGTACGTCATGGAAGTTCTGACGCGCGCCGACCGCTCCGACCTGGCCTACGAGCTGGCCACCCAGACCACCTACCCGAGCTGGGGCTACATGGCCGAGCACGGCGCCACCACGCTCTGGGAGCTGTGGCAGGAGAAGACGGGTCCGTCGATGAACTCGCACAACCATCCCATGTTTGGAAGCCTGGGCGCCTGGTTCTATTCCGCGCTGGCCGGGATCAATCTGGATCCCGAGCGCCCCGGTTACGAGCGCATACGCTTCCAGCCCCAGCCCGCCCGCGACTTGCAGTGGGCTGCCGCCTCCCTCGAGACCCTGCGGGGCAGCGTCGTTTCCTCCTGGCGGCGCACGCCGGATTCCTTCCATCTGGAAGTGACCATCCCGGTGGGCAGCCAGGCGGAAATCCACCTGCCGAAGGGCAACTTCGACCCGGTCCTGGTGACCGAATCCGGCAAAGTGGCCTGGAAGGACAACGCCTTTCAGCCCGGCGCGCCCGGTCTCGCCGGCGCCAGGCAAACCACCGCCGAGGTGGTCTTCGAAGCCGGCTCGGGAACGTACCTGTTCGACCTGACCGCCGGCCGCTGAACCCTTCGCCTTCCCGGCCAGCCTGAGATTTGTGCGCCGCCGCCGGCACTCACGTTTGTACGGAGCTGACAAGACCATGAGCTGGCTGCGCGCCACGCGGCTCTACCTGCCGGGATTGGCGCTGGCCTTGGCGGCGGCCGCGGCGGCGCAAACGGTCACATTTTCCTCGTTCGGTATCCCCACACCCGCCAGCAACCCCAACTACATCGCGGCGGGGCCGGACGGCGCGCTGTGGTTTACCGAACTGAACGCCAACCAGATCGGGCGGATCACTACCGCGGGGCTCGTCACGGAGTACCCCATCCCGACGGCCAAGAGCGGCCCCTATGGTATCGCAGCCGGTTCGGACGGGGCGCTCTGGTTCGCCGAATACGGCGGCAACAATATCGGGCGAATCAGCACCCAAGGCGTGATTGCCGAGTACCCTGTCCCAACCGCCGGCGCCGGCCCATTGTGCATCGCGGCGGGCTCGGACGGGGCGCTCTGGTTCGCGGAGTTTTCCGCCAACAACATTGGGCGCATTGCCACGGATGGGACCATTGCCGAATACCCCATCCTGACGCCAGCCAGCCAGCCGCTCGCGATCACGGCGGGTCCCGACGGCGCGCTCTGGTTCGTGGAATTCGGAGCCAACCAAGTCGGCCGAATCACCACCAGCGGAGCGATCACCGAATACCCCCTCCCGGCGGCCACTTCCAGCCCCGACTACATCACCGCCGGGCCGGATGGCGCGCTCTGGTACACCCAGGCTGGCGGAGGAATCGCACAGATCACCACCGCCGGTGTGGTCGCCTTCTACGCCCTCAATCTCTCGGCGCCCGGCGCCAGTGCCGGGAGCGTCGCGGCGGGGCCGGACGGGGCTTTGTGGTTCTCCGAATACGGGCTGCCCGCCAATAGCGGCCACCGGATTGGGCGCTTCACAACCGCCGGCGTCACCACCGAGTACACTCTCCCCAGCTCGATCTCCGCGCCTTATCAGATCGCGCCAGGCCCCGATGGCGCGCTCTGGTTTACGGCGCCCGGCGCCAATCAGATCGGGCGCGCCGGGATTGTCTTCCCCGCGCCGCTCGTCACCGCGGTAACCACTGCCGCCGATGCCGCCATCCAAATCGTTTCGAGCAACTCCTGGATCACGATCTGGGGCTGGAACCTCGCTCCAGCCAACTCGGGCCGCGCCTGGGGAGCGCAGGATATCGTCGGCGGCAAGCTGCCGCGCAGTCTGGACGGAGTCGGCGCCACGATCAACGGGTCGCCGGCCTACGTCGCCTACATCAGCCCCACGCAGGTCAATCTGCTCGCGCCGCCCGGTCTTGCCTCCGGCCTGGCGAACGTTGTGCTAAGTAACGGGAGCCTCGTCAGCGCGTCGTTTCCGGTTCTGCTTCAAACCTATTCGCCGGCCCTTTTCACTTTCACCGCGCCGAACCAGAAGTACGTCGCCGCGATCTGCGCCCTGGAGGCTGGGTCCTTCGACTATCTGGCTCCCGCGGGGGCCTTTGGAACCGGCGTATCCTCGCGGCCGGCCCAACCCGGCGAAATCGTGGCGCTCTTCGGGACCGGCTTCGGCCCAACCAGTCCCGCGCCGCCCGCTGGCCAGGTGCTGACGGCGGTCTACCCGGCGGCCACCCGCATGACGGTGCTCATCGGCGGCGTCAACGCCCCCGTCGTCTGGGCCGGCCTGACCGAGGCCGGACTTTATCAACTGAACGTGACGGTGCCCTCCTTCCTACCCAACGGAGACGCCTCGGTAGTCGCCACGGTCGGAGGACTCCAGAGCCAGCCCGGCCTCTTCATCCCCGTGCAAAAGTGAAGAACCGCGATAAAGCTACGGCGATTCCGTCTGCCGGCAGAGCCTGGACCAAGTCAGCTCAGTCCAATGCGGGCCCCAGGATGAGATCGAGACCGGCAGCTCTTGCGAACGCCCTGAAATCCCGGTCGCGCGTGATCAGAGGAATCGCGTGATCGACACAGCTCTGGGCGATCAGGGCGTCGCCGAGCCGCGCCTTTCGACGCCCTGCCAGCATCTTGGCGCGCAGCGCACCCGCCCGTTGCCAATACCCGGGGCTCACTTCCATGAGAGGCACTTCCAAGAGAGTCTCCGAAACTTCCACAGGAAGCTTCGGGTCGCTCAGCAACTCTGCGAGCACAACCGGCGCCATGACCACCTGCCGGTCACGGAGCGCCCGGTCGAGCAATTCCACGTCCTCGCCGCCATCGCCTTCCAGGAAGGCGATCCAGGTACTCGTGTCGGCTGCGATCACCGGTCGGCCTTCAGCTCGGCCAGCGTGCGCGTGAAGCGGACCTTGCCTCGGAACTGGCGCAACCGCGCGTAGCTCTGCGACGCAGCAACGAGCTGCAGGCCGGTGCGAATGGTCTGTGTGATGCCGCTACCGCTCGCCTGTTGCGCCTTCTCAAGAAGCTCCTGAGGGACCTCGACGGTGATCTTTCGCGCTGTCTCCATACCATCCGAGCATACCATATCAAATACCAGCATCAAATATGGTCTCACGGTCTTTTTAGGGCTCCAGCGCCCAGGCCCCGCCGCGCTCCTACTGGCCGACTTCCGCCAGTACCAGCGCCAAAGGTTCCTCCGCCTGAGTCGTGGCCTGCTTGCAATCCTTTCTGCCCGCCTGCCAGATCTCTTCCGCCAGCGTGATGTTGGCCTCCGTAGCGTCGTCCATTTGGGACGCGCGAATTCGGCTCCCGAGCGCCGCCTGGGCTTTCCCAGCCATCTCCCGCAGAGCTGGGGGAAGGACGGAACCGGTGCATCGGCTGGCGCTCTCCAGCGCGAGTTCCATCAGCCTCCGGCTCCGGCGATACCGCTCGGCGGTCTCGAGTCCCCGCCGGGTCGGATCCATCTCCAGCACCTGGCCGCACAGCTCCAGCCGCCTTTGGGTGTTCGGATCGTCGGGCCTGAGCCGCAGGGCGATCTGGAAATGCGCCCGCGCAGCGAGGTACCTCCGTTCCGCGAATTCCGCCTCGCCCAATCCGGCGTACGCTTCGGCGTTCTGGGGTTTCTGGCGCAGCACCTCGCGGAAATCCTCCGCGGCCCGGGTTGGGGAACCGGCGGCCAGAAACAGATGGCCGAGGCGGCTTCGGAGGGCACCGTCTCCCACCGTCTCGTCCTGGAGCCGAAGCAGCTCCGCCAGAAGTTCGCCCTTGTCGCCGTGCTGGGCCAGGAAATCGACCAGCTCCAAACGCGTTTGGAGCCGCTGCTCCGCGGCGCGCTCGTTCCAGCGGCCGTAAATCGCCCGGTGATAATACGAGGAAGCATCCGCGGCGTTTCCCTGCCGAGACAGGATGCGGGCCATCGCTAGGTTCGCGGCGCCGGAGGTGGGCGCGCGCTCGAGCGCCTCATTCACCACGGTTTGCGCGTCCGCCAGTTGGCCCGCGTCCAGCAGGACCCGCGCCAGCGCCAATTCGTACTCCTGATTATCGCGCGCGATGGACAACCCGCTTCGAAACTGCTCGATCGCTTCCAGGTTGCGTCCCTCCGCGGCAAGCTGTTGCGCCTCGTCGAAGATACGCCGCGCTTCCCTACGCTTCTCCGAGCGTTCCATCTTCGCCATAAATGTGTCGATCGCGAACAGAGCGGCCATGCTCAGGAACACTAGCGCAAACGTGCCCAGGAGCTTGGACGGTCCGGCCGCTTCCGCGCGCTTATCCACGTTCTCCCCACTGGTCGTCGGGCTTGCGGACACCGTAGGTTCTCAAGATGTCGTCCAGGGTCAGCACGCCCAGCAACTCCCGCACGTCGGCCCGGCTCACCACGGGTAGCGCCTTGTGCCCGCTCGCGCCCATCCTTTCGAGCGCCAGCCCCAGCGGGTGGTCGGGATGGACGTGCAGGAATACCGGGTCCCCGAGGATGTCCGCCGGCTCTTGGCCCCCCCACCCGCCGGCGATGGCGCTCTCCATCTCGCTCGTTCCGAGCATGGCCCACGCTCCATCCGCGTCCGCCACCGGCCAAGCGTCCAGGCCGCTCTGCCGTGCGCGCGCCGCCGCCTCGGCCACCGTCGCCGCCGGCGGGAACACTTCCGGAACCTCACGCATCGCCTGCGCCACCTGGATTCGGGCCGCCTCCGCCCGCGATGCGGCGTTCGGAAGTTGCACTCCATCCTGATGCGCCAGCGCTTCGTAAATCGGTTCCGGTTGCAGCTTGTAGGAGATGAAGTAAGCGATCAGGTTCGAGATCATCAGAGGGACGATGATGGTGTAGTCCCGCGTCACCTCGAAGATCATGATCACCGAGGTCAGCGGCGTGCGTACGATTCCCGCGAAGGCCGCGCCCATCCCCACCAGCGCGTAGGCGCCGGGTTCGGCGGTGTAGCCGGGCAGCAGGGCGTGCGCCACGCTTCCCACCGCTGCTCCGATCATCGCCCCGATGAACAGGCTGGGGCCGAAGATGCCTCCGGCGTTGCCCGAGGCATAGCATACCGCCGTGGCGACAATCTTGAGCACCGCCAGCACGGCCACCACGCGCAGCACCACGTCCCCGTTCAAGACCCTTTCCACGAAGTTGTAGCCGACGCCCAGCACATTCGGATAGAACCAGCCCATCAGGCCCACGGTCAGGCCCCCGACCACGGGCTGAAACCAAACTGTCCACTTGGGCAGCCTCCGGAACCGCTCGCGCAGCCCCAGCAGCAGCTTAACGAAGCACACGGACCCCAGTCCGCCCACCACTCCCAGCACCGCGTAGACCCCGAACTCCAGCGTATGAACCAGATGGTAGCCTGCCACGTGGAACAAAGGATCGTCGCCCAGCACCAGGTGCAGGACCATCCAAGCGGTAGCCGAGCTCAGCACCACCGACCCCAGCACCGGAGCGTGCAAGTCTCCCATGATCTCTTCGAGTGAGAACAGCACCGCGGCGATGGGAGTATTGAACGCGGCCGCAAGCGCCGCCGAGCTGCCTACCGGAACCAGCCACTTCACCCGTTCTTTGCTCAAGGCCAATCGCCGGCCGATCACCGAGGCCAGCCCGGCGCCCACCTGAACCGACGGCCCTTCGCGTCCCAGCGAGATGCCGCTGGCCAGCGACGCCGAACAGCAGACGAACTTGCCCACCACGGTGCGCATCCGGATGCGCCCGTCTTCGACAAATAGAGCGAACTTGGTCTGCGGGATTCCGCTGCCCCGCGCGTAGGGAAAGTAACGGTAGAGGAGAAAGCCGGTGACCAGCGAACCGAGCGTCGGGACCAGGATGCGCCGCCATGCCGCCCCGCCCGCCGGATACATCCGCGCCGCCAGCCGCCCCGTGAGCAGGATGAACGCTACCACCACCAGGCCGACCAGCGCGCCAATCACCAGGCTCAGCGCCAGGGCGAGGTTGTTCTCGCTCTGCCGCACGCCCTCCAGCCATCTCTCCAGCGCTGTCCTCTTCCCGGCGTTATTATCCGCGGCAGCCAATGTACCTCTCCCGTTCCTCTCCACCATTATGACGAATGCGCTTCCAGTGGCCGACCACTCTTCCTGGTCAGCTCCACCACCGTCTCGATGTGAAACGTCCGCGGGAACAGGTCGATCAGCGTCATCCGCTCGATCGCGTACCCGCCGCCGGTGAGCGCGCCGAGGTCGCGGGCCAGCGTGGCCGGATCGCAGGCTACCACCACCAGCCGCGCCGGCCGCAGCCGCAGAAGCTCTCGCGCCACTGGCTTGCCGAGCCCGGTGCGCGGAGGGTCGGCCAGCACGAAGTCCGGCGGCTTCTCGAGCGAAGCCAGGTGCGCCTCGACGGCCTGCTGCCGCACCGCGATCGCGAGCCCGGCCCGCGCGGCGTTGAATTCCAGGTCGCCCGCGGCGCTGCCCGACGATTCCACCGCCGTCACCGCCCCGAACCGCCGGGCGAGCGGCAGCGAAAACAGGCCGACTCCGGCGTACAGGTCCAGTGCCGTCCCCCCCTCGGCGTCCTCCAGCGCGCAATCCACCATCTGCCCGATCAGGAACCGGTTCACCTGGAAGAACGACCGGCCGCGCACCCGGTAAAGATCCTGCCTCAACGGATACTCGATCGCTCCGCCGGTGAAACCAGGCACCCGCTCGGCGCACCAGTCGAAGAAGCGCTGCGCCACGGGCTGGCCGCTTTCGAGCACGTTGAGCTGCACTTCGGTCTCGTTCGTGAACAGCTCGAGCGACCGCAGGAACCGCGGGAAACGGCGCTCCGGCAGCATGCCGCGCAGAGCGGCCAGCGCCTGGTTGATCTTCGGCGAAGAGATCGGGCAGCGGTCGACCGGAACGAGGCGGCGCGAGCCGTGCGCGTAGTAGCCGATCTCCCCTTCGGCCAGGTGAAACTGCGCGCGGTTGCGGTATTCGAGCGGCGGCCCGCCAATCGCGCGGATCTCTTCCGGCGCCTCCAGCTTCCCAACCCGGCGCAGCACCTCGCGCAGGATGGTCCGCTTCTGCTCCAGCTCCAGTTCGTATAAAGCGTGCTGGTAGTGGCAGCCGCCGCAGCGCTCGAAGAGCGGGCAGGACGGATCGGCGCGGCCCGCGGCCGGCGTCACCACCTCCTCCAGGTCCGCCTCGAACCCTGTCTCATCCACGCGCACGCGCGCGATTTCGCCGGGCAGCACAAACGGCGCCAGCACCACGCGGCCACCGATCCGCGCCAGGCCGCAGCCGCCATAAACCAGTTTTTCGATGGTGACAAGTTGTGTGGTCACGGTACGATAGAGAATCTAGCATGAAACCACGAGTCTTCTCCGGAATGCAGCCCTCGGGCAACCTGCATATCGGCAATTATCTGGGCGCGCTGAAGAACTGGGTGCGCATCCAGCCCGATTACGAGGCCGTATTCTGCATCGTAGACCTGCACGCGGTCACCCTCTACCAGGACCCCGCCGAGCTGCGCGCCAAGATCCTGGAACTGGCCGCGCTCTACCTAGCGGCGGGCATCGACCCGAACCAGAGCACCATTATGGTGCAGTCTTCGGTGCCGGCGCACGCGGAGCTGGCCTGGATGCTCACTTGCGTCACGCCGGTCGGCTGGCTGGAGCGCATGACGCAGTACAAGACCAAGGCGGCAGCGCAGGAAACGGTTGGCGACGGGCTGCTGCAATACCCGGTGCTGATGGCGGCCGACATTCTGCTCTACCAGGCCGCCATTGTGCCCGTGGGAGATGACCAGGCGCAGCATCTCGAGCTGACCCGCGACATCGCCCAGCGCTTCAATTCCCTCTACGGCGAAACCTTCGTGATGCCTGCAACCAGCCTGCCCACGGTGGGCGCGCGCATCATGGGCCTCGACGACCCCTCCAAGAAAATGAGCAAGTCGGAGGCCGGTGCCGGCCACGCCATCTCGCTGCTCGATCCGCCCGCCACTATCCGCAAGAAGATCATGCGCGCCACCACCGACTCGGCGCCGGCCGTCGATTTCGGCCTGCTCGGCCCGGGCGTCGAGAACCTGCTCAACATCTACCAGGCCTTCAGCGGCGGGGATACGGAGCAAATGCGCGCGCACTTCAACGGCCTGCGCTACGGCGACCTGAAGAAGCAGGTGGCCGAGATGGTGGTGGCCAGTCTCGAGCCGCTGCAACAGCGCTACCGCGAGATCGCCGCCGAGCCCGGTTACGTGGACGGCATCCTGCGCCAGGGCGCCGAGCGCGTGGCCCCCATCGCCAATGCGACCGTCGAGCTGGTAAAGCGGCGCATGGGCCTGTACGCGCCCTGCTGATATGGCGGTTCCCCTTTCGGCATACTGGCGGCTGGTCCGCTCGAACCGGAATTTCCGCCGGTTGTGGCTGGCCCAGGTAATCAGCGAGATGGGCGACTGGATCTACTGCGTCGCCATCTACACCCTGCTGCTGGAGTTGACGCACAGCGCCAAGTCGGTGGCCTTCGCGTTTGTATTGCAGGTGCTGCCGCAATCCATCGTGGCGCCCCTGGCGGGCGTGGTCAACGACCGCGTCAGCCGCTGGCGCGTGATGATCGCCGCCGACCTGGCCCGCTCTGTCATCGTGCTGGGCATGCTGGTGGCCAGCCGGGCTCAGGCGGTCCCGCTGATTTACGTCCTGCTGCTGCTCGAAACCGTGATGTGGGCGTTCTTCGAGCCGGGACGCACCGCCACCGTCCCCAACATCGCCGCCAGCGACGACCTGCTGACCGCCAACGCGCTCTCGGCCATGACCTGGAGTCTCACCCTGGCCCTCGGCGCGGGACTCGGCGGCGCGGTCGCGGCATTCCTCGGCCGGAATTCGGTTTTCGTCCTGGATTCGCTCTCTTTCCTGGCCTCCGCGGCGCTACTGCGAGGCATGCGCTTCACCGAGCCCCACATGACCGGCGCCAGGCCGCTACGCTGGCGCGACCTGGTGGATTTCTCGCCCATCGCCGAAGGCGTCCGTTACGTGGCCCGCGACCGGCGCATCTTCGCGCTGCTCCTGGTGAAAGCCGGACTCGGCCTCCTGGCGAGCCACTGGGTGCTGTTCCCGATCTTCGGTTCTCGGGTCTTTCCGGTGAAGATGGCGGGTGGGTCGGGCGGGTCGATGCTGGGAATGAGTACGCTGATGAGCGCGAGCGGCATCGGCGCCCTGCTGGGTCCCGTAGTGGGCGGTTACTGGGCCGGCGGGCGGTGGTCGCGCCAGCGGCTGGGCATCCTGGTGGCCTTCCTGGTGTTCGGGCTGGGCTATCTCATGCTGGCGGCGGCGCCCAACCTGGCCTTCGCCGCGCTGGCCGCGGTGCTCATACAGGGTGGCTCCTCCCTGGCTTGGGTGTTCTCAACCACCCTGCTCCAGTTTCAGACCGACGACCGCTACCGCGGGCGCGTCTTCGCCGCCGATACCGCCTTTGCCGTGGTGGCCATGTCGCTCACCACCTCCGTCTGCGGCCTGCTGATCGACGGGGGCATTTCGGTGCGGCAAGTGGCGGCCGCCACAGCCCTATTGGCGCTCCTGCCGGCAGCCGCCTGGGCGTTCGGAATGCGCCTGTTCACTCCCGACCGTCGAACGGGATGACCCCTACCATCCCCAGCTTCCCCTCGGGCGTTTTGAAGATATCCCCTTCGACGTGGCCCGCCGCCCGGGCGGCGTCCTCGTTTACGTAGACGGGGATAAGATCGGTGTCGATATCCACCTCCCGGGTGACAAACTCGACAATATTGTACGTGAAAGGCGCCTTGGGCTTCGCTTCACTCACAGCCTCAAGTCTACGCGATAACGGTGATCCGTGAAAAGCCCTCTTTCAAGGTGGGGGGCTTCATTTTGCGCGCCATCCGCTCCAGCGCCTCCTCCGGAACCACCCTCAGCCGGCCCCGGTTGCGCTCCCGGCAGACCTCTAATGGCACGTCGAAATACACCGCCTCGACCGGGCAGCCGTAGCGTTGCCCCAGCCGGAGATACGGCGCCCGCTCGCGCGGCGTCAGGTGCGTCGCGTCCACGTAAGTAACCGGCCGGCCGATCTCCAGGCGCTGCCGCAGCAGGTACCGCATCACTCCGAACACCCGAGCGTGGATGCTCTGATCCGTAGGGTCGTCGGCCAGCAGCCCGCGCACGGCATCCGAGGAAATCGCCGGCACGCCCAGTTTCTCCACGTAAGTGGACTTCCCCGACCCCGGCAGTCCCACCAGAACGACGATCCGCATTCCCCTATCCTACCGAGACCAGCCTGGCCTTCAACGCCTTCACGCGATCGCGCACCTGGGCGGCCTTCTCGAACTCGAACTTCTTGGCCGCCTCCCGCATCTTCTGCTCCAGTTCGCCAATGACGCGCTCGAGCTGCTCCGGCGGGACCTCGCCCTGGTCTTCCTCCTCCAGCGGCACGGTCACGTAATCGGCCTCGGCGATCGCCACCAGCGTCATGTCGATGGGCTTCACGATGGATTGCGGCGTGATGTGGTTCTCCTCGTTGTACTGCACCTGAATCCTGCGCCGCCGGTCGGTCTCCCCGATGGCCTCGCGCATGCTATCCGTCATGGCGTCCGCGTAAAGCACCGCCTTGCCGTGCAGATTCCGCGCCGCCCGCCCCATGGTCTGTATGAGCGAGCCGCCGGACCTCAGAAACCCTTCCTTATCCGCGTCCAGAATGGCCACCAGCGATACCTCGGGCAGATCCAGCCCCTCCCTCAGCAGATTGACCCCGATCAGCACATCGATGTCGCCGCGCCGCAAATCGCGCAGGATCTTCACCCGATCCAGCGTCGCCACCTCCGAGTGCAGGTACTGGCATTTCACGCCGACCTCGGAGTAGTATTCGGCCAGATCCTCCGCCATGCGCTTGGTAAGCGTGGTTACCAGCACCCGCTCCCCCGCCTCTACCCGCTGCCGGATCTCGTTCAGCAGGTCGTCCACCTGCCCCTTAATCGGCCGCACTTCCACTTCCGGGTCCACCAGGCCGGTGGGGCGGATCACCTGCTCGGCCACCGCCCCTGCCGTTTTCGTCAGCTCGTAAGGGCCCGGCGTCGCCGAGCAGTAAATGACCTGGTTGACCCGGTTCTCGAACTCCTCGAAGGTCAGCGGCCGGTTGTCCAGCGCGCTGGGCAGCCGGAACCCGAAGCTGACCAGCGTCTCTTTGCGCGAACGGTCGCCGTGGGACATGCCGTGGAGTTGCGGCACCGTCTGGTGGCTTTCGTCGATCACCATCAGCGAGTCTTGCGGAAGGTAGTCCAGCAGCGTGGGCGGCGCTTCCCCCGGCAGGCGCCGCGAGAAATGGCGCGAGTAATTCTCGATGCCGTGGCAGAAACCGATCTGCCGGATCATCTCCAGGTCGAACATGGTGCGCTGCCACAACCTCTGCGCTTCCACCGTTTTGCCCTGTTTCAGCAGTTCGGCGTGCCACCATCCCAGCTCCAGTTCGATCGAGCGCAGCGCGGCCTCCCGCGTCTCCTCGCTCATCACGTAGTGCGTCTTGGGATAGATCGGCAGCCGCAGATACGTCTGGCGCACTTGCCCCAGCAGCGGGTCGATCTGCGACAGGCTCTCGATTTCGTCGCCAAACAGCTCGATGCGGTAGGCGTTGTCGTCGTAAGTCGTCCAGATCTCGATCACGTCCCCGCGCACCCGGAACGTGCCCCGACGGAATTCCTCCTCGCTGCGCTCGTACAGGATCTCGACGAGGCGCTGCAGTATCTGCTGCCGCGAGACCTTCTGCCCCTTCTCCAACATCAGCAACATGCCGTAGTAAGCCTCCGGCGAGCCCAGCCCGTAAATGCAGCTCACGCTGGCCACGATCACGCAGTCCCGCCGCTCGAACAGCGACCGCGTGGCCGACATCCGCAGCTTGTCCAGCTCGTCGTTCACCGTGGCTTCCTTCTCGATGTAGACGTCGCCCGACGGGAGGTAGGCCTCCGGCTGATAGTAGTCGTAATAGCTGACGAAGTACTCCACCGCGTTCGACGGAAAGAAGGTTTTGAACTCCTGGTACAACTGCGCGGCCAGCGTCTTGTTGTGCGCCAGCACCAGCGTCGGCCGCGCGATCCGCTCGATCACCTTGGCGATGGTGAACGTCTTCCCCGACCCGGTCACTCCCAGCAGCACCTGGTGCCGCTCGCCGTCGTTCACCCCCCTGACCAACTGCTCGATCGCCGCTTCCTGGTCCCCCCGCGGGCGATAGTCTACGGCCAGCTTGAACCCCATCCCTACCAGTATGACGTGGGGCGGACGTCCACGCCCGCGCGGGACCTCCGGATCCGGCGGGACCGCTAGAGAGCCGATACGCAAGCCGCTTCGCGAGGTCTTTTCCCGGCTTTTCCAGGGTTCTGGAGTAAAGAGCGAGGAGAGCGGAGCCGATATGTGGATGTTGCCGCCACTTCCCGAGCCCGCCGCTGGCCTGCTGCCATATCTCCTGGTGGTCGACGACGAACGCCAGGTCGCGGCGGCGATGGCCGACTTCTTTCGCAAACGGTTTCGGGTCCTGACCGCAACCGGGGGCCACGCGGCTCTGGATCTGCTGAATCAGAAGGAGATAGCCGTCCTCGTCGCCGACCAGCGGATGCCTCTGATGAGCGGGGACGAATTACTCAGCCGGGCCCGGGACCTCTCTCCCGACACGGTCCGCATTCTGTGCACCGGCTATGCGGACCTGCCGGACCTGGTGCGCGCCGTCAACGAAGGCAAGATCTACTCCTACTTCGAAAAACCCTGGAAACTGAGCAATTTGGAAGGTATTGTCTCCAAGGCCCTGGAGCACCATACGCTGCTGCGTGATCGGCGGAAACTGGTGGACGAACTGCGGCGCGCCAATACGGAATTGGAGTCGCGCGTCGAAGAGCGGACCGCCCAGTTGCAGATCGCCAAGGAAGCCGCCGAGACCGCCAGCCACGCCAAGAGCGAGTTTCTGTCCAACATGAGCCACGAGATCCGAACGCCACTCAACGGCGTGATCGGAATGGGCGGGTTGCTCCTGGGCACACAGCTTGACCAGGAGCAGCGGCTCTTTGTCACCATCATGTGCTCCAGTGGCGAGGCTCTGCTGGAGATCATTAACGGCGTCCTCGATTTTTCCAGGATCGAGGCCGGGAAGCTGTCGCTCGAGAGCCTGGATTTCGATCTGCGCGCGGTTCTGGAAGAGACCGCCGACATGATGGCCGTGAAGGCCCACCAAAAGGGTTTGGAACTGGTCTGCCAGATAGCGCCTGGAACGCCCGGCCGGCTGCGCGGCGACCCTGGCCGCCTGCGCCAGATCCTTCTCAACCTGGTGGGGAATGCGGTGAAATTCACCTCCGCTGGCGAGGTGGCCCTCTCGGTGGAACTCGCCAGCCAGGACGAATGCGCCGCGACGCTCCGTTTCGCGATCGCCGACACGGGCATTGGCGTCCGGCCGGACAACACGGCGGCCATTTTCAGCCCGTTTGTCCAGGAGGACGGGTCCATCACGCGCGAGTATGGCGGCACCGGCCTGGGCCTCTCGATCTCCAAACAACTGGTAGGCCTGTTGGGAGGCCAGATCGGCGTGGAAAGCGAGCCCGGCAAAGGCTCCACGTTCTGGTTCACCGCGGTTTTCGAGAAGCAGTGCGGGCCAAGCGCGCCGGCCGCCGCAGCCTGGGACTGGCCGGGGCCGGTGCGGGTGCTGGTGGCCGATCGTCACGCACGCTCCCGGCAAGTGGCCAGCGCGCTCCTGGAGGCCTGCGGCTGCCTCCCGGTGGAAGCTTCGGACCTGCCTTCCGCGTTGATTCTGTTGGAAGAGGCCGTTGCGAGCGGCGATCCATTCCAGGTTGCCTTGCTGGACGCGGAGCTTTCCGGCGGAGAGGGCGGGCCACTGGAACGGTGGTTCGCCGAGGATCCCCGACGGCGCGAGACCGCGCTCGTGTGGATGACCCGCCTGGGCCGGCGCGACGGCGCGGCCGGACTGGGCCCGCTGGCGGAGGCGGGCCGGGTTCCCAAGCCGCTTTCGGAGTCCCGCCTGCGCGAGGCCATCGCTTTGGCGCTGCGCGCGAAACAGCTTGCTCCGGCGCCCCTGCCGGGCGGCCCAATACCTGTCGCCGTGACGAGCGCCGCGCGAATCCTGGTGGTTGAGGATAGTCTCACCAACCAGCAGGTTATGGTGGCGATGTTGGGAAAGCTCGGCTACCGCACGGATGTCGCCTCCGATGGATCGCAAGCGGTCAAGGCGCTCCAGGAATCCGACTATGCGGCCGTCCTCATGGACTGCGAAATGCCCGTGATGGACGGCTTCCACGCCACGCGTCTCATTCGGGAGCCGGGCGCGGGAGTGCGCAACCCGCAGATCCCGATCGTCGCGCTCACGGCCAATGCCTTGCCGGAAGCGCGCGCAGCCTGTCTGCGGGCGGGCATGAGCGACTACCTCTGCAAGCCCATCCAACCGGAGCGGCTGGCGGCGCTGTTGGGGCGCTGGATTTCGCTCGCGGCCCCGGCCCCAGTGGAACTTCCGCCCGCGGCCGCCGCCGTTGCCGCGGATACGGTCTTCGACGAGAGAGATTTCCTGCATCGCGTCATGCAGGATCGCGGCGCCGCCTCCCGGATTGTCGCCGGGTTCCTCAGCGAGGCGCCGTTCCAGTTGGGCCGCCTAAGGGAACGGCTGGAAGAGGGCGACGGGCCGGGCGCGCGGATGCAGGCGCACGCGCTCAAGGGAGCCGCGTCCACCATATCGGCGGGCGCCCTGTGCGCCGTCGCCCGTGAAACGGAACAAGCGGCGATAGCCGGCGAGTTGCTGCTGGCCACCACGCTTCTGCCTCGCCTCCATGAGCAATTGGAGCGGCTCAACGCCACTCTGAAGCAGTCCGGCTGGGGGTAGACTCCGATGCCAGAAAGAGGATGCAAACATGAAAACGCTGATCGTTGACGATGACTTTGCCAGCCGCCTGTTGCTGCAGACGGTTCTTTCCAAATACGGCGAGTGCCACATTGCGGCCGACGGCAGGGAAGCCGTGGAAGCCTTTCGCGCGGCCCAGGAGCAGGGGCCGGGCTACGACCTGATCTGCATGGACATCATGATGCCGCGCATGGACGGCCAAGCCGCCGTCCGGGAAATCCGGGAGCTGGAAACCGCCCGCGGCACCCACGCGAGCGCCGCGGTGAAGATCATGATGACCACCGCCCTGGACGACATGAAGACGGTCTTCGCCTCCTTCAAAGAACTCTGCGACGCGTACATCGTCAAGCCCGTGGACGCCAATCTGCTGCTCGGGCATCTGCGCTCCTTCAAGCTGATTCAATAAACGGGAGTGCGGCGCGCCGGAGTCCCAGCTCCCAGCCGTGCGTCTCGGCTCCAATAACTCCGGTCCAGGCTCCAATGCGGCGCCGCCTCGGCCAGGTGCGTGGTGGAGACCGCCTCGAATTCGTCCAGCCTGCGTGAGTCGTTTTTCCTTCCGGCGTCGCTATAGAGTATGCAGGGTGCCTGTGTCGACTCGGCGCCCTGCATGCGAACGGACGAAACGAAAGGGAAACACGGACTGGGCCGCGAGGCCAAGAAGGAAATCGGGGTCCACGGGCGAACGGTTCAAACACTTGAGCTGCAACAGGAAGACCGGAGGTTTGCCACCGACCGGCGGAAGCTTAAGCCGCGACCCCAACCATCGGGGCGCAGCGTGCGTTTTGACAACATCAGGAGGATGACATTGACACCATCGAACAGTTCTAGCAGGCGGGCGCCGCGAGTCGCCCCGACCTTACTTCTCATCACGGCCGCCTTGGCGGCCCTGGCCGCTCCGGCGCGGGCGGAAACCATTGTTAGCGTCGATTTTCAGCCCAACGCGCCCTTTTCCGGGGGCTTGCCCGTTAGCTTCAGCGGCGTGGAGAGTCAGGCGGCGGCCGCCTACTCGGCGTTCGCCGCAAGTAACGCTTGGAATATCCTGTCAATCGCGCCCGAAGACACTCAGACGACGAATCCCTCGTTCAACAACCTCGAGAACAGCACCGGAGCCGCGACCGACGTGGGCATCTCCTTCACCGGAACCTTCAGTTCCGCCTTGGATGATCCGATCGACAACTCGGGTTCCGACGCCGTAGAGAACGATTACTTTCTCATTGGGGGAGCTAACACCGTAGAGTATTCCATCACCGGTTTGCCGGCCGACACGCAGGTGGCGCTCTATCTCTACGCTCCGAACTTCACGCTTTACGACTCCGGCTTTCCGCTCAACCTGCCTTCCCGCGGCTATCAATTGACCGCCAATGGAAGCGTAATTACCGTACCCAGCGGCCCCAGCGACAATGCGCTGGCCTTCGTCACCACCAGCGCCAGCGGAGGTATCTCGGGAGTCTGGTCGAGCCCGCTCGGGAACGAGGGCGACCTTTCCGGGTTTCAACTCGCGTACCCGACCTCCAGCTCCGCAGTCCCCGAGCCCGCCACATTTGCCCTGCTCGGTGTCGCTCTGACGGGCTTGGGGCTGTGGCGGCGCCGCCGCTAAGCGGCTTCGAGGTATTTCGCGGCGGCCGTCCTTATGGCGTCCTTCGACATCGGCTCGGAGCCGGGCACGGCAACGCTGCTGGGCGGCGGTCTGGTGGGCTTGGCCGGCATAGTGCGCCGGAAGACCGGCAAAAACCGCTAGCCCGAGCTTCGCGGCCCCGATTTGGAGGCGCAGGCGCGGATCTGGCGCCAAACTTGGCTGCATTCGGCGCCTGGTCGGGCTGCAGGAGCCAGGCGTTCGACGGCGATCTCCCGGCCGCCGGGAGACACACGACCTGAGACACACACGACTCGAGAGTCGGTCGCGGATATTTGGATATGATATTATCTGTACCAACCGACACTCAAATGGATGAGGGCACAGGTAGCGGGTCTGTCGCCGCAGGCGACATTACCCAGTTGTTGCACCAGTGGAGCGAGGGGCGAGATGAGGCCTTTCGCGAACTGCTGTCCCTTGCCTACAACCGTCTGCGGCGCATGGCTAGCGCCCACATGCGATGTGAGCGGCCGGATCACACTCTCCAGCCGACCGCCTTGGTCGGAGAACTGTATCTGCGTCTGGCCGGAGCGAAACTGGCGGGCTGGAGGGATCGGGAGCATTTCTACAGGTTCTGCGCGAGAGCCATGCGCTGGATCCTCCTCGACCACGCCAAGGCGCGTTCCCGCGAGGGGCGGCGGATCGAAATGGCGTTGCCGCTTACGGACGACATCCGATGGCTGGGCGAGAGGGAACAGGATACCTTCGATCTGGACCGGGCGTTGTCGCGGCTCGAGGAACTGGATTCCCGCAAGGCGGAGATTCTGGAGTTGCGGGTCTACCTGGGCTGCACGGCCCATGAAACCGCCGGCATCCTGAGCCTGTCCAAGGCGACCGTAGACCGCGAGATGAGATTGGCTTGCGCCTGGCTTTGCCGCGAGCTTCGGCCCGGCCTGTAGCGCTTCGGGCCGGGGCGGCCAGCCCCAACCAGTTGGAGGAGACGCACATGGATCCACTCTGGCAGCGCGTCGAGGAGCTGTTCCATGCCGCGCTCGAACAACCCGAATCCGAGCGGGAGGCCTGGCTGGCTTCGCAAACCGGATCCGACCCGATGGTTTGGGAAGAGGTTAGGTCCCTTCTCGTTGCGGACCGTAAGCATGGCGAGCTTAGCGCGCAGGCCACGGCCCCCCGGGAGGACGCCGCCGCAGACTCCGGCGTGGCGTTGCCGGGGCCCGGGCAGCGCATCGGCCCCTATCTGACCGAGCGGCTGCTGGGCAGCGGCGGCATGGGCAAGGTGTATCTGGCGCGGCGTGTCGACGGCCAGTTCGATCAGACCGTCGCGCTCAAGGTGATGGCCGCTCACTTGGCCGGCGAGGAATTCGTCCACAGCTTTCGCAACGAGCGGCAGTTGCTGGCCGCTCTCGCTCATCCCCACATCACCCGCCTGCTGGACGGTGGCGTAGCCTCCAGCGGCGACCCTTATCTGGTGATGGAATACATCCAGGGCCAGCCCCTGGACCAGTACTGCGACCAGCGCAAGCTGCCGGTCGAGGCGCGAATTCGCTTGTTCCTTCAGGTATGCGATGCCGTCGAGTTTGCGCACCGGAACCTGATCGTTCACGGCGATCTGAAACCCGCCAACATCCTGGTGACCGCCGACGGCACGGTCAAGCTGCTCGATTTTGGAACCGCCAAACTGCTGCGCGATCCGGACGGAAAGGTAACCCAGTTCGCTTTGCTGACTCCGCGCTATGCGAGTCCAGAGCAGCTCCGCGGCGAACTGGTCAACACGCTGAGCGATGTCTTTTCTCTGGGGGTGATCCTCTACGAAATGCTGACCGGCGTTTGGCCGTTCGGCGATCCGAAGTCGACGGCGGACGCGTTGGATCGCGTGCTGCGCGGGCGCCAAGCCACCGCTCCGGCGCAGGCGGTCTCGGAAGGCGCGGCGGCGGAGCGGTCGACCAGCCGGCTCCGTCTGCGGCGGCAGCTCGAGGGAGATCTGTCCACCATTGTGCTCAAGATGCTCGACAGCGATCCGGCTCACCGGTACGGATCGGTACGGGAGGTCAAGGAGGACCTGGAGCGCTTTCGCCAGGGCCGTCCCGTGCATGCGCGACCGCATTCGGCCTGGTACGCCGCCCGCAAGTTTGTAGCCCGCAACCGGTTGGCGGTATCGGCAACGGCCCTGTCGGTGGCCGCGCTGGTGAGCCTGACCATTATCAGCGTCTATGAATCCGCGCAGGCGCGGGCCCAGGCCGTGCGGGCCCAGCGCGTCAGCGAGTTCGCGGAATACACATTCCTTTCCGCCACCTCGGTCTGGAACAGCCCTCTGCGCGGCAGGCGCGATGCGATCCAGTTCACCGACATTTTGGACAACGCCGCCGAACGGCTCGGCAGGGACCTTCGCGACGATCCCGAGGCCGAGGCCAAGCTGCGCGGCACGCTGGGCGGCACCTACTCGGCACTCGGGGAACCGGTGAAAGGGGAGCGGCAGATCCTTCTGGGGATCCGGACGCTGCGGCGGGCTCGCAACGCCTCGCCCCTGGTCGAGCCCATGCTTTACCATGTCCTGTGCAATGCCCTGAACTTTCAGGGCCGATTTGCCGAGGCGCTGGCCGCCTGCCAGCAGTCCGTGGCGCTTTGCCGCGTCAGCGACCGCGACCGCCTCGGTGGCGTGATGCACGACACCGCCTACATGGCGGTGAACGCGGGCAAACCGCTGTCGGAGGCCGAAAAGATGTACCGCGAGGGGCTGCGGTTCCCCGGCTCCGGCTGGGCCCGGTTTATCTCAATCACGGACTCCCGGCTGGGGATGCTCCGCCTTCGCCAGGGCGACCTGGAGGGGGGCGAGCGCCTGCTGCGGGAGGCAGAGCCGTTCCTGCGCGGGAAGGGTGAACCGCTCATTGAAATCGTCCCGGTTCTGTACGCCCGCGCATTTGCCGAAGACGTGCGCGGCCGCTACCCGGAGGCTGTCCGGCTGATGAGCGAGGCGCTGGACCTGGTCACCCGCAGACGGGCCACGTTCATGGAGCCCAATAACCTGACGCTGCAACTGGCCGCGTATGAGGCTCTCGCCGGAAACCCGGAAGCGCTCTCCCGTCTACGCGGCGTCGAGGGACACCTGACGCCGGTTGCGGCGGTGGACCGGATCAAGCACGACTTGTACGCCGGGATTGTGGAGGCCCGCTGCGGGTCTAAGGCCGCGGCCGAGCAACACCTGCGCTCCGCTCTCGCCACGCAGGAAAAGGAGATGAGCAGGCAGCCGGATATCAGCGTCGAAATCTACGTTCGCCTGATGGAATTGTTGCGCGCCTCGGGTAGAGAGAAGGAGGCCGCCCAGGCTGCCCGCCAGGGTTTGCTCGCCGCCCAGCGCGCCTACGGCAGCTACTTTCCCGGACATCCGTTCGTAGTTGAGATGCGGAACAGCCTCCCGTGAGGCGGACACGACTCCGTGCCGCCTCGGGTGCTGAAGTTGGGCTAGATCCCGCGGACCACCGCGCACACCGGCTTCGATCCCACCGGGATCATGGTGAACAGCGGCGCGGACTTGGCGCGCGTGGCGGAAATGGCTCCAATGCGGATCACCGCCATGTCTCCCGACAGGCTGTTCAGCACCAGGGCATACTGCTGATCGGGAGTGACGGTGATGAAGCTGGGCCCCTGCCCGACAGCCACCCCGGCGATCGCGCGCCGGGTCTCGACATCCACGATGGTTACCTGCCCGGACTGCGAGTTGGCCACCAGCAGGAACTCGGCGTCCGGACCCACCGCGTCCGCCATGGCGCCGGGAGCGCGGCCGGCCAGCGAGGTTTCCGCGACCTCGGTCCAGTACGGATAGACGACCACCACCGCATCCATGCCGGCCCCGGTGACAAACAATTGGCCCTGGTCGGCGCTGAAACAGAAGTAATCCGGGCGGACGGCCAAAGGCAGGTTCACCACCACACGGCCGCTGGGGGCCTCCAGAATGGAAAGCATGCGGTCCTCGGCGTTGCCGACCAGCAACTGTTGGCCGTCCTTCCGAAATCTGGCGAGTGACAATCTCTTGCCGATGTCGATGGAAGAGCAGGTCCCGCGGCGCAGATCGGCCAGGCCAACCAACCCGCTCTCGCCGAAGCTGATGCCCGCCCACTCCTCGCTTTCGCAGACGTCGAAATCGACCGGCTCGCCAGGCAGGGCGATATGCGTGTCGGGGTGGAAGGTGTCCAGCCTCAACCGGATCAGGCGCCTGGGCTGCCTGGCCAGCACCCAGATGGACCGGCCGTCGGGGGCCAGGCGCATGGCCACCGTGGCGCGCGCTATCTGCACTTTACGGCGAAACGCCAGCGTTCCCGACCCAATCTCGTGGACGCTGCCGGTGGCCGGAGTCATCGCGTAAACCGCCGGGCGAACCGGATCCGCAATCAGCGCCGTTGGACTGGCATCCAGGCGAATGTGACGGGCCACGGCGAACGCCGTCAGGTCTACGGCGGCAACGGCCTTTCCTTCCTCGTTCGCGACAAAGGCGTACCCATCGAACCCGGCGCCTTTGCGATGCCCGCAGCCGGCCAGGGCCGCAAGCGGAGCCAAAAGGAGACTGCGCCGGGTGATCAAGGCTTTCCCATTCTACCCAGCCTCGTCGAAGGGAGCCAACTGGTAGGATGAACTAAGCGCGACACCTCAGCATGAAGAACCGTCTGTTCACCGCGATGCTCTGCTATGCCGTCCTGGCCGTACTGGCGGGGCTGACTCTGGAGGACGCTCCCTCCTGGCCATTTCGGAGCGCCGTCTGGGTTCTGTTGGCCGGCTTGGCAGTGAGGACCGGGATTGCAGCCGCACGCCGCGAATAGGTCTCCCTTCCAATTCCGATCTGAAACACGCTGTCCCGCATTGGAACGTGGCGCGGGCCGCCTCTCGATCCAAAATGGGACGGCGGCGGGCAGCGGTTCTCAGAAGCAAGATTCCGGCGCGTGCGGAAGAGCGCGGCGGGGCCTCATAAGTACTTCAGAAGAATACACTACTCCGACTAAGTGGGTTTCCGCGGCTGAGTAAGCAAAGCACCCCTTCCTTTCGAGTGCCTCCTGGCAGCACGCTTGCACTAGAGGCGGCATGACTTCCACCCTCCCGCTCGAGACCTCGGAATGGAGTACGGCTCCCCAGCGGCCGCCGGTAGCGACGCGAGGCCGGCTGACGGAACTGCAGAAGGCGGCGCGCGACCGCATCGTTATCGAGCATCTGCCGCTGGTCAAGGCGATTGCGATCCGCGTCCACGAGAACCTGCCCGTGCACGTGGACTTGGACGACCTCGTGCACGCCGGCATCATGGGCCTCTTCGATGCCGTAACGAAGTACATGCCCGAGAAGAAGGTGGCCTTCTCCAGTTACGCCAAGCACCGCATCAAGGGAGCCATCCTGGACAGCCTTCGGCAGTTGGACTGGGCCTCGCGCGACCTGCGCCGGCGGCACAAGCAAGTCGAGGCGGCGACTCGCGATCTGTGCAGTTCGCTCCAGCGGACCCCGACCGAAGCCGAGATCGCCCAGAAGATGGGAGTGGACATCGAGCGCTGGCGCCACATGATGGCGGACCTGCAGTGCTCGGGGTTGGTTTCGATGTCCGCGCGCCGGCCCGACCAGGAAGACCTGCCCGCGCCCGACTACCCGGCCAAGGCGGAGACCCGGCCGGACAACATGTGCGCCCGCGAACAACTCCACGACCTGCTGTGGGTCGCCATGCGGAAACTGCCGGACCGCTATCAGAAGGTGGTCGTGCTGTACTACACCAAAGAGATGACGATGCGGGAAATCGGCGAGATTCTCGGAATCAACGAAAGCCGCGTCTCGCAGATTCACAAGTCGGCGCTCGAGAAGATGGAAAGCGCCCTCCAGTTGGTGGGCATTCACTCCAGCGGGGCGTTCTAGCGGCCGCCGGCGCCTCAGACTCCCGTGAGGATCAGGTCCACGCGGCGGCTGACCTCGCGCAGATAGACCTCGTCGCCGGCCGGTAGCTCGCAAGTGGCCGTGCCGGAGTAACCGATGGCGGCTAGCGCCCGATACACCTCCGGCCAGTCCAGGTTGCCCTCGCGCAGCGGCGCCCACTCGAAGCAGGACTTCGCCATGCGGAAGTCCTTCAGGTGGAGCTTCGCAATTCGCTTGCCCAACGTCCGAATCCAATCCTGGGGATAGCCGAACAGCAACACATTGCCCACGTCGAAATAGGCGCGCACCCAGGGGCTCCGGAAATCGTCGATGAAGCGCGCGAATTCGAGCGGGCTCAACAGGAACTTGTTCCACACGTTTTCCAGGGCGATGACCACCTTCAGTTCTTCGGCCAGCGGGAGCAGCCTGCGAATCTGCCGCTGGCTGCGCGTCCAGGCGTCCTGGTAGCTGGTGCGCGCATTGACCACCGCCGGCACCAGCAGCACCGTGTCCGCGCCCCAAAAACTCGCGTTGCGAAGGCTGGTTTCCATGCCTTCCATGCTCTTGGCCAGCTCTTCGGGATCGCTAGAGGAAAGCGGGTACCGCCAGTGCGCCTGATTCATGACCGAGTGTATGCGCAGCCCGGCGCTCTCGGCGGCCTTCTTGATCTCCTCCGCCTCGGCCTGGCTGGGAGTGGTTGCGCACTCGACCTGCTCGAAGCCGGCCGCGCGCGCCAGCCTAAACCGCTCGGCGTAGCTCAATGTGCCGGGCAGCATGTCGATGTACACGGCCTTGGCGATGGGCAGGCGCGGGAAGGCGGCGGCACGGGAGGCGAGGGCCGCGGCCGGAGCGGCCAGAAAGGCCCGCCGGGAGAACGGGTTGGACATGCCTAGAATTCTAGCGCTGGGCGCGTGGGCCGGCGTGGCTCGTACTCAGATGGAGAGCGAAGGAATCTGTATGATCTTCTTCTGGATGGCGTACTGGACCAATTGCGCCTTGTTGTGGATATCCAGTTTGCGCATCAGATTGAACTTGTGCGCCTCCACGGTCTTGACGCTCAGGTTGAGGTCGCAGGCGATCTCCTTGACCGACTCGCCTTCGGCCAGCATCTTGAGCACCTCTTTCTCCCGAGCGGTGAGCGTGGCAAACCGCGGAGTGCGGGTGGCCGACTTGACCCTCGAGCGGAAATCGTCCACCAATTGAGCCAGCATCCGCGGGCTGAGGTAGCTGCCGCCGCGGTGTACGTCGCGGATGGCGCCGAGCAGTTGGAGCGCGGCACTGTCCTTCAGCACGTAGCCGCTGCCGCCTACCTCCATTCCCTCCACCAGGTAGTCTTCGTCGTCGTACATGGTGAGGAACAGCACTTTGCATTCGGGGCGGTTCTTCTTGATCTGCCGGGTAGCCTCGAAACTGCTGAAGCCCGGCATGCCGATGTCCATCAGCACCACGTCGGGGCGCAGTTCCGAGGACTTCTCGATGGCCTCGCCTCCGTTGGCGACCTCGCCCACCACCTCCATGTCCGCTTCGCTGCTCAGCAGGTTCTTGACTCCCTGGCGAAAGAGCGTATGATCGTCCGCCAGCACGATTCGAATCTTGGCCATAGCCTACTCACGTCCTTTCATTGCCCGGCTTAGCCAGCCTTCCGGACGGCTTGCTCGGAAGCCGGCTGTTCGGGCAACGGCAGTACGATACCAATGCTGGAGCCGTGCCCGGGCCGGCTCTGCACCTGAAACTGCCCGCCGAACAGGGCCACCCGCTCCCGCATGCCGGCCAGGCCGAAAGACTCGCGCCTGACCAGCGCTTCCTCCACGCGGAAGCCGACACCGTCATCTTCCACGCACAATCTAAGACTCTTATCGGCCGTACTGAGAGAAATGATTACGTTGGAAGCAGAGGAATGACGGGCGATGTTGCTGCAACACTCTTGCACCAGCCGGTACACTACTAGCTCGGTCCGCTTATCGAGCGGCTCCAGCCGCGGCAGGTGCAGCCGTACCTGAACGCCTTGCAGGGCGCGGAAACGATTCACCAACTGGCGCACCGCCGCGCCCAGGCCCAATTGCTCGAGCACCGCCGGGCTGAGGTCGGAGATGAGCCGCCGTATCTCGACCACCGCCCGCCCCACCATCTCCCGCGCATCGGAGAGCCCGTCGCTGAACCGCGCCGGGGCGTCGGGAACCGAGCGCTCGATCATATCCAACTGGAGCGGCAGACAGAGCAGCAACTGCCCGGCTTCGTCGTGCAGTTCCCGGCTGATGCGCCGCCGCTCGCGCTCCTCGACCTCTATCATGTGCGACGCCAGCTCCCGGACCTGCTCCTCGCGGGCCGCCAGGTCTTCGGCCAGCCGCAGCTTTTCCGAGCCCAGCAGGCAGCGCTCGGCCGCTCCGGAGAGCATCGACAGCTCCCTGGGCAGCCAGGCGTAGGTCTTGCGAAATCCGAATTGCATGGCGCCCGCCACGCCGGCTACTGAGATCAAGGGGACGCTCCAGCAGGAGGGATACCGCCCGCGCCAGGCCGGGTCCAGCAGCAGGCGCTGGGAGGATGCGCCGCCCCGAATGTGCCGCGGCAGAGCCAGTTTCTTCAGGATACCCTGGGCATCCGCCGCCGGACACAATTCCACCGCTCCCGGCGCTCCCAGCACCAGCCAGGACTGCTTCTCAGGATGGAAGAGGAACAGGCGCCCCGCATCCGCCTGGCAGAAACGAACTAGGGTGCCCAGCGAGCGTTCCAGCAACTGCCGTTGCCCGGCCGATTCCAGCTCCGCCTGAAACAGTTCGTAAAAGGCCTTGGTCTCGGCTTCCCGGACCTGGTAGAAAGCGTCGTTCACCGTGAGGGCGATCAGGAAGTTCAACTGGCCGGAGACCCACTGCAAGCGGGCGGCCTCCTCAGGCTCGAAGTGGCGCAACTCCCGGGCCAGCAGCCGGTCGTAGCTCTGCAGGGCTTCCACTACGGCGCCGCGGCCGAGATCCAGCTTGGCCAGCCTGCGCCCGTTGTATTCGAGGTGCTCGAAGAAACCCGCCAGCGCCCCGCGGCCAGCCAGCATGCGGGCGGCCGTCCCGAGGGTAATCCGCGCCAGCGTCTGGCGCTGGATCGCGCTCCAGCCCAGCTTCCGCATTTCCGCCATGAAGCTGCGCTCCAGCTTGCCCGCATAAGGCTCCATCTGGCGCGCCAGAGAGCGGATCTGGGCTCGAAGCTGGCGGCTCAACAGGCCCGCTGCGTCCGCCAGAGCGGGCGGCTTGCGATGAGCTGGCACGCCAGTTCATCGGGCGCTCGTGAGACGGACTTTAGGGGGAAACGCGTAGGGCCGGCGGTTCGAGACTCGCCTCGCTCACTTCGGCGCAGCGGCGGGCGCGGGCTTCGGCGCCAGGATGCGGTCCAGCTCCTTGAACAGGCCCTCGCCGCGGAAAACCTCCTCCGTCTCCGGTCCAAAAACCAGGTCCTTGAGGATGTAACCTTCCCGGTCGACGATGTACAGGTGCGGCAGATCGATCCGCGGGTTCAACGGATTCGGCCGCACGTAGGAATAGACCACCTGGCCGCAGTCGAACAGGATAGGGTAGGTGACTTTGTTGTCGGAGATGAACTTCGCCACCGTGGCCTGGTTGTCGGGCGCCGGCGCGATCGAGAGCACGGCGATCTTGTTCCCGTAGCGGAACACCGCCTTCTGAAGGATGCGCGCGAACACCCCGCAGTGCTCGCAGTCGGTCTTCATGATGTCGATCAGGACGATTCTGCCGCGATAATCGCCCAGATCCTCCTGGCGGTCGCCCGAACTGGGCAGCGAGAAGCCGGGGGCCCGGCGCTTGGTCTGGCCCGGCAGCAGCGCGGCGCATAGCATGATTCCAATGGCAATTGACGACAGTCGCATAGGATCTATTGTAATGTGCGGAGCGCCTCGCGGTGTGCTGTACTCTGGTTCCATGAGCAGGTTCTTCCTAGGCGCTTTGCTCCTGAGTCTGCCGCTGGCCGCCCAGGTCAAAATCACCCCCTCCAGCGACCGCATCGCGGTTGAGATCAACGGCCAGCCGTTCACCACGCTGTTCTTTGGCGCCGACGCGAATAAGCCCTACTTGTACCCGCTGCGCTCGGCTTCCGGCAAGGTGGTCACCCGCGACTTTCCCATGCAGTTGGTGGAGGGCGAACGGCGCGACCATCCGCATCACCGCGGGCTGTGGTTCGCCCACAGCGACGTGAACGGGATCGACTTCTGGGCCAACGAGAACAGCCAGAAAGGGCCGAAGACTGGACGCATCGCCTTCCGGGAGATCTTTACTTGGGCGGGCGACAAGAAGTCCGGGTTTATCATTCTGTACTTCGATTGGCTGGACCCGGCGGGCAAGCCAATCCTGAAGGAGACGCGGTTCATGATCTTCTGGGCGGAGCCGAACCAGCGCAGCATCGACTTCGACATTACGCTGGCCCCCGCCGCCGGGCCGGTGACCTTCGGGGATAACAAGGACGGCTTGTTCGCCATCCGGGTGGCCCCGTCGCTCGAGGAACTGGCCGAAGGCGCTCCCGCCGTGCCCAGGCGGACCGGGCACATCGTGAACGCGGCCGGCGCCAGGGGCGAGCCTGAGGTCTGGGGGAAGCGCTCTCCGTGGGCGGATTACTACGGCGAAGTGGACGGCGAAAAGCTCGGCATCGCCATCCTGGACCACCCGGACAACCCGCGCCATCCCACCTACTGGCACGCGCGCGGCTATGGGCTCTTCGCGGCCAACCCGTTCGGCGCCCGCGACTTCGAGCGGGACAAAACCAAGGACGGCAGCCTCACGCTGTTACCCGGCCAGACGCTGCGCTTCCGCTACCGTGTGATCATCCACTCCGGCGACGCCGCCAGCGCCGGAATCCAGGCGCAGTTCGAGAAGTACGCGAAAACGCAGTAGCCGCCTTACGGCGCGCTCTGCACCTCCGGCATCTCCAGCACCCCGTGGACGCCGTAGACCGCTTCGAGCCGGCGCGCCAACGGCTGAATCAACTCGATGGTGCGAACCAGCGTGCGCTCGCTCGAGTCGGGCGATTGGTTGGAGAGCTGGTCCATCCAGGCCTCCAAGGTGGTCTTCTTCTTCGGGAATACCTCCAGGCTTACCTCCTGGGCATCCGGAATGTGGGCGGCCTTCTTGGCCAGCGCCAAGGCCACCGGGTATCCGCCCAGTTCGTCGACCAGGCCCAGCGCCTTGGCGTCTTCGCCGCTCCAGATGCGTCCCTTGGCGATTTCGAGCACGCGCGATTTGGGGAGCCGCCGGCCCTCGGCCACCTTGCTCGTGAAGTCGGCATAGATGCGGTCGAGGGCGGCCTCGAAGCGCGCCCACTCGGCCGGGGTGTAATCCGAAGCGGAGTTCCACATGGAGGAATTCGCGCTGGTATGCACCTCGTCGAAGGAAATGCCCAGCTTGTCCCAGAAACCCGTGGTGACCATCTTGCCGCCCAGCACGCCGATGGAGCCGGTGATGGTGCCCGGCTGCGCGACGATCTTGTCGGCCGCCATGGCCACGAAGTATCCGCCGGAGCCGGCCACATCGCCCATGCTGACGATCACCGGCTTGCCGGCCTTGTGCGCCCGCACGGTTTCGCGCCAGATGGTGTCGGAGGCGACGTAGGAGCCACCCGGGCTGTCCACGCGGAACAGGATGGCCTTCACGCTGGGGCTGTCCACGGCGGCGCGGAAGGCCGCGGCCACGGTGTCGGAGCCCATCGAAGAGCCGCCGAACGGATCGAACCGGCTGGCCCCGCGCTGCACGCCGCCGGCGCCGAAGATGAGGGCGATGGTGGGGCCGGAATCGTGGGGCCGTCCGGCGCGCTCCAGGTATTTGCCGAGGTACAGGAATTGGGCGCCCGGCCCGGCCTTCTGCTTGGCCTTGCCGTAGACCTCGTCGCGGTAGGCCAGGCCGTCCACCAGCTTGGCGCTCAAGGCCTCCTGGCCCAGGAACGGTCCACGGTCGACGAGCGCGCGCACTTGAGGCTCCGGAATGCGGCGGCCTATGGCGATGCCGCGCACCATCTGGGAGAACCAGGAATCCATGACCTTCGAGACGGCTTCGCGGTGGGCCGGGGTGTACTTCTTCTCGGTGAATACGTTCATCGCGTTCTTGTACTCGTAGCGATGATCCATGCGCGGCGTCACACCCAGCTTCTCCAGGCCGCCTTTGAAAAAGGTGCTCTCCATGAGCAGGCCCGTGAGGCCGATGTCGCCCGAAGGTTGGAGCCAGACCTCGTCGAAGGCGGTGGCCAGATAGTAGGAGCCATTGCCGGGCCCGAATTCGCCAAACGTCTCCGCGAAGGCGATGGCGAATTTCCCGTGGCTGCGGAAACTGCGCACGGCGTCGCGGAGTTCCTGCAACTGGGCCATCCCCATGGGGGCGGCGCCGAGGCGCGCCACCACGCCCGCCACGCGGTGGTCGTTCGAGGCGCGCTCCAGGCCCTCCACCAGGTCGCGCACCACAGGCGTGTTGGCCGTGAGAGCCTTGGCCACCGGGTCGTCGGGGACATCTTCCATCAGGCCGGTTTCCAGGTTGACTTCCAGGACGGTCTTCCCAGGCACGTGGCCCACCGGGGACCGGAAGGCGATGGCCACCACCATGATCCAGAGCACCAACACGACCACCAGGCCGCCAATCGAGGCCAGGCACCCCACCGCGAATCTGCGCATTCTTGTCTCCTCAGTCTATAATCTAGGCGATTGACACTCTCCGTGTCACTATCGGATACGGGCAAGCGGCTGGACGTGTTCCTCCAGGAACAACTCAGCCAGTACAGCCGCTCGCGCTTGCAGCAGTGGGTCAAGCTCGGCCGGGTGCTTGTGGATGGGGCCGCGGGCCGGTCTGCCTACCGCTTGAGGGGCGGCGAGACCGTCGAGGTGGAACCGGCCGAGTTAACGCCGCTGCGCGCGCAGCCGGAGGCGATCCCGTTGCGCATCCTCTACCAGGACCAGGACGTCATTGCGGTGGATAAGCCGGCGGGCATGGTGGTGCACGCCGGCGCCGGCGCGCACTCGGGGACGCTGGTCAACGCGTTGCTACACCATTTCGGATCGCTGTCGCAACTCGGTGGCGAGCTGCGGCCGGGCATCGTGCACCGCCTGGACCGCCAAACCAGCGGCGTTCTGCTGGTGGCGCGACACGACGCGGCGCACCGCAATCTGGCCGGGCAGTTCGCCGCGCGGCAGGTCCAGAAGGTCTACCTCGCCTTGGTGCATGGCAGCGTGAAAGGGGAGCAAGGGCGGATCGACGCCCCCATCAGCCGGGACCCGGCTAAGCGCGTGCGCATGACTGCGCGCCGGGGCCAGGGACGGACGGCCGTCACCGAGTACCGCGTGCTGCGCCGCTTCCAGGGCTATACGCTGCTGGAAGTGCGGATCAAGACCGGCCGCACCCACCAAATCCGCGCGCATTTCGCGAGTCTCGGCCACCCGGTGGCGGGCGACCGCCTCTACGGCGCCCCGGCCAGGGTCCAGGACGGCCAACCGCTCGAGCGCTTCTTCCTGCATGCCCACCGGGTCGGTTTCGCGCAGCCGGTGACCGGCGTTCCGGTTACGGTAGAATCTCCGTTGCCGCCGGAACTCGAGGTTTGGCTGGCCAGTCTGACTCCCTTGGAGGCTCCGCGCCGGGAGAGCCTATAATCGAGGAGGGCAAGTATGAAACCTCTTCTGATCGCAATCCTGATGGCCGGCGGGCTTGCGGCGCAGCAGCCGGCGCAACCTCCTGCGGGAGACAAGGTCCGCATGACCACCATCCAGGAGAACGACGACAAAACGCGGATCGTCCTGGAAGTCACCCGGGTCAACATCCTGCTTACGGTCACCGACAAGCGGGGCCGCTTCATCACGGACCTCACCAAGGACGATTTCGAGGTGCTCGAGAACAAGCGCCCGCAAAAAATCATGGAGTTCACCGCGGAAACCGATTTGCCGTTGCGCCTCGCCATCCTGGTGGATACCAGCAACAGCGTGCGGGACCGTTTCCGGTTCATCCAGGAGGCGGCCATCGAGTTCATCAACAGCGTGATCCGGCCGCGCCAGGACCGTGCGCTGGTGGTGAGCTTCGACGCCGCGCCCGAGCTGGTCTCCGACCTGGACGACAATACCGAGAAGCTGGCCTCCAGAATCCGCGACCTGCGGCCCGGGGGCGGCACCGCGTTCTACGACGCGATCTACTTTGCCTGCCGGGACAAGCTGGGGCTGGAGCAGCCGCGGCACAAGTTCCGCCGGGCCATGATCATTTTGAGCGACGGCGACGACAACATGAGCAACAAGTCGCGCGAGCAGGCCCTGGAGATGGCCCAGAAGTCCGATGTGGTCATCTACACCATTTCGACCAACCGCTCCGGCGTCGAGACCGATGGCGATAAGGTGCTGCGCTACTTCGCGGCCGAGACCGGTGGGCAGGCCTTCTTCCCCTTCAAAGTCGAGGACCTCTCGCAGTCCTTCGAGAACATCGCCAACGAGCTGCGCCACCAGTACAACATCTTCTACCGGCCGGAGCCGATGAAGACCGACGGCAGCTACCAGACCGTGACCGTGCGAGTGCAGCCCCGCAAAGACGTGGTGGTGCGCGCCCGCAAGGGCTACTACGCCCCGAAACTGTAGGCGACCGAATGAGACCAGGGCGGATTCTGCACTTCCTGTGCGTCTTCCCGCTTCTTGCGGCTTCGACCAGCGCCCAAGTCCGGCTCCGGACAATCGTGGAACTCGACGGCGAGACGAGTAGTCCGAGCCTGTCGCCCGATGGCAAGACGCTCGCTTTCGAGTGGTGTAAGGTGGACCACCTATCGTGTGCTATCTACACCCGCCCGCTGGAGGGCGGCCAGCCGAAACTGCTCGCCGGCGGGAACACCAAGACCGGCCCGCCGTTTGACCCGAAGTGGTCGCCGGATGGCCGCAAGCTGGCGATGATGCGCACATACTGGACCCCGGACAGCGACGACAGCGACCTGGGGGGGACCTCGGATAACCACCTGGTTATACGGTCCGTGGGGGATGGCGTGGAGCGCGATCTCCTTGGCCATGTCTGTGGCGCCGAGGTTGCCTGGAGTCCCGACAGCCGCTTTTTCGCGGCTGCCGTTTTTCGAAGTGAAGCCGGCGCCGAGGGCTGCCGGCTGGCGCTAATCTCGGCGCAGACCGGGCAGCGGGTGCGGGAGCTGGCTTCGCACGGGGGGGTGTCGGCATTCTCTCCTGACGGCGCGCTTCTGGCCTATGCCGATGGTAACGTTCTGAAACTCCTCAGCCTTACCCCCGACTACCAGCCCCGAGGACCCGCCCGAACCCTCGCGACGGAGTCCGGGATCATCGACACGTTGTGCTGGAGCCGTGACGGCAAGCAGTTGATCTACCAGGAGTGGGACGGATCTCCCTACCCGCGCAAGATCGGCCTGGGGGCGGGCGCGCAACCGCAGTTGATTGGCGACCTTCCTTCCAGGCTCGACCTCTCCGAGCTGCTCCCCGACGGCAGCGCACTGGCCACCGAATACGTCACCGCCGCCGCCCTCTGGCGCGTGGATCTTCGGAGCCCGATTCCGAAGGCGGAGAAGGTCCGGGATCTGCCTTGGACAGACGAGATTCTGCGCTTTTCGCCGGATGGTCTGCGTCTCGCGTTCGTCACGACTCGCACCGGACATGCCCAGATCTGGCTGGCAAATTCGGATGGGACGAATCAACGTCCGCTGGTTGAGTCGATCCCCGGGTTTGCCAACCCTCCGGTCTACGACTCCCTTATGGTCCTAGAATGGTCCCCCGACGGCAAGTGGATCGCCTTTACAGCGCGCGAGTTCCATGCCGACGCGTACGGCCACAACGGGCTTTACCTAGTCTCCTCATCGGGCGGCCAGGTACGGCGCCTCGCCGGGGAGGCGCTGCCAATTGAGGAGCTGAGCTGGGCGGGGGATGGGAAGTCGCTCCTCGCGTCGCGCAGCATTTACGCGCAGGGCAAGTACCTTCGTGCAGAACTAGTCAGGATCGATTTGGCGGACGGATCGACTGCCCAGATTACCCAGCGAGAAGGCCGCCGGCCGCATCCCTCAGCCGACGGCAAGTTCTTGTACTACTTCTCCCCCCCGCCGGGCTGGCACCTTTCACGGATGCCAGTGTCGGGAGGCTCTGAGGAGAGGCTCACGGATGACATGGATTATGACTGGCCGATCATCGGCTTAGGAACCAAGTACATTTACTTATTCCGGACATTCTTCGTCGGTCGGGATGGCCAGGCTTGCCGGCTGGTTCGATTTGACCCGGAGACGCGGGAAGCTATGGCGCTGGCGACACTACCAGTGTTGATCCAGCCAGGATCCGCCCATTTGGCGGGCGACGGCCGCTACCTCTACTTCCAACAAGCCGACGATGCAAGGCAGCGTGTGGTCTTGGTGCGAGGACTGTAGCCGCGCCGTCAGCCCCCGCCTTTCCGCTATAATCGTTCTTCACCGGAGAATCCCCATCATGGACGAAAAGGAACGGGCGCGCGCGCTGGGCATCACGCTGGGCCAGATCGAGAAGCAGTTCGGCAAGGGTTCCATCATGCGCCTGGGCGCCAAGGAAGCCCTGGTGCAGATCGCGGTGATTCCCAGTGGGTCGATTTCGGTCGACTACGCGCTGGGGGTGGGCGGGTTCCCGCGCGGCCGGATCATCGAAATCTTCGGCCCGGAATCCTCCGGCAAGACCACGCTGGCGCTGCACGTGGTGGCCAACGCCCAAAAGCTGGGCGGCATGGCCGCGTTCATCGACGTCGAGCACGCGCTGGACCCCATCTACGCGGGCAAGCTGGGCGTGGACGTGGACAACCTGCTGGTCTCCCAGCCGGATTACGCCGAACAGGCGCTGGAGATCGCCAGCGCGCTCATCAGTTCCGGCTCCATCGACGTGCTGGTCATCGACTCCGTGGCCGCGCTGGTGCCCAAATCGGAACTCGACGGCGAAATGGGCGAGGCCACCATGGGCGTGCAGGCGCGGCTGATGTCGCAAGCCCTGCGCAAGCTCACGGGCATTGTTTCCAAGTCCAACACCTGCCTGGTGTTCATCAACCAGATCCGGGAGAAGATCGGCGTGATGTTCGGCAATCCCGAGACCACCACCGGCGGGCGCGCGCTGAAGTTCTACGCCACCATCCGCGCCGACATCCGCCGCATCGCCGCCATCAAGGAAGGCGACGTGGTCACCGGCAACCGGACCAAAGTCAAGATCGTGAAGAACAAGGTGGCGGCGCCGTTCCGCGAGGCCGAGTTCGACATCCTCTATGGGCAGGGGATCTCGCGGGAAGGCGACCTGATCGACCTCGGCGCGGCGCAGAACGTGGTCGAGAAGAGCGGTTCCTGGTACAGCTACAAGGGCGATCGCATCGGGCAAGGGCGCGAGAACGCCCGCCAGTTCCTGAAGGACAACCCGGACGTGGCCCAGAAGCTCGAAGCCGAGCTGCGGCTGGCGCTGGGAATGATTCCCCGGCCGGTCGCCAACGGAGCCCCGGTCGCGGATGCGCCTCCCAAACCCGCCCCCGCGGCGGCCACCCGAGGCCGCTAAGCGCGTCCGACCGAAAATAGCTGAGAGTGCGCCTCTCGCCGTGGCACGAGAGTTTCATGGAACCTCGAGAGCGCCAGCGCGCCATTGATCTCACTCTTGCCAACCTGGATAAGCAGTTCGGACGGGGCGCGGTGCTCCGTCTCGGCTCCAGCAACGTCGTTCCGGTCGCGGTAATCCCCAGCGGAGCGATTTCCCTGGATGCGGCGCTGGGGGTGGGAGGCTTCCCCCGCGGGCGCGTAACGGAGATCTTCGGACCGGAATCCTCGGGCAAGACCACGCTGGCGCTGCACGTGGTGGCGGAGGCGCAGAAGGCCGGCGGAACGGCCGCCTTCATCGATGCCGAGCACGCGCTCGATCCACCTTACGCCCGCAAGCTGGGCGTGGATACCGACAACCTCCTGGTGGCCCAGCCGGACTTTGGCGAGCAGGCCCTGGAAATCACCGGCGCCCTGGTAGGCTCGGGCGCGGTGGACGTGGTGGTGATCGACTCGGTGGCCGCGCTGGTGCCCAAGGCGGAACTCGAGGGCGAAATGGGCGACAGCCACATGGGCTTGCACGCGCGCCTCATGTCGCAGGCCATGCGCAAGCTGACCGGGTCGGTCTCCCGCACCAACACCTGCCTGATCTTCATCAACCAGATCCGGGAGAAAATCGGGGTAATGTTCGGCAACCCCGAGACCACCACCGGGGGGCGCGCCCTGAAGTTCTACGCTTCCATTCGCGCCGACGTCCGGCGCATCGGCTCCATCAAGGACGGCGACAGCGTGGTGGGCAGCCGCACCAAGGTGCGGATCGTCAAGAACAAGGTGGCCGCGCCGTTCCGCGAGGCGGAGTTCGATCTGATCCACGGCGAGGGCTTCTCGCGGGAGGGCGACCTGCTGGACCTGGGCGTGGCCAAAGAGCTAGTCGAGAAGAGCGGGTCGTGGTTCAGCTACGGCGGCGAGCGCATCGGGCAGGGGCGCGAGGCGGCCCGCCAGTTCCTGAAAGAGCACGCCGAAACGCGCGACCGGCTGGATGGGGAGCTGCGCAAACTGCTGGGAATCGCCGCCCCGGCGGAGCCTCCCGCCAGCGAGCCCGCCGCCCAGAGTCCGGCGCCCCGCAAGGCCGCCGTGGCCGCCCGCTGAGCGGCCAAACCCCCGGTTCCCGGCCTTCCGGGGGCCACGAATGTAACGAAACGCCCGAATAATGGGCTTTCTACGCACTTTTCTCTTTACATCCGCCCCTCGATTCCTTATCATCGATGTGACTCGTTCGTGATCGGAGCGCCGAACCGCGGTGTTTCGGGGTTGGGAAGCGGAGAGCCTCCGATGCCGGCGAAGTTCAAATGGGGAGGATCCTGAAAATAAGCCTATGGCCGAAGTCAAACGCATGACGCAAACGCAACTGGTGAGGGAACTCGCCGGAAACCTGGGCGTGAACAACAAGATCGCCAAACAGTTCGTGGAGTCCTACGCGGCGGTTGCCGTCCGCGAAACCAAGAAGAATGGGGTGTTCGTGATCCCGGGCATCGGGCGGCTGGTTCGGGTCGAGCGCAAAGCTCGCATCGGGCGGAACCCGGCCACCGGGGAACCCATCAAGATTCCCGCGAAGAAGGTGGTGAAGTTCCGGGTAGCCAAAGCCGTGAAGGACTCGATCGTTCCGCCGAAGAAGAAGTAGAACCGGGGCGGGCGCGCAACCCGCATCGTCAAGAACAAAAAACCCCGCGAGCGTCCTCGCGGGGTTTTCTTATTGATGCCGGATTGATCCGCTCACACTGCGAGCAGCTTCAGGAAGCCTTCATCCTTGCTTCTTATCTTCGGGTTTCGGTTCTTCCTTCAGCGCCGTTTTGAAGTTCCGAATGCCTTCCCCCAAGCCCTTCGCCAACTCAGGGATCTTCTTTCCGCCGAACAGCAGAGCGGCGACGATCAGGATGACGACAAGCTCGGGAAAGCCGATGTTTCTCATGGAGGCCTCCTTTGCCGCTCCCATTGTAGCAGACGGCGGCGGCGAAAGCTGACCCAAGACCCCAAATGCAACGAGAGGGGGCCTTCTGTGTCAAAATGTTAATTATCCACCACAAGGAACTGCGATTCATGAGAGTTGTCTCGACGTTGGCGGGCTGTCTCTGTCTCTCCGGCCTGGTTTTTGGACAAGGAATGGCCCAGAACCCGTTCGCGGGCGGGACTCCCTCCGGCCAGCCGGTCGCTGGGAGCCTGGCGCTCACTCTTTCGGACGCCCTGGACCGCGGCTTGAAGTACAACCTGGGCGTGGTGCTGGGCCAGCAAGGGACGCGCACGGCGGAGGCGGCGCGCCTGCGGGCGCTAAGCGCATTACTGCCCAATGTCGGCATCCACGTCTCGGAGTTGTCGCAGCAGCTCAACCTGGCGGCGCTGGGCTTCACCGGCTTTCCGGGCATTCCTCAAATCCTCGGACCCTTCAATGTGGTGGATGCGCGGGCCATGGTGACTTCTCCGGTGCTGGATCTGGCGGCGCGCTATGGGACGCAGGCGGGTTCGGCGGGAGTCAAGGCCGCCCAAGCTTCCTACGAAGACGCCCGGGATGTGGTGGTTCTGGTGGTGGGGAACCTTTACCTGCGGGCGGTCGCCGGGCAAGCTCGCATCGAGACCGTGCGCGCTCAGCTTGCCACCGCCGAGGCTCTCTACCAGCGCGCCGCCGACATGAAGAAAGCGGGCGTGGTGCCGGCCATCGACGTGCTTCGCGCCCAGGTCGAGATGCAGGCCCAGCAGCAGCGGCTGATCTACTTCCGCAACGAGTTCGAGAAGCAGAAACTGGAGCTGGCCCGGGCCATCGGGCTGGCCTTGGGGCAGCAGTTCGAGCTGGCCGGCCGGTTGAGCTACTCGCCGCCGCCGTTGATCGGCTTCGAGCAGGCCCTCGAGGAGGCCTACCGCTCGCGCAGCGACTATCGCGGCGCCCAGGCGCTCTTGAGCGCGGCGGAATCGGCCCGGCGGGCGGCGCGCGCCCAGCGTTACCCGACCGTTTCGGTCGAAGCCGACTACGGCGACATAGGGAGCGTCCCCCAGCAGTCCCATGGCACTTACACGGCCGGGGCCAGCCTCAACATCCCGGTGTTCCAGGGCGACCGGGTCAACGCGGCGGTGCTCGAAGCCGACGCGCTGGTCGAGCGCCGGCGCGCGGAGCTCGAGGATCTGCGCGGAGCCATCCAATACCAGGTGCGCACGGCGTTCCTGGACCTGGCGGCGGCCGGCGATCAGGTCAAGGTGGCCGAGAGCGCCAAGGATCTCGCCGGCCAGGAGCTGGCGCAGGCGCAGGACCGCTTTACGGCCGGAGTCGTGGACAACCTCGAGGTGGTGCAGGCCCAGCAGGCCGTCGCCAGCGCCAATGAGAACTACATTGACAGCCTCTACGCGTACAGCCTGGGCAAAGTCTCGCTGGCGCGCTCGCTGGGCGGTGCGGAGCGGAAAGCCAGGCAGTTCTTGGGAGCACAGTGATGGCGGACCTCGCCAATATCGAAGATCAACCCGATTATGAGACCAGGCCCACGCCGGGGGAGCCCCCCCGCGGCTTCCTGCGGGAGCATCCACGGGCCAAATGGGCGTTGCTGGCGCTGGTGATTCTGCTGGCTGCGGGGCTTTACGCGGTCTGGAGCTACTACTCGATCCGCGAGAGCACGGACGACGCCCAGATCGACGGCCACATCAACCCGATCAGCGCCAAGGTCGGCGGAACGGTGCTGGCGGTGCACGTGGACGACAACCAGTACGTCGAGGCGGGCACTTTGCTGGTCGAGATCGACCCGAAAGACTACCAGGTGGCGCTCGAGCATGCGCGAGCCGACACAGAAGCGGCGCGCGCCACCGCGCGGGCAGCCGAAACCGGCGTGCCCATCATGACCACCGTCACCACCAGCCGGCTCAGCGCCGCGCAGGCCAACGTGCAGGCGGCCGAGGCCGGTCTGGCCGCGGCCCGCAAGGAAGTGGACGCCGCCCACGCGCAGCTCGCCGCGGCGCAGGCACGCGCGCGCGAGGCCCAGGCGCGCGCCACCTTGGCCCAGCAGAACCTGGCCCGGATGAAGCAACTGGTCGAGCGGGAAGAGATTTCGCGGCAACAGTACGACACCGCGGAATCCGAGGCGCAAGCCGCCGCCGCCGAGGTGGATGCGGCGCGCGCCACGGTGGCGCAGGCCCAGCAGGGCGTTCCCGTGGCCGAAAGTCACGCGGCGCAGGCGCTGGCGGCCCTCGCCCAAGCGCAAGCCGGGCTGCGGTCGGCCGGGAGCGGGCCGGAGGAGATCGCGGTGAGCCGCGCGCAGTTCGGTTCGGCCCAGGCCAAAGCGGAATTGAACCAAACCTCGGTCGAGCAGGCCCAACTCAACTTGCAGTACACCAAAATCGTCGCGCCGGTGAGCGGGATGGTGAGCCGCAAGACGGTCGAGGTCGGCCAGGTGATCCAGCCCGGCCAGCCGCTGCTGGCCCTGGTGCCTCTGGAAGACACCTGGATCACCGCCAATTTCAAGGAAACCCAACTGAATCACATGCACCCGGGCCAACCCGCCACCATCTCGGTGGACGCCTTCGGGGGCCGCGAATACCGGGGCCGCGTCGAGAGCGTGGCTGCGGCGACGGGCGCCCGTTTCAGCGTTCTGCCGCCCGAAAACGCCAGCGGCAACTACGTGAAGGTGGTGCAGCGCGTGCCCGTCAAGATCGTCCTCGAGGGCAAGCAGGACCCGCACCGCCTGCTGCGGCCGGGCATGTCGGTCGAGGCCACGGTCTTCACCAACTAGCGTCATGATCCGCTCGGTTACCATCGGGGGCGAGTACGGCAGCGGGCGCGCGGAGATCGGGCGCCAACTGGCCGAAAAGCTGGGCTGGCGGCTGCTGGATCGCGCGCTCATCGAGCGCATCGCCAGCCAGGCGCATGTCGATCCATCCGTGGCGCTGCAGTTCGACGAGCGCATCGATCCGCTGCTGCACCGCATGCACAAAGCTCTGTGGCGGGGCGGCTACGAGGGAGTCGCCACCAGCGCGCCTAACAACATCTTCGATGCCGACGCCATGGCGGAGCTTACCCAGCGCGTCATACAATCGGCCGCCAAAGAAGGCAAGTGCGTGCTAGTCGGTCGGGGCAGCCAGTGCGTCCTCCAGAATCGCATGGACGTCTTCCACGTCTTCGTCTATGCACCGCTTGAGGAGCGGATCGAGCGCGTGCGGCGGGAGGCGGGCGAAAGTGGCGACCCACGGGCCCGGATCGAATCCGTGGACCACCGCCGCGAAGCCTACATCCGGCGCTACTTCAGCCAGGAGTGGACCAATCGCCACCTCTACCACCTGATGCTCTCCTCGAGCATGGGAGAGGCGGTCGCGGTCGCGGCGATTCTGGGCGCGATCGGGGGGAGCGCCGAGCGCTGATGGCTGGCGAGGCCCCGCCCCTGGCACCCGTCGTCAACCCGTGGATCGTCGGGAGCGCGGTAATGCTCGGCACCTTTATGGAGGTGCTGGACACCACCGTCGTCAACGTCTCCTTGCCGCACATCGCGGGCAGCCTTTCGGCCACCGTCGACGAGGCCACCTGGGTACTCACCTCCTACCTGGTCGCCAACGCGGTCATTCTGCCCATGACCGGCTGGCTGGCCAACTTCTTCGGTCGCAAGCGTCTGTTCATGGCCGCCGTCGCCGGATTCACCGTGGCGTCGTTCTTCTGCGCGCTGGCGCCCAACCTGCCCACGCTGATCCTGTGCCGCGTCATCCAGGGCGCCACCGGCGGGGCGATGCAGCCGCTTTCCCAGGCGGTGATGCTGGAGGCCTTCCCGCCCGCCGGCCGCGGCAAGGCCATGGCCATGTGGGGGCTGGGCATCGTGGTGGCGCCCATGCTCGGACCGGTGCTGGGCGGCTGGCTCACCGACCAATACAGTTGGCGCTGGATCTTCTACATCAACATTCCGGTGGGGATCGCCTCGGTCGTCCTGGCCAAGCTGTTCCTCTTCGACCCTCCCTACATCCGCAGGCGCGCCGGCGGAGTGGACTACTGGGGTATCGGAATGCTCGCGGTGGGCATCGGCACGTTGCAGGTGGTGCTCGACAAGGGCCAGGAAGAGGATTGGTTCGCCGCGCACTGGATCACGGCGCTCTCCATAGTCTCGGCGGTGGGCCTGCTGGCCTTCCTGATTCGCGAGCTGCGCGTCCAGCACCCTATCGTGCACCTGCGTGTGCTCAAGAACCGCACCTACGCCGCCGGCGTGCTGATGATGACGATCGTTGGATTCGTGCTCTACGGAAGCATGGTGCTGCTGCCCATCTTCCTGCAAACCCTGCTCGGCTACCCGGCCATCGACGCGGGGATCGCCATGGCCCCGCGCGGCCTGGGCTCCTTCTTCGCCATGCCAATCGTGGGCATGTTCCTGATCCGCTTCGATCCGCGCAAGCTGCTGGTGGTGGGCCTGAGCGGAGGGGCTTTCACGCTGTACCAGCTTTCCCGGATCAACCTGAACGCGGGCTACTGGGACATCTTCTGGCCGCAGTTGTTTCAGGGGATGGCCATGGCGCTGCTCTTCGTTCCGCTGACCACCACCTCCATGGACCCTATCCCCAAGGAAGAGATGGGCAACGCCACCAGCATCTTCAACCTGATGCGCAATATCGGCGGGAGCATGGGGATCGCCGCCGCCACCACCTTCCTGGCGCGGCGCCAGCAGGCGCACATCAACGTGCTCGGTTCGCACGTGGATGTCTACAGCCCGGCGGCGCGGCAAATGTTCCAGGGCGCGCGCGCGGCCATGATGGCCCACGGCGCGGATTCCGCCACGGCCACCCAACAGGCCTACGCCGCGCTGTTCGGTTCCGTCCAACAGCAGGCCGCCATGCTCTCCTTCAACGAGACCTTCCACGTGATGGCCCTGCTCTTCCTGGCGGTGATTCCGCTGCTGCTGGTCATGAAGAAACCCCGCCATCACCGCGCTGGCCCGCCGGCGCACTAGGAAGCGCCCCAGGCGCACTCCCGCCGGGCTTGCTCAATGGCCGCCCTGCGCGGTACGGTAGTGAACGTAGGAGGCCTCCACTGGAACCGGTCGCTGTTCAACGCAGGCTACCCCTCCGGCTGATTGTGCCCCTGCTCCTCGCGGGCACTCTGTGGGCGCAACCCGGCAGCATCGCCACCGTCCCCCTGCCGGTGACCGCTCCGCTAATATTCGACGCCGCTGGGAATCTGTATTCCATCGGGTACGGCCCGGTCACCCCGGGCGCAGCGCAGACCCAGAGTGGCGGCGGCACGTGTTGGATCGGCGAGGGCATTCCAACTTCAACAAGACTTGCACCCCGCTTGACGGATACCTTCCCCTGCCCAGACGCTTACGTCGGTAAGGTCGACCCCTCCGGCAACCTGCTTTGGGGCACCTACCTGGGAGGCCCCACCGCCGACTACGCCACCGCCCTGGCTGTGGACAGCGCCGGCAACGTCTTCATCGCCGGCACGACGGGAGGTTCTTTCCCCACTACCCCCAACGCCGCCATCTCGGTCAGCGCAACGGCCACGGCGTTTGCGGCCAAGATCAGCGCCGATGGCAGCCGCGTGCTGTATTCCACCTACCTGCCCGATACGGCCACGGAGCCGTGGGCCATCGCCATCGATCCGCAGGGTAACGCCTACGTCGCCGGAATATCCAGTACCGGTCACACCTTCGTAGTGAAGCTCAATGCCGCTGGCTCCGCCTTCCTCTATGACGTCTCTCTGGCTGGGAGCAACCAGGACTACCCTGCTGCGATCCTGGCGGATGCCGCGGGCAACGTCATCGTCGCCGGTCAAACCACCTCGCCGGACTTTCCCGTCTCCTCCGCGGCGCTGCAAAGTGCGCTCAAAGGAACGCAGAACGTCTTCCTCGCCAAACTCGATTCCAACGGCCGCGCCGTCTTCTCCACCTATCTGGGCGGAAGCGGCACGGACACTCCCGCCGCGCTGCAAACCGATTTCGCGGGCAGGATCTACGTCGCTGGCCAGACCACTTCGCTCGATTTTCCTACCACTGCCGGAACCTTCCAGCCGGCGCCGCTGGTGCCCCTGTGGAACAACTCATCGCCGGGGGGATTTCTCGCCGCGGTCGGTGCGGACGGCAGCGCCCTCGCCTGGTCCACTTACGTGCCCCGCTTGGATGCGAACACAAACATGCTGCCGAGCGAGGCTGCGATCAGAATCCGTCTGGGCGCCACTCAACTGGCGGTCGCCCCCTCGGGCGAGGCCTACATCTCCGGGATTGCCGGCGCAGGTTTCCCCGTTACCGCTTCCGCGCCGCAAATCTGTTTTGACGGCACCGGCTCCGGCAGCGATGTCTTTGTGGCCCATTTGGATAATCGCGGCGCCCTCCTCGACGCCACCTATGCCGGGCAGGGCGCCATGTTCACTTACGCTCTGTCATTGCCCGGAGACGGGTCGGTCCTGCTGGCATCGGACAATACCCGGTCTCAGCTCCGCTTCGGTGCCGCCGGATGGAGCGCGCCGGTCTGCCTGTCGCCGACCATTCTGAATGCCGCGACGATGTCCCAAGGTCCCGCGTTGGCGCCGGGTGAGCTCGTCACGCTCACCGGATTTGGCATCGGCCCGGATGCCGGCGTTCAATACCAGCCGGACGCGCAGGGCCAGATTCCGCGCCAGTTGGCGGGCGTTCAGGTTCTCTTCGACGGCCAGCCCGCGCCCGTGCTGTACGCCCAATCGCGGCAAATCAACGCTCAGGCGCCCGTGGAACTGAGCGGCCAGACGCAGACCAACATCACCCTTGTATACAACCAGGCCACCCTGGGGCCGATCGCGGCGCCAGTGATGCCATTGCTATATGGAGACCCGGGCATCTTCCGGCTCCAGCCCAACGTCTCCACTCAGGCGGTGGCCGAGAACCAGGATGGCACGCTCAACGGTCCCTCGAATCCAGCGCCGAGGGGTTCCATCGTCGCCGTGTGGGGCACCGGTTTCGCCCCGATCGATCCCCCCTGCTCAACCGGTGGTCTCAACCCGCCCGGCCCCGTGAATCTGGCAGGCGGCTTAAGCGTCGCCATGGTCGATGGCACACCACCGGGAGGTCCTGCCGCTCCATCGCTCTATGCGGGTAGCGCACCCACGCTGCCCTGCGGCGTGGTGCAGATTAACTTCGCCGTCCCCACTTATCTCCAGCCGGGCGTATACCAGTTTTCTCCCATGGCTGTGACGTGGCTAAACGGCGTCGAATACTCATCCGGACAAGGGACCATCGGAGCCACGATTTTCGTGAAGTAGAGTAGTTAAACCAACAGCCCCGACTGTCTTAGAAGAGCCACCCCCAAGGCGCAGTCCTGCCGGCTTGCCGAAAGGACGCGTTGCGGGGTACCGTGGTGAGCGTAGGAGACCTCCATTGGCTTCGGACACTTCTCGATGCAGGCGCGCCCTCCGCCTGGCCATGCCCCTCCTTCTCGCGGGCAGTCTCTGGGCGCAACCCGGCAGCATCGCCACCGTTCCGCTGCCGACGACCGGTCCAGCAGTCTTCGACGCCGCTGGGAATCTGTATTCCTTCGGCTCCGGCCCAGTCACCCCGGGTGCCGTGCAGACCCAGAACGGTGGCGGCAACTGCTGGCTCGACATTGGCTTTTCAGTGCGGCCCCGACCCTCCCTGCTGGCGCTCGTACCCTGTTCCGACGCTTACGTCGGCAAGGTAGACCCCTCCGGCAACCTGGTTTGGGGTACCTACTTGGGAGGCCCCACCGCCGACGTAGCGACTGCTCTGGCTGTGGACAGCGCCGGAAACGTCTTTATCGCCGGCACTACGGGAGGTTCTTTCCCCACCACCGCCAACGCTGCTATCGCCTTCAGCCAATCGGCCACGGCGTTTGCGGCCAAGATCAGCGCCGATGGGAGCCGCCTTCTGTATTCCACCTACTTGCCCGATACGGCAGCAAGGCCGGCGGCCATCGCCATTGACCCGCAGGGTAACGCCTACATCGCCGGACTATCCAGCGCCGCCCACGCCTTCGTCGTGAAGCTCAATGCCGACGGCTCCGCCTTCCAATACGACGTCTCTTTGGCGGGGAGCAATCTGGACGCCGCGGGCGCGATCCTGGTGGATGCCGCCGGCAATGTCATCCTCGCCGGTTCGACTCTTTCGCCGGACTTTCCAGTCTCCTCCGGAGCGCTGCAACCCGCGCTCATGGGAGCGGAGAACCTCTTCGTCTCCAAACTCGATTCCAACGGCCGCCTCGTCTTCTCCACCTATCTGGGCGGTAGTGGCACGGACACTCTCGCTGCGCTCCAAACCGATGCCGCTGGCAACATCTACGTCGTCGGCAAGACCGGTTCGCTCGATTTTCCTACCACTCCCGGAAGCTTCCAGCCGGCTCCGCTGGTGCCCCTGTGGAACAGCACATCGCCGGGAGGGTTTGCCGCCGCGATCGGTGCGCACGGTAGTGCGCTCCTCTGGTCCAGTTATGTGCCGAGCGTAGA
>Ga0326728_10003498_pt1 | contig 48594 bp, 45 predicted proteins | sample MB3enrmetagenome_FD_207602 | JGI IMG/M metagenome (GOLD analysis project Ga0326728, IMG submission 207602) | Lab enriched peat soil microbial communities from McLean, Ithaca, NY, United States - MB31MN | ecosystem: Environmental > Terrestrial > Soil > Wetlands > Peat | place: USA: New York... | reverse complement strand
CTATTTCCCCGTCAAGGCTGTGCAATTTGTAGCCCTTTAGTGTTTTGGCTTTGCTTAACATAATGACGCCCCTCTCGTTTTTTGAGCTTCGTTTTTGTTCACTTTGGACGAAGATGACTGCCCGGTCATTCTGCAACCTCCAATCCGAATGAAGCCAGTTGCGCACAAGTAGAATTGTAATTCGTGTGAAGGATACTTCGAACCCCCAAGTCTTTCGCCATCTGAACAAACATCGGCTGATCATCGATATAGACCACCTGCTCTGCCGGGACGTGAGCAATGTCCAGAGCCATCCGGTACATGTCATTATCGGGTTTGCGCAGGTGGACGAAGCAGGAGGAAATAAAAACATCGACGAACTCATCAAGCTTGAACTTTTGAATCCGGTGCGAATTCAATTCCCGGCCCTCGTTGCTGACCACAACAACCTTCACTCCATACTGGGCTTTGAGCTTGCGGACGAGCTCGATCATCCGGGGATGCGGCTTGGACTGTTCGAACATGAATTTTTGGAACTCTATCCTCGAGAATGACCGCTCCCGGTAAAACACCACCAGGCTCAGGTACTCTTCCAGGGTCAGTTTGCCCAATTCGTACGCTTCAACAACCAGTTTATGGCGATCATTGATCTCGGCCAGATCCAGATTGAAAACGCTGGCGGCCAGTTCCCGGGATTGACGTTCCCAGCCATTCGTCAGCAAGACGCCACCGATGTCAAGAAACAGCGCTGCAATCGGAGTTGCTTTTTCCATTCTGCTCCTATTCCACATTCATCAGTTGTTGGAAACCGGTTCGTCTTTGTCACAAAATCTGCGCTGGCAACAGCGAGCATTCTGCCAGAGGACTCTCTTTCAGGACTCTCTGCTCAGATCCGCGAACACGTCTTAGCCAAGGTCTTCATCAGTTCATCGAACGGATGGTTGAATTTCTCGACGCCTTCTTCCTCGAGTTGCTGGGTCACCTGGTCAATGTCGATGCCGAGCAACGGCAATCGCTGCAAAATCCAACCGGCTTCCTCGACATCCTGTTCCAGGCGGGCCTTCGGCGCGCCGTGGTCGCGGTAGGCGTCCAGGGTTTCGAGCGGGACAGTGTCTACCGTGTCCGCTCCAATGAGCGCCTCAACGTATTTCACGTCGCTATAGTCCGGGTTCTTAGTGCCGGTGCTGGCCCAGAGCAGCCGCTGCACACTGGCGCCCTGGTCAGCCAGTTTCTTGAACCGGTCACTGTCGAAGATTTCCTTGGAGATTTGATAGGCTGCCTTGGCGCTGGCGATGGCAATTTGCCCGCGTAACTGCTTTGCAAGCTGGACATCATCGCCTCCCTGCACAATTATTTTTTCCAGCAAGGGGTCTACCAGCGTATCAATGCGGCTCACAAAGAAACTGGCCACCGAGGCCACATGCTTAACAGACTTTCCTTGGGCCAGGCGCGCTTCAATGCCGGCGACGTGAGCTTCCGCTGCCTGCCGATAGCGAGGCAATCCAAAGAGCAGCGTCACGTTGACGTTGATTCCCTCGCTGATGAGTTGCTGGATAGCTGGCAGTCCTTCTGTCGTTGCCGGAACTTTGATGAAGACGTTGGGACGATCCAAGGCAGCCCATAAACGGCGGGCTTCAGCAATCGTGCCGTGTGTGTCATGTGCCAGGTGAGGGTTGACCTCCAGGCTGACATATCCGTCTTTGCCGTCAGTCTCGCCGTACACGGGCCGGAACTCATCGGCAGCGTCCTGCACATCACGCTGGCTGAGAGCTTCATAAACTGCTTTGCAGTCCTTTCCGTCAAGAGCCATGGTCCGAATGTCCTCATCGTAAACATGGCTTCCCGCAATCGCTTTCTCAAAGATGGCTGGGTTCGAGGTCATCCCCCGCAATCCATCTTCCTCGATCAGACGCCTAAGCTCGCCACCGGCGATCAGATCACGTCTGATGTAATCCAGCCAGATAGACTGGCCGAGCGTTCCCAACTGTTTCAAATGATTTTCTTTCATATTCACTACTCCTCAGTTTTTTTCCAGCGCCGCCACTTTGTCCAGGCGGCGGCGATGGCGCTCGGCCCCGCTGAAGCGAGCGGCGAGAAAAGATTTGACCAGTTCCCAGGCGAGCGCCTGGCCAATCACGAGGCCTCCCAGGCAGATGAGGTTCATATTGTCATCCTCGACCCCCTGGTGCGCCGAGAAAGTTTCATGAATCAGGCCTGCACGCACGCCTGGCACCTTGTTGGCAGCGACGCATGCACCCACGCCACTGCCGCAGACTGCCACCCCGCGATCCACTTCTCCGCTGGCAACTGCTCGGGCTAGAGGCACGACAAAATCCGGATAATCATCATCCGGATCCCGCTGGCTGTCGCCGTAATCACTCACTTCATAACCGGCCTGATTCAGCAGACTGACCAGTTCCTGCTTCAGCCCGAATCCCCCGTGATCGGCGGCGACTCCGATGTGTCTCACCATTTCCGGCAGTGCTGTCATGCCCATTGTCGCTCTCCTTATCAAACAAGATGAGTACTTGTACACAGTTGAGCCCGTACACATGCATCATAAACTGCCCGGAGTCGAAGCACCAAAACGTTCCACCCCAATCGCCGGTTACGACCAGTCGATCTCACAGACACTCTTGATATGTGTCCCCCCTGGGGGCAATGGAAGAGAACTGAGCCCGACCAAAGATCTCAGATACAGTGTAATCAAGTGGAAGGAAATAAATCAGAAAGGTTGCTTCAAGCCCTAATGCTGCCATATGTTGAAAAGGGAAATGAGGAAGGTTCAAAACGGGAAGAAAAACCATATAATGTAACTTCTTTATCAACTTTAATTTTATACTATTTCTACTATTACTGTCAACCGTGTGCTTCAACCGCTTGTTGACACTTCTCCACCGTTAGTTCTATAATAATAGTAAGATATCTCACTTCTCCCATCCTTTCATCTCTCACGTGAATTAATACCTAGTAAATCTAAAAAATTAGCTTTTTAGTATCAAAAGTTTCCTGCCATGGTGCGATCAATTCGTGTCCTTGCTGATCCGTCCAGCAGGAAGAGCCCAAACGGGATGCATATTTAAAGCTATGGAATATCAATAAATTAAGCAGTTTTTCCAAGGATCCTCATCTAGATCTGAACAGCAGAGCTGTTAGGACAGGTAAATAAGAGAGCATTCCCCTTGGGGAGAGATCAAGTATTGATCCAGGAAATAATATAATATTGATAGATTGTGAGGAGGTAAGGAGGTATGGATCAAAATTCTCAGAACGTACAATTGACTATATGCCCATTTTTGGGCTACCAGGACGTTCCCGCAGCCGTCGCCTGGCTTTCTGCCGCCTTTGGCTTCAAACAGGGCGCAGTAATACCTAGCTCGGGCAAATCAATTGTCCATGCCGAAATGCATGCGGGCGACGGTGTGATAATCCTCGAGTCGGCTACGCAGAAGACTACGTGGAATGTCCCTGCCACGCACGGGATTTATGTCTACGTTGAAGACGTGGATGCGCAATTTCTGCGCGCGCAGGCAGCCGGAGCAAAGATTGTGCGCAAGATCGAGGAAACCATCTGGAGAGACGGCACGAAAAGCTTCCGTGTCCTTGATCCGGAAGGATACCAGTGGAGCTTTGGGAACTACAAACCGTCGACTGACGGCAGGTAATCACCTATGAGGCGGCATCTCCCGCGTCTGCCCAGACCTTTGGCTATGCGGTATGACCCGCCAATTCTTTTGTACCGGTGTCAACTTTGATGTCGGAAGAAAAAACTACACACTGCCATTTCATTTAATATCAAGTTCAACCATTTTGGCAATATATGTCGTCTACTGTGATCTTGGCGCCCCGTAAGGTGACCAGGAAAATGTCATCGACAGGAGATGGGGATTTAATAATGGCTTATTTTAAGACTGGAGAGCCTTATTGGGGCATGGATGCTGCGGAAGTGCTGGGGCGCCTTCAGACATCTTCGGAGGGCCTCACTGCTTCAGAGGCAGCCAGAAGAGCTGAAGCCTTCGGGCCCAATCTGCTCCGCCCGACTAAAAAGAAGGGCGTAGTGCTGGAGTTTTTGGGGCAGTTTAAAAGCCCCCTCATCTTATTGCTGCTGTTCGCAGCCGGACTTTCCTTCTTCCTGGGAGACAGAACAGATTCCTATATCATTCTGGTCATTGTTTTTTTTAGCGGCCTGTTGAGCTTCTGGCAGGAGCACCACGCCTCTAGCGCCATGGCCAAACTGCTGGCCATGGTACAGTCCAGAACCAACGTCCTGCGCGATGGCAAGCCGGTGGAGATTCTGCTTGAAGAAGTAGTTCCCGGCGATCTGGTTCTGCTTACCGGTGGGGACGTGATCCCGGCGGATTGCCTCCTGCTGGAGCACAAAGATCTCTTTGTCGACGAGGCAGCCCTCACCGGTGAGAGCTATCCGGTGGAAAAAGAGGACGGTGTACTGCCGGCAGATACACCCCTTGCCCGAAGGTTGAATGCGCTTTTTATGGGAACACACATTATCAGCGGAACCGGCAAGGCGATAGTTGTCCAGACCGGAAAGGAGACCGCATTTGGCCAGATCTCCAAGAGCCTGCAGGTAAAACCCCCCGAGACCGAGTTCGAGCGCGGCATCAGGCATTTCGGCTACCTGCTGATGGAGGTAACACTCGTCCTGGTGATTGCAGTCTTTGCTATCAACGTTTACTTCCACCGCCCGGTGCTAGAGTCCTTCCTTTTCTCCATGGCCCTGGCCGTGGGTTTGACGCCGCAGTTGCTGCCAGCCATCGTTTCTGTCAACCTGGCCCAGGGCGCCCGCCAGATGGCCGCAAAGAAGGTCATCGTCAAGCGCCTGGCCGCCATCGAAGATTTCGGCAGCATGGATGTTCTGTGCTCGGACAAGACCGGCACTTTGACCGAAGGAGTGGTGCAGCTCAGTTCAGCCCTGGGAGTCGACGGTAAGGCCTGGGATAAGGTCGCTCTGTTCGCTTATTTAAATGCCTTTTTTCAGGTCGGTTACAAGAACCCGATTGACAGCGCCCTGACGGCGCAGTCTCGCGATGTGTCCGGCTTCGAGAAGCTCGACGAGATCCCCTACGACTTCATTCGAAAGCGTCTCAGCATTCTGCTAACCCAGACCGGGCGTCAATTGTTGATCACCAAGGGCGCCTTTGACCAGGTCCTGTCCGTTTGCAGCAATGTCGAGACCCCCGACGGGACCGTCCGGCCTTTGTCCGGGATGGAAACGCAAGTGAGGGATCTCTACGCAGAGCAGAGCAAGGCCGGTTTTCGCGCTCTAGGAGTAGCCTATAAAGAATTTTCCAACGGGAAGATCATCAAAAAAGAGGACGAGACGGAAATGACTTTCCTTGGCATCCTCCTCCTCTACGACCCGCCAAAAGCTGATGCCATCACCGCCATTCAAGAGTTGAAACATCTCGGGGTCAGCTTGAAGATGATCACCGGCGATAATCAGTTTACCGCCCTTCATGCCTGGCAGCAGATCGGGCTGCCGGCGCCGCGTCTGCTTACCGGAGCCGAGTTGCGCCAGATACCCGCCGCAGCGCTGCCCCTGCGCGCCTCAGAAACAGAGATCTTTGCAGAGGTGGAACCCAACCAGAAGGAGCATCTGATCCTGGCCATCCGGAAGGCTGGCCACGTAGTCGGCTTTATGGGAGATGGCATCAACGATGGCCCGGCGCTCCACGCAGCCGACGTCGGAATTTCGGTGAACACTGCGGTGGATGTGGCCAAGGAAGCGGCGTCAATAGTGCTGCTGGAAAAGGGACTGGATGTGCTGGCAGCCGGTGTCCATGAGGGACGCCGCACCTTCGCCAACACCATCAAATACGTGTTTATGGCCACCAGCGCCAATTTCGGCAATATGTTCAGCATGGCCGGGGCTTCCCTTTTCCTGTCTTTCTTGCCCCTATTGCCGACGCAGATTCTCTTGACCAATCTGCTTACCGATCTGCCGGAGATGACGATTGCCACAGACACGGTTGACCGGGAGTTGATTGAGCGCCCGCAGCGCTGGAACATCGGTTATATCAGGAAGTTTATGGTAACCTTCGGTTTGCTCAGTTCTATTTTTGATTACATGACTTTTGGCGTCCTTCTCTTCATCCTTCATGCCACAACCAATCAGTTTCGGACCGGCTGGTTTCTGGAATCTGTAGTCTCCGCCTCTTTAATTGTCCTGGTGGTGCGCACACGGCACCTGTTTTACCGGAGCCGGCCAAGTATCTACCTGATCATTGCCACCGGAGCGGTAATTCTGATAACCCTGCTTCTTCCCTACAGTCCATTGGCAAAGTTATTCGAATTTACCCACCTGCCTCCCATGTTCCTGGCAGCCCTGGTTGTGATTCTCGTTCTTTATGTAGCAGGGGCCGAAGTAGCCAAGAAGTTTTTCTATAGCCAAACGTAGATCATCCAGTTCTATAATAAAAATTCTTTGATTCTTATTCCCTCGGGCATAAAGCCCGAGGTATTATAAGGTAGATATTTTGAAACTTTGTGCGGCATTCATCCTGACCCACAAGGGGTCAGGTATTCTGCCGCAGTCGTTATAAATCCCCTACAATACAGTTGATAATCTTGCCCCGCATTTTCTCTCTGCGGGACTTTCCTGTCGATTGGGCGAGCGTTGGTCATGCCGAGTCATCGTTGAGCATGCGGCACAGCAATTCTATTGCCCGGACAAGGGATCACCCTGCAGGAGGCTCGATCTTTTTTAATCGGGAAAGTCGCTTTAAAACCAGCCTTACTGCTATAGCATCATCCAAATACCCGATCGGAAAAACATAATCCGGAATTATATCTGTAGAAAGAATAAAGTACAGCAGCGCGCTCCCCAGTATAGTGCGTTCCTCCGGAGCGAGATCATCCAGGCAAAACTGCTCATGCATCTTTTTTAAATGTTCGATAAAGGGCCCTGCTCCGCCCACTTGATTCACTTTAGCGCGGAAGTCATCCCGGATAATCCGCTGCCCCTCTTCAGTCTGCGCATACTGCTCATATCTGAACAGTTCCTGCTCAACCCGATCAGTAGTGTATTGCTCACTGAACAAATTTGAGGCTTTCAAGACCTCTTGGATGTCATCCATGATGTCGGGGATGTCTGATGCCCTCCCCTCCCAGATGTTGTCAACCTCAAAGCCGGCTGCTGAAAATAGCTGGCCTACCGGTAAGTTCAGGGCATTGGCGATCCTCTGCAGATGCCTGGCGTTTGCAGGCTGTTTCCCGTTGGCAATCCGGGAAATGGTTGCAGTATCGATTGCGGTGAGTTCACTGAGCTTGCGCATTGAAAGCGAACGCTCACGCAACACTGTTTTCAGTAATGGACCGAGAGATAATCCGCTCTTTTCTTCAAACATACCCGCCTCCTGCCTCCCCCGCCAAAACAACCGGAGTGCCGCGTCTATATCAACAGTATATGTTGAGCCGGGGCAATTTTCTTCAACATTCTCAACAAAGCAGCCGACCCTGTTGACGCTTTTTGATCATCCTTGAAATGACCAGGCACCTTATCTCAACATATTTAATATTATGTCTCTGCGAGAACCTACCAATGTGGTTTCCAGGAGGCAGACTTAAATGAATGAGGTAATACCGGCGCCGGATGCTTCATTACCTGAAAATCAGTCCCGGTTTCATGCCATTATCAGCCAACCGAACAAGGGGCGGTGGCGTTTTTTATTGTTGTTCTGGGCGCTGATCGGACCGGGCCTGCTCGCTGCCATGGCCGATAACGATGCCGGGGGCATGATTTCTTATTGCGTAACCGGCGTTAAATTCGGGATCGGGCTCTTTATCCCGCTGGTACTCTGTCTGGTCATTGTCACGTATACCGTTCAGGAAATGGCCATGCGCCTGGGCACCGTCACCCAGACAGGGTTCACCAAGCTGATATCCCTCAATTACGGGCCTGCCTGGATGCGCTATTTTGTGATCTCGCTTTTTTCGGAAAACATGCTGACGCTGTTGACAGAATTTATCGGCATGACCGCAGGGTTGATCATTCTCGGCCTGCCGCTGTGGCTGAGCGATGCTCTCAGCCTGTTGGTCATCTTATCTATTACCGTCTTTACCGGCTATTGGACAAAAGAGCGATTGGCGCTGCTGATCGGGGCATTGAACGTCATTTTTGTCTTTGTTGCAGCCATGACGCACCCCAGCCTGGCAGCCATCGGGCATGCATTTGCCACGTGGAACGTACCGTCGGGCAGCAGCGACCTCTCCTGGTACATGATCGCACTCATCGGCAATGCCATCGCTCCGTGGATGGTCTTCTACCAGGGCAGCGCCTACATCGATAAGGGAGTCATTGCCGATAATCTCCGCCTGGGACGTATTGACACTTGCACCGGTTGCGTGGTGCAGGTCTTGATCGCTGCTTGTGCCATCATCGCCGGGGCAGCGCTCTATGGACATCTGGATAACGTGGCGGCTCTGGGCCCGGCTGCCCTGATCAACGCCTTTGACAACATTGTTGGACGCTGGCCGGCTCTGCTGTTCGGGCTGGGACTGTTCAACGCCGGTCTCCTCGCCTCGATCACTATATCTCTTTCCTCATCCTGGTCGGTGGCCGAAGCGTTCGGTTGGTCAAAAAGCCTGAATGACAAGATATCTGATGCTCCGGGGTTTTATGCGGTCTACATTGGCAGCGTTATTGTGGCGGCAGTTGCTTTTCTAATCCCGCATCTACCCTTGAATTTCATCGCGGTGATCACGCAAGTCATCGGAGGTTTCCTGACGGCTCCGATTCTCATTTTCCTGTCGTTGCTCGCTAACAATAAGCAATTGATGGGAAAGCACAAGAACAGCTTCTTTGGAAATATCTGCGCCTGGACAATTTCCGCCACCCTGATCGGGTTGGCTCTTCTGCTCATCTGGAATACGGTCTCAGGATTATTGTAGGCTCCAGTGACGGCTGGCCTTAGGGGGTCAGGTCTTTTAGACAGCCATCTCTAACCAGGGCGGCGCCGCAGCAGGTCCAGAACGGCACTAAAAACCGGGGGAAGCGGTGCTTCGAAAGTCAGAAGTTCGCCGGTCCGGGGATGGTTGAAGGTGATGCGGTAGGCGTGGAGCGCCTGGCCTGGCAAACTCAGGGGATTGCGCCGTTGCCCGTAGACGGGGTCCCCGGCCACCGGGTAGCCGGCGTAGGCCAGGTGCACCCTGATCTGGTGGGTGCGCCCGGTTTCCAGCTCCACGTCCAGCAGCGTATAGCCCGGAAACCGTTCCTTAACGAGGAAATGGGTGCGGGCCAGGCGCCCGCCGGCGACTACGGCGATCCGTTTACGGTCCTTCGGGTCCCTCCCCAGAGGCGCATCGATCAATCCCTGCCCAGAGCGTACCTCGCCGCATACCAGGGCCAGGTATTTCCGTTTGATCCGGCGGTCTTTCAGCCCTGCCGACAGGCCCTGGTGGGCCAGGTCCGACTTGCTAACCAACAGCAGTCCGGAGGTATCCTTATCCAGACGGTGGACGATGCCGGGGCGCAGGTAACCCCCGATCCCGGACAGGTCGGGGCAGTGATCGAGCAGAGCGTTGACCATGGTGCCTTTATAGTGTCCGGCTGCCGGGTGCACTACCAGCCCGGCCGGTTTATTTACCACCAGCAGGTCCTCGTCCTCGTAGACGATATCCAGGGGAATCGCTTCCGGAGTTAGAGCGACCTCCTCGGGCGGGGGAACGGTCATCCGGATCAGGTCGCCAGCCCGCAGTCGTAAACTGGGACGCGCCTGCCGGGCGTTCACCAGTACCAGCCCCTTGTCCATCAAGCGCTGCACCTGGCTCCTGCTTAGAAACGGCTCCCGTCCGGCCAGAAAATGATCCAGGCGCTGTCCCGCCGCCTCCGGAGGCGCTTCGAAACTGAAACTGGCCTCGCTGATCATGGCGCCTGATCATCCTTCATGTCTCGCCGCGGAAACAGCAGCAGGTAGGCCAGCAGAGCAGTGCCTATGCAGATGAAGGTGTCTGCCAGGTTGAAAACAGGCCAGATCCGGAAATCCAGGAAGTCGATCACGTATCCGGTATGCAGCCGGTCGACCAGGTTGCCCATGACTCCCCCGGTCAGAAAGGCTAGGGCGAGGTTCAGGGCCAGGTTGCTCCGGCCCAGGTAGAAGCTGGCCACCACCATCACAACCAGCAGGACCAGACCCAACAATACGAATTGAGCCCGGTGGTGAGCCAGAATACCGAAAGCGCCGCCAGGGTTCTCCACGTAGGTGAGCAGGAAGATGTGCGGCACAACCGTGACCGATTCTCCCGGGGTAAAGTATCTGACAACCAGCCACTTTGACAGCCGGTCAAGGGCGAAGACGGTCAGCGACACTAAAAAGTACAGCCCCATAACAGATTACCCCTTTCAAATTTCCTCTGAGGCCAGTTGCTCCAGGGCCTGCCGATCTTTGTCGATCAGGGCCTGATACGCCCTTTCCAACCGGATGGCCATCTTCTCCGCTGTCAACCGCTGGGCTCTGGCAATAGCAGCCTCTCCCATACTCCTGCGGAGCGCCTGGTTCTGCAGCAGCTCACCGACACGCTCTGCGAACACCTCTTCCGTATCGCAGAGGTAGCCGGTAACGCCGTCACTGACGATCGCCAACGACCCAAAGGCAGCTCGGGCTACCACGGCCAAACCACCGGCCATCGCCTCCGCCAGCACCAGGCCCTGGGTCTCGGTAACAGAAGGAAAGGTGAAGATGTCCGCACTTTTATAGGCGCCGGCCACCTCCTCATGGGATAGGCGTCCGGTAAACACCAGCTTGCCGGCAATGCCCATGTCCAGCGCCAGTTGGCGCAGGTTTTCCTCGTCCGGGCCGCTTCCCGCCAGCACCAGGGTCACGTCCGGACAGTCCTGCAGCACTCTGCTGAAGACCCTGAACAGAGAGTCCAGGTTCTTCTCCTTGCTGAGCCGGCCCACAAACAGCAGGATCTTCTCCTCTGGCGCAATCCCCCACCGGTTCCGGAGAAAATTCCGGTCGCCCTCTTCGAACAGCCGGGTGTCGATGCCGGTGGGGATGGAGATAATCGGAACTGTAACGCCATAGCTCCGTAAGAGCTTTTCGATCACCCAGGTGGGAGTAACCACCAGGTCACAGCGATTGCAAAACTTTCTGGCAAGGAAAACCATCGCCTTTTGGGACAGGCTCCTGGCAAATGGAAAATAATGCACGTATTGATCATACAGGGTATGGTACGTAAAGACAAGAGGAAGCCCGAGGCGCCGCGCCATCGAAGCGCCCATGTGCCCCAGGATAAAGGGAGAATGGACGTGAATCAGATCGAGATGCAGGCCGCGGACGAATTTCCGGTCCCCCCAGGACAGGGGCATGCCAATGTAGAATTCCGGGTAGAAAGGCGTGTTAAACGAGGGATAGCGGTACACCCCGGGGTCGTCCGGGTCGTTGCGCTTGGGATAATTGGGCGCGAAAACTTCAATAAAATGCCCGCGCTTTCGGAGCTCGCGGGAGAAAGTCTCTATCGACTGCACCACGCCGCTGACATAAGGCCTGTAGCTATCGGCAAAGTATCCTAGTCTCATGCATTATTCCTTTGTCCAGCACTCCTGCGCCCCATCAATGCCTGCCCTCTCGCCCACATCTCCGATCCGCGCCCGCCAGAGCTGGCGCCAGGGCCTCTCAGATCGGCGGACCTTCGTCCTCCCTGCCTTGCAGATCCTGGTAGAAGATCCCGTCCCGGTCGCGCCGGTACGGTATCTTCTCCACATCACCTTCCGCATCATGGAGATGCTGATCCTCACTGTGGCGTACGGTATCCGACGAGGTGCCATACCTGGCGACATCCCCCCAACTGTCCTCTCCGTCGTACTCGTTGCCTGTGGAATCGTCCTCCCCGGGAATCCCCCCGAAAGGCATGGACACAACCTGCTCCTCCACCGGTCGTACCCGGTCCCTGTCCCGGGCGTCCACCACTTCCTGGCAATCAACGCAGTATACGGAGGCTGGAGCCGCCTCCAGCCTCTCCTCGGGAATCACGGCCCCACAGTGCTGGCAGGTCCCATAAGTCCCCCCGGCAACCCGGGCCAGGGCATTGTCAATCTTGACCAATTGCACCTGACTCCGGTCGCGGAGGCCGACGTCCTTGCTGCGCTCAAAAGTTTCCGTCCCGATATCCGCCGGATGGTTGTCGTAGACCGATAACTCGGCCAGGGCATCCTGCTGGCCTTCTCCCTGCAGCCCTTCCTGGACACGCCCCAGCATCTCCCGTTCCCGGTCACGTTCCTGCTCCAAGCGCTGACGGTAATATTGCAGCCGATCCTGGTTCATAAAAGACCCACTCCTGTGAATGTTATATGCCGCGTATCTTCAGTTGCAGTTGCACCAGATGCACGATCTCGGCGATAAAGCTGCTCACGCCAGGCAGGTTCAGCAGCACCAACCGCTGCAGCAGGATCAGAACCACCGCGGTGAGGATGGTGAATCCGATTGCAAACCCCACCCCCTGGGCCAGCCCCGACACGAAGTTGTTGATGAAAAGCCGCAACGGTCTGTTCAAGGTTTCAACATATTCCGCCAGCTTCATTCGCTCCAGGTTGAGCGAGAGCTGTTCGATCCGTTCCATCAAGGAGTTTATCAGTCCCGGCCCGACATCCTGCATGAAAATTCCCCTGGATTAATTCTTCCCCAAACGGCGCCAAGTAATGAGTAGCTTAGCCTGGTTTTCTTATTTGGGGCGCTGAGCAACAACCTCGCAGCAGCGCCGGCACAGCAGGGGATGATCGGAAGACTGTCCGACTGAAGTATCGTAGAGCCAGCAGCGAACGCATTTCTGGCCACCGGCCTGCTGCACGGCGATCTTCACCCTGGCGCCGCTGTCCGCCACCGCCCCGACCGGCGCCGCCTCCCAGACCTCATGCACCCTGATCCCGGAGACGATCAGCAGCTTCTTCAGCTCCGGCTCGATCTCCTTCAGCAAGGCGGCAGACTCCTCATTCTCCGGGTACAGAACCACTTCGGCCTCACTGGAGGCGCCGATCAGCTTCTTCTTCCGGGCATCTTCCAGCGCTCTGGTGATCTCCTCGCGCAGGTCCAAGATCTGATTCCACCTGGCTTCCAGGTCCTGGTCCAGCAGTGAGCGCTCCACCTTCGGCCAGTCAGCCAGATGAACGCTCGGATACTGGTCCAGGGCGCCGGGCAGATACCCCCAGACCTCCTCGGTAGTGAAAGAGAGTAGTGGGGACAGCATCCGGGTGAGGGCGCCGGCGATCTCCAGGAGCACGGTCTGAATGCTCCGCCGCTCCCTGGAATCGGCGCCGGAACAGTAAAGGGTGTCCTTGGTCACATCGAGGTAGAATGAACTCAGGTCGACCACGCAAAACTTGGATATGGCGTGGTAGACTGTGTGAAACTCATAGTCGTCGTAGGCGGCGGTCACCCGCCGGATCAGTTGGTGCAGCTTCATCAGCGCCCACCGGTCCAGTGGACTCAAGTCCTGGGTGGAGACAGTGTGGCGTCCGGGATCAAAATCGTACAGGTTCCCCAGCAGGAAGCGGAAGGTATTGCGGATCTTCCGGTAGGATTCGGCCAACTGGTTCATGATCACCGGCGAAACCGCCACGTCGCTGCGGTAATCCGAGGAGGCGACCCAGAGCCGCAGCACATCGGCGCCAAACTGCTTGATCATCTTCTGGGGGTCGATGACGTTCCCCATGGACTTGGACATCTTGCGCCCCTCTTCATCGATCACGAAGCCGTGGGTCAGCACCGCCTTGTAGGGGGCGATGCCCCTGGTGGCCACCGAGGTGCACAGGGAGGAGTTGAACCAGCCCCGGTGCTGGTCGCTGCCCTCCAGGTAGAGGTCGGCCGGCCATCTCAGACCTTCACGCTCTTCCAGGACGGCGGCGTGGCTGGAGCCGGAGTCGAACCAGACATCCATGATGTCGCTCTCCTTGCGAAAATCCCGCCCCTGACAGTTGGGACAGACGAACCCCGGGGGCAGCAGGTCGGCAGCCGTCTTCTCGAACCAGATATCCGACCCGTGGCTGCGGAAGAGGTCCTGCAGCCGGGCGATGGTCTCCTGGTTGATGATCGTATCACCGCACTGGTTGCAGTAGAAGATCGGGATCGGCACCCCCCAGACCCGCTGACGGGATACGCACCAGTCGCCGCGCTCCGCCACCATATTGTAGATGCGCTCCCGGCCCCACTCCGGAATCCATTTCACCTGCTCTTCGATCGCCTTCAAGGCCTCGTTGCGGAAACCGTCGATCGAGGCAAACCACTGCTCCGTGGCTCTGAACATCAACGGCTTTTTACAACGCCAGCAGTGAGGGTACTGGTGGACAATCCTATTCTGATGGTACAGCAGGCCTCTCTGCTGCAGTTCTTCGATCACGCTCCGGTTGGCCTCCCAGATCCGCTGTCCCGCAAACAATCCGGCCTCCGGCAGAAAACGGCCCCTGCCGTCCACCAGGGAGACTACCGGAATCTGATTGGCCTGGCAGACTATGAAGTCATCCATGCCGTGCGCCGGCGCCGTGTGCACCGCTCCGGTGCCCTGTTCCAGGGTGACGTGCTCCCCGAGCACGACCACCGAGTCCCGGTCGCTATAAAAGGGGTGGGCGCAACGGATCCCTTCCAACTGGCTCCCTTTCCAGGTTCCAATCTGTTTGGCTTCTTGATTGCCGTGCAGGGCCAGCACTCTAGTCAGCAGTTCTTCGGCTACCAGGACCTTCTGACCGTCAATCCCGGCCAGCACGTAGTTAAAATCGGGATGCAGACTGATCGCCACGTTGGCGGGCAGCGTCCAGGGCGTGGTGGTCCAGATCAGGATGCTGGTCTCTCCATCCACCGGAAATACGCCCTTACTGTCCTTGACCGGAAACAGCACATAGATGGAGGGGGATTCCTTCTCCTGGTACTCCACTTCCGCTTCGGCCAGGGCTGTCTCGCAATCCGTGCACCAGTAGACGGGCTTCAGGCCCTTGTAGATGAAGCCGCGCCTGGCCATCTCGCCAAAGATGCCGATCTGCACTGCTTCGTAAGCCGGCTTCAGAGTCAGGTAGGGATCGTCCCAGTCTCCCTGGACACCCAGCCTCTTGAATTCCTCACGTTGGATATTCACGTATTTCAGAGCATACTCCTTGCACATGCGGCGGAACTCCAGAACATCCACCTGGTGGCGGTCCACTTTCAGAGCCTTGATCGCCTGCTGTTCGATGGGCAGGCCGTGGGTGTCCCAGCCCGGAACATACGGGGCATCATAGCCGGCCAGATTCCGGTACCTGACGATGATGTCCTTCAAGATCTTGTTCATGGTCGTGCCCATATGAATATCCCCGTTGGCGTAGGGGGGACCGTCATGCAAAATGAACTTTGGCCGGCCCTTGGCTTGCTGCCGGGTCTTCCGGTAGAGGTCCATCTCCTCCCACCGGCGCAGCATCTCCGGCTCCCGCTGGGGCAGGTTCGCCTTCATGGGGAAATCTGTGTGCGGCAGGTTTAACGTCTCCTTGTACTCCATGGCGCCTCCTTGATTATCGGAAAAATAAAGGGAACCTCTCACCTTCAGGGGCGAGGGTTCCCGCGGTACCACCCTAATTCACGCTGTGGCGCCGGCCACAGCACACTTCAAGGAATAACGGTCCTCTCCGGCCTGACCTACTAACCGCCGACACGGGTTTGGGCAGGCGCTCGTGGGTGATTTTCCGCTGTTCCCGGGCACCGGCTCCCACCTGTTCCGGTTCGCTAAAACCCGATTCCAGCCTACTCTTCCCACTCATCGCTTTAAGTTATGGCATTACCAGCCAGATAACAGCTTCCATTGACAATTATAAGGAAAGGCCGGCCGGCGTGTCAAGAAGCAGAAATTTTAAAGGCAGGGGCTGCAACATCTAAACCATTAGCTCAGAAATGACACGCAGCAGGCCGGATTTCAACATTTTTGGATAAGGCAGGTAAATTGAAATCAATTGTCGAATATTTCAACACCAAGATACATATCGGTAAACGACACAGAGGGAGGAAAATCGGGATGGTTGAACACCGGAAGAATATGTGGGCACTGTTATGGGGTGTACTACTAAACCCGGGGGAAACCTTCGAGGAACTGTTCGTGGAGGAGCAGCCGCAATTCCTGACAGTGGCACTGCTTTTTACGGGAATCAGCCTGGTTCTGGCCGTAGCGCTGCTGCCCAAGATGCAGGCCTATTCGGTCTGGTCGCTGCAGCATACTCCTGGCATTGCTCCCGGACAACTGGCGGCAGCGCTCCCAATCGTGTCGGTGACTGTGGCAGTGTCCCTCATTGCCGGGGGATTGGCCGGCCCCTGGGTATACTGGCTGGCGGTCGCTGTACTTCTAAAGTTGTACGACACCCTGTTCGGGGCAAAAGGCGCCAGTTTTGGAGCGCTGTTCACCGTAGCCGTTTACGGCTACCTGCCAATGCTGCTGGCGGCAATCATCGCGCTCCCCCTGATGCTGGTTACCGCCGTGGATAACATCCCCTGGACGAGTGTGAGCCTGGCCGCCCTGCTGCCGGTCCAGAAGACCTACCTATATTTCTTCCTGGCCCGGTGCAACCCCTTTACCTGGTGGAGCCTCGCCCTCTGGGGCATCGGGTGGGCGAAATGCGCCAAAAACAGACCAGACAACATCCTCATTTTCCTGCTCGGGCTCTGGCTGGTGTTGTCGTTGGCAATGGCCTGCCTCGCTCTGAGTAAGGCAGGATCCATCCCAGCCTGACCCCTCTCGATGGGAGACTATAGCAATTGACAGGAGTGTTCGCAGACATGATTGCAGCGATAAAAAGATCGGCGCCAAAGTCCACAGGGGCCTGGGTGGCAGTCGCCGGGTTGGTTTTGATCCTGGTGGTGGTGGCAGCCAGTGTCCACCGGGCGCTGTCTGTCCCGGCTGTGAGCGTGAAAACGGCGGTGGTCGAGCAACGGCTGCTTGCGGACGATGCCTTGGTCTCCGCCACTGTGGAGGCAGGCCGGCAGGAGCAACTGGTCGCCCCCTTTGCCGCCAGGCTGATCCGGTACGATCTGCGCGAGGGCGATAGCTTTACCGCCGGGGAGGTGTTAGCCGAACTGGACACCACCGACGCCGAGAAGCAGGCCCGGGAGGCCGAGGCTGCGCTCCAGGTGGCCGAGGCCCAACGAGATCAGGCATACAACCCTGGCACAGCGGCCGACCTGGCTCAGGCGGAGGCCAACCAGGCAGCCTGCCGGGCGGCTTACGAATCCGCCACTGACACTCTGAAACGCGATCTGGTCCTGTTCCAGAGTGGCGCTGTGTCCCAGGCCACCGTGGATCAGGACCAGGCTGCCCAGGCTCTGGACCTGTACAATTTGAAAACAGCAGAAGCCGGCGTGCTTGATCTTGAGAGTCCCGACCCCCACAAGCTGGCCGTGAGCGATTCCCAGGTTGAACAGGCCCGCGTGGCGGCGCAGGATGCTGCCAATACCGTGGCTGAAGGAAGGCTGACTGCACCCTTTGCCGGTGTCGTGCTGCAGGAGTTGCCACAGGAGGGCGATTTTTTGCCGCTAGACGCCCTGGTCTTATTGGTTGCCAGGGCTGGCTCGCTGCAGGTGGAGGCAGACCTCAGCGAGCAGGACATCGGCGGGATTGCCGTAGGACAGAGCGCCGATGTCCAGTGGGCCGGACAACCGGGCAGGACGTGGCAGGCCACGGTGATCCGGATCGCCCCGGCAGTGATCAAAAACACTGCACTAAACGAAAATGTGGTCCGGGTCTACCTGGGGTTTGCCCGGGATCCCGATGGCCTGATACCCGGAGCATCGGTAGATGTGACTATCCACCGGATCGTTGCCCACCAGGCCTTGATGGTGCCAAATGAGGCCCTGCTGGGCAGTGGCGCCACCCGCACCCTGTTCGTGGTGATTGGTAACCGGGCACACCGGCGCACCATCGGCATCGGCCACGCCAATGAATTGTATACCGAGGTCTTGACCGGAGTGAATAAGGGAGAGCTTGTTATCCTCGATCCCGGGAACATCCAGGACGGGCAGACGGTGAAGAATTCCGGCGGTGTACAGCTATGATCAGCATCCTGGAACTGACCAAGACCTACGGAGTCGGAGGCGCCGCCGTCTCCGCCCTGGATCATCTGACCTTGGAGATCCGGGACGGGGAGTTCTTATCGATCATGGGACCATCGGGCTCCGGCAAGTCCACCTTCCTGAGTCTGCTGGGCTTGCTGGATCGCCCCAGCAGCGGCCAGTACCTGATCGACGGGCGGGATACGGTGTCATTGAGCGATGATGAATTGGCATCCCTGCGCGCCCAAAAGTTTGGCTTCGTCTTTCAGGCCTATAACCTGATGCCTCGCTACCGGATCATTCGAAACGTGGAGTTGCCCCTGATCTACGCCGGAGTGGAGCGCCGGGAGCGGGCCAACCGTGCGGAGGATCTGCTGCGGATGGTGGGGTTGGGTCACCGCCTGAGTCACAAGCCGACGGAGTTGTCCGGCGGTGAGCAGCAGCGAGTGGCGATTGCCCGGGCCCTGGTAAACGGCCCGGCGGTGATTTTGGCGGATGAACCCACCGGCAACCTGGACAGCAAGTCCGGTCAGGAGATCATGGGCATTTTCCAGCAGTTGCATCAAGATGGCAAGACAATCGTTCTGGTCACCCACGAGCCGAAAATTGCCCGGTACGCCGGCCGTACCCTGCATTTCCTGGACGGGAGCCTGGTGAGAGAGGAGATCAACACATGAAATTGGACGACCTGGTCCAACTCGTGGGGGATAACCTGTTCGCCCATCGATTGCGGGCACTGCTCACGGTTTTGGGGATCACCATCGGCATCGCCGCTGTGATCGCCGTGGTGGCCATCGGCCAGGGCAGCCAGGCGGTCATCCTGTCCGAATTGGAGACGCTCGGCAACAGCAACTCCTTCCAGGTCACCGTTGATACGTCCCAGGGGGAGGCCCCCACCGTCGATACCTTCAACTTGGAGGACGCCAACCTGATCAAGGAGTTGTCCCCGGCGGTACTGGAGATGGCCCCCATCAGTTTTTCCAGCATGGTTGATCTGCGTCTGCCACAGTCCCTGGAAAAGCCGTTAATGTCGCAACTGGTTGGAACCACACCGGATTATGCCTCCTCTGCCAACCTGACGCTGCAGAACGGGCGCTTCCTATCAACGGCGGACGTCTCCGCTCATGCGCGAGTAGTGGTACTGGATGCCGATCTGGCCAAGACAATGTTCGGCGATTCCGACCCGATCGGCAGACAGATCTTCATCCAGGACAACCCGGCGACAGTGATCGGGGTGCTGCAGCAGCAGACCTCTCTCCTGGGCGCCATGAACCTGCATTACACCTACGTCCCGATCACATTCGCCCAGGATATTCTCAATAGCCGGGTGATCTACGAGCTGTCCGGGGTAGCCGTCTCCAAGGATGTGCTCCCCCAGGCCATGGCCGACAGCATCAAGATCTTGAACAACCGGCATTTCGCCAGCACGGTCCATTATACGGCCCAATCCATGGAGGAGTCATTGGGAGCCGTCAGCAATGTGACCTCGGTGATCACCATGGTGATCGGAGCAGTGGCCGCCATCGCCTTATTAGTAGGCGGCGTCGGAGTCATGAACATCATGCTGGTGGCAGTCACCGAGCGCACCCGGGAGATCGGCCTGCTCAAAGCCCTGGGCGCCCGCCGCCGGGACATCCTGCAGCAGTTCCTGGGTGAGGCAGTCGCCCTCTGCCTGGTGGGCGGCTTCTTTGGAGTAGTTCTCGGGGCAGGCGGAGCTTTGATCGTGGCCTTTTTCGCCCACTGGCCGCCGCTGATCTCCGGCTGGACAATCCTGCTGGCTTTCGGTTTCTCCGCAACAGTCGGCCTGTTCTTCGGCATCTACCCGGCCAGCCGGGCGGCTGCCCTGAGCCCTGCTGAGGCCCTGCGTACTTTGTAACGCATTTAGACCCCCGGGTGATCAGTTTCCATTTCTCTGATTGTCCCCCAGTGGGCTTAGTGCCTGAGACTCGGACTCTTTCGGGACAGTCGGGGACGGCGGAGTTTTGACCCCGGCGACGAACCAGTCCAGGCTCAGCAGTTGAGTGTCGGTGAGCCGCTGACCTGCCTTCAACCGGAGCACGCCATGCTGGTCCTTGAGCGGGCCGACAAAGATCTCTTCTGTGCCCTGCAACAGTTGATTTTTCTGGCTTTGAACCAGCATCCTGACATCTTGCGGCACTATCGGATTAAGCGGGGCCAGATCAACCGTGTGGCTGGAGATGTCCCCCCATGTCTGACCGCTGCTCCAGGTTCCGCCCTGCACTGCCTCGACCGTTTCCGCAAAGATCGGCCCCCAATTCCATCCGGTAGTCGCCAGATCATCAAGGGGCGCCTGCCGTGACAGATCGCCGTCAGATCCGATAAAATGGACGGCTCTCTCGGACGCCGGCGGGCGCACCGCGGGGTCATCGCGCTGCTGCACGATGATGTCCGCCCCATCCTTGATCAGGCCTCTCACAGCCTCATTTTCATACTGCAGTTCGAGGCGGCTGTAAGTCCAAACCACCTGTACACTGGCCCTGGGGTTCACCTTCTGCACACCCAGGGTGAAGGCATCAATATCCCTGATCTCCTCAGGGTCCGGCTCGGCTGCCACGTAGCCGATCAGGTCCTGTGCGGTCATCTTGCCCGCCACCAGGCCGGCCAGATAACGGGGCTGGTACATCCGCCCGGCATAGACCCCCACGTTAGCTGCCGTCTTGGCGCCCGAGTAGACCATGAACACCGTCTTCGGATACCGCTTGGCAACCTTGAGCACCGCATCCGAGTAACTGCCGTCCGTGGCAAAGATCACCCTGTTGCCTTTCTCGGCAAGCTCCGCCAGCATCAGCTCGGCGTCATCGCCCGGTTTTACCGCTTCCACGTAACTGGCTTCCACGCCGGGAAGGAGCTTGGTAAGATACTGCCGCCCCTGATCCTGGGCCTGGGTCCAGCCCAGATCGTTCACCGTGCCAATGTAGACAAAAGCTATCTTGAACAATTTAACCGGCTGGGGCACCGGGACAGGGACAGGCACGGCATTTTTTTTGGCACATCCAGCCGCGGCTATCGTCAAAGTCAGCACAAGGAGAATTCTTATCGCCAACCGGAGTCTGTTCACGATTCAGGCCTCCCGCCAACCAGTTTCAAGGCATCCGCCTCTTTGATCCCGGCAATCTCCAAAAGCTTCAGGCGTCCTGTCGACCCCCGGATGATGCGTATGCTCCCCAGACTGCAGTGGAAAACCGCACTCAGATACTTCTGCAGTAATTTGTTCGCCTCTCCCTCTACAGGAGGAGCAGTCAGTCTCACCCGGAGGCAGTCTCCGGCAACGCCGGCCACCTCGTTCCTGGCCGCCCGCGGCTGGACTTTTACCTGAATTCTAACGCCCCCTGGAACAGTGCTGATCCAGGACACGTCAGTTACCTGGCTACCGCAAACAGGTATGTCAGCAGGGAGATTAACAGTTGCCCCACCAGCCAGACAAAGATGAAGGATAAAAGAGGCGAAAAATCCATGGCGCCGGTTTGTGGCAGGATGCGGCGAAAAAATCCCAGCACCGGTTCGGTGATATCGTAGATGAACCGCAGCACCGGATGGTATTGCTTGAAGCGGAAAAATGAAATGATTACTCTGGCCACGATCAGCCAGATGTAGATCTCGAAAGCTATGGAAACAAGAGATATCACATCATGAGCTAGCATCTCGACACAGTCACCATCCTTCTCGAGGTTTGATACCGGCCGGCAATACTGCGTCCACGCAGACCTCGATTTCTAGAGTTCCGCCGCCCTCCTGGCTGCTGCCACCACGGCGTCGATCATGATTCCCCTAACTCCGTTCTGCTCCAGAACCTGCAAACCGGCAATGGTAGTACCGGCCGGCGAACTCACCCGGTCCTTCAAGATCGCCGGGTGCAACCCGGTATCCTGGATCAGCCTGGCTGTGCCCAGCATGGCCTGACTTGCCAGTTCCAGGGCCACTGTTCTCGGCAGACCAAGCAGCACACCGCTGTCAGCCAGAGCCTCCAGGATAATCGCCAGGAAAGCCGGACTGCTTCCGCTCACACCGGTGGCAGCGTCGATATTGGCCTCCGGAAGAGTCACCGTCCTGCCCACCGCATTGAAACAGAACTCGGCATCCTCCCGGTCACGATCGCCGGCACAGGCTCCCAGGGCCAGGGCGGTCATGCCTGCGCCGACAAGGGCTGGAAGGTTCGGCATCGCCCTGATCACCGGGATCCCGGGTGGTAGGTTGGCCTCCAGGAAAGCGGTGGTTATCCCGGCCGCCACCGAGATCAGCAGGCGCTCCGGCGTCATCAGGGGAGCAATTTCCTCCAATATATCCTTTACCTGTTTGGGTTTGACAGCGCAGATCACTATCTCCCCCGACCTGGCGGCCTTCCTGTTGTCTTCGGTCGTCGCCACTCCCAGTTGGCCACCAAGCTCGGATAGTACCTGCCTGTTGCGGTCACTGACCATGACGTCCGCAGGCGCCACCAGGCCGGTGCGGATAAAACCGGCAACCAGGGCGCCACCCATGGCGCCGGCGCCAATCACACTGACTTTTTTTCTGGTAATGTCTCGACACCCCCATAAACTCTGCGTTTCGCACAGGCATAGGCTGTTTTGGGCAGGCGCTTTCACTCTTGATGTTCTCCAGGTTTGGTAAAATAATTCATCAGTTGCCGCTTAAAGTTCTACCTGCCACTTTCTATTCTACCTTTTTGCCCGGACGGAGTAAGTATTATTTTCTACCCCGCGATAATATTTTCCTGCAATCCCAAGTGAACGCCAGAAATAAGCTGACCTTCAGAAAATAAAAAAAGGCAGCGGCGTGCCCAACTGCCTAACTGTTATTGCACTACCCCAGGGCCCTCTGCAGGTAGGCATGGGGAGAAAATTGCTAAACTTTCTCCTGGAGGATATCTCTAATTCCTCCCTGATCCCACCTCAATGACAACCGCTCCCGCAGGTCGCCGGACAGGTCATCGGTATAGACAGAGACATTGCTGGGGTTGAATAGAAAGGTTTCGGCGGCCACCTTGCAGGTGCTGCCATTCAGGGCAAAAACGGCGCCGCTCAAAAAATCGATGATGCGCTGGGCCGTCTCCTTGGGGGTACAATTGAAGTTGACAATCACCGGCCTGCGGTTTTTCAGGTGGCCGGCCAGTTTTTCCGCTTCCTCGAAGACCTCCGGTGATACCACGACAATCTTCACGTCGGGTGCCGAATGCAGACTCAGGACCGGCGCCGGCTTGTGGGGATTCCTCCCCGTCACCTGGAGAGCGTCATCCGCTTCCTCTTCCACACTGTCATCCGCAAAACCGATAAAACTCAGAAACTTTTCCCACCAACTCGGCAAAAGGGTCACTCCTTTACCTTTAATACCCAAAGAGAACGCTTCCGATCCTCACCATGGTGGCGCCCTCTTCTATAGCAATCTCAAAATCGTTGCTCATCCCCATCGACAGATGCTGCAAGTTCAGCCACGGCCTGCCGCAGGACAACTCATCCCGCAGCAGCCGCAATTCCCGAAAAACAGGACGCACCGTTTCCGGGTCCTCCGCGAAGGGAGCGACAGTCATCAACCCTAACAGATCCAACCCCTTCAGGCCGCGGATCTCATCGAGGAAAGCCGGCACATCTTCCGGGGCCAGACCGTGCTTGGTAGCCTCTCCCGCCACGTTCACCTGCACCAGAACCTTCCAGGGATGTCCCCCGGACTCACTCAGGGTGTCCAGGCGTCTGGCCAGATTGCTGCTGTCGAGCGAGTGGATCAACCCGACCTTATTGACCAGGTATTTGGCTTTGTTCTGTTGGAGGTTCCCGATCAGATGCCACTCCACCCGATCACCCCAGACTTCGTGCTTGGCAAGGAAATCCTGCACCCGGTTCTCCCCGAAGATCTTGATACCGCAGGAAACTGCCTCACCTAGCCGGTCCACCGGAACCATCTTGGTAACGGCCACCAATTGCACATCCTCCGGACGGCGCCCTGATTTAAGGGCCGCCCTGGCAATGCGGCCGTTGACAGCCGCCAGTCTTTCAGACAAAGATCCTGCCATTATCCGCTCCTTTCTTCCATGTTCGACAACAATGCTCCAATTTCCTTTTATGGCAATTTAAATTTCCTGATCAATTTTTTTGACCAGACCGGGGTTGGTGACAACGTCCAGACCCGGCTGGACTCCCTGCACGGCCGCCCTATCCCCAAGCGTCCCGATCACCACGACCCTGTAGAACTCGATGCCCATCGGTGTCCTGGCATAAACCCCCTGCTCGCTGCCCCGATTGACCAGGGCCTGGGTGGGAATCACGATTCCCTCGCCCTTTTTGCTAATCAGTTTGACGTCGAGGGTGCGGGTGCTGAAGGCATCCCCGGTTGCCTGGCTGACATCTACAATCACAATGCAGGTTCCCGGCCTGGATTGCAGTCCGATGACCCGGCCCTGCCCCGATCCGCCCGAACCCCACTCCAGTTCCACACTGCTGCCAACAGGCAGGTTCCCTGGTGGTTCGTCCAGCCTGATCAGAAAGTAGGGGTCGACCAGGTTGTCGACAATCTTGAAAACCGGACTGCCGTTCTGAACCTCCTGGAGCGGAACCTCCAAAGGCTTGGGCCTGACCGAGCTGAACAGTGTGAACAGGTTCATCCGCTGGTAGTTGGCCGGAGTGAGTATACCCTCCCAGCCATCCAGTTGGCAACTGACTATCCCTGCTGCCGGGCTCTTGACGTCCCCGGACCCCTGTTCTTGCTCAGGGCTCACGGCGCCGCTGATCCGGGCTACCGCGGCGCTGACATTAACCCTGGCGCCCTCTGCAACCAACCAGGCCACGCTGCCGGAAGCCGGCGCCGTAACCACGGTTTCATTGCGCATGATGATGGCCGGCCCCGCATAAGTAACGGACAGCTCGGACCACGCTGCGCTTTCCGTCCTGATCGCTTCGGACACACAAAAAACGTAGGCCTGTTTGCCGATCAAGACCAGGATCAGCAGGGCCACCGCTATCAGCAGAATACGTCCGATCCAGATCTGAACATATTTGGCCAAACCGGCTCTTTCTAATCTTTTTTTCCGGTTTCTGGCTCTGATCCGTCCTTCAGCCCTGTTCTGCACCATATCCTATCCCGACCACCGCATCCTGTACTTTGGTAAAATCAACCAGCTCCGGATCGTATTTAACCGTCAGCAAGCCCTGATCGAGATCAACGCTGGCGCTGCTTATTCCGTCAACCCCGGACACTGCATCTTCGACAGCCTTTTTACAGTGTTTACAGGTCATGCCGCTGACCACCACAACCAAGGTTTTCAGCCCCTCACCGCTTTTGCAAGCCATCGTGCCTGCATCTCCCTTCGTTTTTTGGGGTTAGTGTTTCCCGTTGGCCGGCAATATTTGCAGGCAGTTCATTCTGCCCTATTGATATTTGCCTTGCTTTCTAGCATAACACCATCAGGGCCGCCATTCTACCGGTACGGCCGCCACTGCCCCGGTACGAAAAGAACAGATCCTGCCGGCAGATCGTGCATAACCGGCTGATGATTATATTCTCCCGCTTCAGTCCTGCTTCCTGAAGCCACCTGGCGTTCCCCTCCCAGAGATCAAAGGTCCACTTTTCCTGGTTGCCGGGCATTCGCCCGTTTCTACCGGTATCCCGGCCTCGCGGCCGCAAAACGGCCCACTCCGCCGGGAAAACCGCCCGGGCCGCCTCGGCCACCTCATTCCCCACCTCGTAGCAGCATGGCCCCGCTGCCGGCGCCAGGGCAGCCTGGCAGTCCCCGGGAAGGGAACCATATCTCTCTGCCATCACCTTCACCGTCTTCCTGGCAATTCCCGCCACCGTGCCGCGCCAACCGGCGTGCGCCAGCCCGATGACTCCATGCCCCGGATCGTAAAGGCAGACCGCCAGGCAATCGGCGAACAGTCCAAACAGGGTCAGGCCGGGGATGTCGGTCACCTGGGCGTCCGCCTCGATGATCGGGCTGGCGCCATTCCCGATTTTATCGACAACGACCACGCGATCGCTGTGCACCTGTTTGACGATGGAAAGTTTTTGGACGTCCAGGCCAAGAGTGCTGCAGAGCAGCGCCCGGTTCTCGGCCACCAGTTCGGGGTCGTCGCCCGCGCTCATACCCAGGTTCAGTTCGGCGTACGCTCCGGTGCTGACCCCGCCATGGCGAGTGGTATATATCAGGTTCACCGGATGGCCACCCCGCCCACCGCCGAAACCCGGCAAGCTGAGGTACGGCACCGGTCCCGGCTCTGTTTGCAGTGTGAAGTCCATGACGTTGTCCTTTTTTCGTTTATTATGTCCCGGCGCTGCCATTCAACATAATCACCGAAGGAGTCTCCCACTTCTGATAAGTGGGAGAGGAACTCTGTAAAAGTCTTTGGTCTCCAAGTTCAGTGGGGGCGCAGATCCCCACTGAATCCCCAGGCGAAGCGAGTTGCTTTTTAGAACGCATCAACCGGCAGACCCTTCGTTGAGCGGATCACTGATTACCGGAGGGCCTGGCATCCTGGTCGTCAGGGTCGTTAAAAAGGATCAGGCCGACGTAGGAAACTGTATCCTTACCGTTATAATACGGGATGCCAGCGTTTTTTTCCAGGGCCATCACGTCAATCCCATATGCTTCCACTGAAGAGACGGCCTGATCAGGGTGCCGGCACGGCTCCTGGTCGAGGTAGGCGCATCTCTCACAGATACTGCAGCAACCGGCGTTCAAGGGGAGCATCTCGCGATACGCATACTTCGTTCTGATCTTTTCCAGCAGCGTCCTGAACACCTGCTCGTGCTTCTTGCCGCCTTCAAGCATTCCCGGATAATCAAAGGTCCTGGCAAGCTGATGCACCGTCTGGAACAGCAGCCCATGCCTGTATTTCCGAGCCTTTTTCATCAGCTCCGATATCGGCCCGATCGCCGGCGGACCCATCCAGTTGGTATTGTATTTCCGGCACACATTCTTTTCGCAAGCCTGCCTGAACTCTTCGTGGAAGGTGATCTTGGAGATATCCGCCATCGCCGCATGCGTGGCGCCCGACTCCAAGGCATCCCTGATCAGGTCATCGGTGTTGATTGACATGTTCTTTTATTCACCTCCTAGTTAACCAGATTTTATAGATATTTTGCCCCGTAGGCTGATCAACCGGGCTTATGAGGATAATCAGGATTTCAGCGCTTCCCCAAGCCTACCCGGCCGTTCACTGGGGTAGTTGAGCCTGCCGGGACCGCCATTCCTGACGCCAGAGACTCCGGCACCAGGATCAGGCGCTGGTTGCGCGAGCCTCTGAAGGGCAGATCCCAATCACGTTCTTCAGCTATAAATGGTCCGTCCACGAGGATATCCGTGGCCTCCAGCAGCCGTTTCACATCCAGGTCCGCCGAGGATCTATCCTGCAGTTCTTCAAAAGTATACCCGGTGTAGGTAACAATATCCCTGCCCAGAGCCCTGATCTGCCCGGCCAGCAGGGCGCAGGCTCCCGCCTGTTCGAAGGGCTCTCCCCCGGAGAGGGTGATCCCCCTGATCAGCCCGCCTTCTCCGAACTGATCCAGGATCTCTCCCGTATCCATCTCCTGGCCACCGTCAAAATCCCAGGTGTCGGGGTTATGGCAACCGGTGCAGTGCCGGGTGCACCCCTGGACGAATAGGACAAACCGCAGCCCGGGACCGTCGACCACGCTCTCTTTTTCAATCCCTGCCACCCTGATCTTCATCAATCGATCTCCAATCATGTCATCTTCAATTATGGGGCAACCGGTGCTTCAACTCTTCCACCTTGCCGTCATTGAAACGGTCGATGGTGCTTAGGTAGCCGGTGATCCGGCGGATGCGCCGGATGTCGGCGGAGCCGCAGCGTGGGCAGTTAGGCTCGTTGATGACCCCCTGCAGACTGCAGTTGCAGCAGAAATCCACCGGGTAGTTGATGCCGCCGTAGCCCATGTCACTCTCGGCCATGTGCCGGACGATGGCCTCGACCGCCTCCGGGTTGTCCTGCGGTGGCGAGGCGAACTCCACGTAGCTGATGTGCCCGGCATTGCAGAACTTGTGATAGGGGCCTTCCAGACTGATCTTGTCAAAGCTGCTGATCGGGAAATGCACCGGAATATGGTATGAATTGGTATAGTACTCCTGGTTGGTGATCCCCGGGATAATCCCATACTCTTTGCGATCCAGCCTGACATAGCGGCCGCAGGTTCCCTCGGCCGGTGTGGCCAACAGGGTATAGTTGAGGTTGAAACGCTCGCAGGCCTCGTCAGTTTTCTTTCTCAGGTATTTCACAATCTCCAGTCCCAACTGTTGGGATTCCTTGCTCTGACCGTGGTGATACCCGGTCAGGGCGACCAGCAACTCCGCCAGGCCGATGAAACCTACGGTCAGGGTACCGTTGACGATGGCCGGCTCGATCGAATCATCCGGCTTCAAACCCTCAGAGCCCAGGTATAGTCCCTGCCCCATGACGAAGGGCAGATCCTTGACCTTGAGCCGGCACTGCACCTGAAAGCGGTGGTAGAGCTGGTTGATGGTCAGCTCGGTCACATCGTCCAACAGGCGGTAGAAAGTCTTCATGTTCCGCTCGGCCTTGATCCCCAGCCGGGGCAGGTTGATAGTGGTGAAGGAGAGGTTGCCACGCCCGGTGGTCACGGCCGGGCCGCGACGGTTGTCCATGGTTCTGGTGCGGCAGCCCATGTAGGCCACCTGGTCATCGTATGGCTTGTTGAAGGAGGAGTCCATGAAGCTGAAGGTGGGATTCAGCCGCTTGCTGGCCACCCTCACGGCAATCTGGAACAGGTCATAGTTGGGGTCCTGGGGATCGAAACTGACGCCCTTCTTGACCCGGAAGATGACGTTGGGAAAGATCGGGTTCTCCCCATGGCCAAGCCCGGCCTCGTAGCCCAGTAAAAAGTTCCTGGTCACCCGCCGGCCTTCCTCGCTGGTATCCGTTCCCAAGTTAATGGAAGAAAAAGGTACTTGGCTCCCCGCCCTGCTATGCATGCTATTCAGGTTAAAGACCAGGGCCTCCATGGCCTGAAAGACCACTTCCTCGTCTGCGCCATCGATAAATGGAGCCATCTGTTTGTCGAAGAAGGGAAAGGCCTGTCCACCGAACATGTCGTTCTGCGAACTCTGGAGGATGATTGCCGCCAATGCAGTGGCCGTCCCCGGACGCTTGGGAGGTCTGATGAAACCATGGCCGTTGTTAAATCCATCCATCAGCAGTTTCTCCAGGGGTATCTCCAGACAATTTACAGAAGTCGCGTAGAAGTCCAAGTCGTGAATGTGGATATCGCCCCGGCTGTGGGCCAGGGAATAATCCTCATCGATCAGGCGGGTGAGATAGTACCTCCGGCTGGCAGCACTGGCGATCTGCAGCATCTTTGCCGAGGCACTGTTGCCCACGTTGGCGTTATCCCGGTCGGTCTCCTTGATGATCTCTTCCACCACGTCCATCAGCTCGCCCTTGGCGTCCCGAAGCCGGGTGCGCCGGTCCCGGTAGAGGATGTAGGCCTTAGCCGTCTTGGCATGTCCCTTCTCGATCAGGATCTTCTCCACGATGTCCTGAACGTCCTCTACGCCGAAGATCTGCCCATTGTACCGCTGCTTCAGCATGCGCAGCACTTCCAGGGTCAACTCCATGGCGGTTTCCCGGTCCTCTCCCCCTACCGCCCTGGCCGCCCTGAAGATGGCATCGGTGATCTTGGAATCGTCAAAATGCGCTTCCCGTCCGTCTCTCTTTCTGATCCTGTCAAACATTACTGTCGCCCTCCCCATATCTTCTCTCCATTATATTTTAGCACGAACATACATTTGGTAAAAACAGACGCTCCGCTACGGAGTCTCATCCACACCCAATTCTTCCAGGCAGGTGAGAATCTCCCCCACATCCTTGAACTCCCGGTAAACGGAGGCAAAGCGGATGTAAGCCACCTTGTCCACGCTGCGCAGGTGTTCCATCACCTGGCGCCCGATCTCCATACTGGGGACTTCCGAGTTGGGGGCGTCTTTCAGGATGTGCACGATGTCATCCACCAGGGCCGAGATCGTCTCCAGAGTGGCCCGTCTCTTTTCGCAGGCTTTCATGATCCCCCGCAGCAGTTTCTCCCGGTCAAACAGCTCCCTGCGCCCGTCTTTCTTGACTACCCAGAGTGGCACCTCTTCTATCCGCTCGTAAGTGGTGAAACGACGGTTGCAGTCAGCGCACTCCCGGCGACGCCTGATGGCGTCGCGCTCCTCGGTAGAGCGGGAATCCAGCACCCTGGTATCACCGCTCTTGCAGTATGGACAGCGCATTCCCCGGCCTCCCAGCAATCGTATTGGTTGGCGTTCTCAAGATGTTGAGTATCTATCAACTTCCTTACACTACATATAGTAACACAAATCAATCCTCAGGACCAAAAAAAAAGTCCCTATTTTTTGGGACAGAAGTCCGGAACTTTAGATAATCTTTTTTACTTTTCCATCTTTTCCAATTTATTTGGCTGGATGATCGGCCCCACGCTGACAAGAATGACATCCACCCCAATTTTCATAATGTTTTCCCAGGGGACCACCACCTCATCACTCCGGGCAAACAGGCTGAATAAACGGGCGTTGCTGCCCGGCAGGATCAGGGATTTAATCCGGCCCTGCTCCAGATCGAAATCGATATCCTTGATGGTGCCCAGGCGCTTTCCATCGTAGGTATTGATCACGTCGCGCAGCCGGAGTTCCGAGATCTTGACCATCTTCTCCACCCCCCTGTCAATAATGGGATTTGCTATTGCTCAATTCCGCTTGGCAATTGGAATCGCAAATACCTGGCTTTATCAAACCGTTGGCGCCTGATCAATTTGCAGTGATCTTCGTTATTATATGCTGAGACAGCCTGTCTTGATGATCAGATCAGATCAGATCAGATCGCTCCCCTTGTGAGCTGTGCCTGGAAAATTCCGCACCAGATCCGCAATAGGGAGGCAAGCTCCTGTATATAAAGTTGCGAACTAAAAATGGCCCCGCTCATTGTCGGGGCCAGCTACGTAACCATACTTTACATCCAATTGATTAAACCAGCCGTTCTTCCAACCTGAAATACCATCATTCCGTTTTCAAGAGAACGCCCTCGCCAGGTACCCGGACTCGTTTCGCAGCCACTCCAGCGCCCGAAGCCTGAGGCTGACACTGCCGCCCACCACCGGATTCATTTCCTGTTGTGCCAGGGGCGCCTGGACGGGTCCATTGGCCAGGGCTGCGCCCGAATCTTTTGCGGCATCGCCTCGCTCTGATGGCGCCCGGATGCCCGCCCCGGCGGCGTCAACGAAACAGAGAGGCGGAAAGAGGACACACCACCAGTTGGCTCCGGCACCCTGGCCGAGGACGATTCGCACCGCCCTGTAGTTGCCGGCGGGCAGTACCAGGTTTCCGTACGTTCTGGTGGGAAAGTCGAAGTCACCGATCTGCACTCTCGCCGGATAGCGACGTCCGTTGCTGGCCATGACCTGCTCCGCAATGCTGACGATCTTGCCCTGCTTCGCTGCCAATAATGCCTCAGCCTCGGTACGGCTGCGCAGTTTCAGCAACTCCGGCCGAAAAGCAGCGATGATCGCGTCCCGCACGCGGTATTTCATTGCCTGATCCCCAGGATCATTGCTGTTGGCAATAATATGCAGCCTGATCAGGTTGTCGTGGTTGTATGCCTCGCCGGCTGGTTCCCAATCCGCCTGACGCCATTTTGAGGTCATGGCAATTACTGTCAGCAGCACACCGATGACTATCAGGACCGCGACCTTGCGTCTCATTCTTCACGACTCCTTAGACATATTTTCGCATGTGGCCGAGGGCGGCCTTTTCCAGGCGGGAAACCTGAGCCTGGGAAATACCAATCTCGTCGGCAACCTCCATCTGGGTCTTGCCTTCAAAAAAACGCAGTGTCAGAATCAGCTTCTCCCGGTCGTTCAGTTTGCGAAGGGCATCCCGAACGGAGATCCGCTCCAGCCAGTTAACATCGTGGTTCTTCTCATCACCGATCTGATCCATGACGAAGATGGGATCGCCTCCGTCGTGGTAGATCGGTTCAAACAGCGAGACCGGTTCCTGGATGGCATCCATCGCAAAGATGACATCTTCCCTCTGGATGTGCAATTCCTCCGCAATCTCGCTCAGGGATGGTTCTCGGGAGTGGCGGTTCACCAGGTTTTCCCTCACCTGGATCGCCTTGTAGGCAATGTCCCTCAGTGAGCGGCTGACCCGGATCGGGTTGTTGTCCCGCAGGTAGCGTCTGATCTCCCCGATGATCATCGGCACCGCGTAGGTGGAGAACTTGACGTTCTGACCCAGGTCAAAGTTGTCAATCGCCTTGATCAGGCCGATACAGCCCACCTGGAACAGGTCGTCGACGTACTCGCCCCGGTTGATAAAGCGTTGGATGACGCTCAGCACCAGGCGAAGGTTGCCGTTGATCAACTTATCGCGGGCCGCCCTGTCTCCACTCTGAATGTATTGGAACAACTCCCTCATCTGGGCGCTTGTTAAAACTGGAAGTTTAGCTGTATTAACACCGCAGATCTCAACCTTGTTAACCATACCGTCCAATCCTCCGCGTAAGCAGGGCACCCGGCTCTCTGGTCGTATTTCATTATTACCTTGGGGTTATCAATTTATACCGTAGCCGAGCAAAGCATCCAGTCCAAATAAAAAAAGGGGTCAGAGCCCCTTTAAACCTGCATTGTATATTTATCCTCAGTCCGGCAGGTCAATGATCTTTCTAATCGAAGCGGCAGATCTCCTTTCTCAGGCGTTTGATGATCCGCTTTTCCAGGCGAGAGATGTAGGACTGGGAGATCCCCAGAAAATCGGCCACCTCTTTCTGGGTTTTCTCATTGTCGCCACCCAGCCCGAAACGCAATTCCATAATGTTGCGCTCACGCGACGAAAGCTTGTCAATGGCGCTGTGCAGCAGGTTCCGGTCAACCTCCTCCTCCAGCTCCCGGTAGATGATATCATTTTCAGTGCCCAGCACATCCGAGAGCAGAAGTTCGTTTCCGTCCCAATCGACGTTTAACGGTTCGTCGAAAGAAACCTCGACCTTCACCTTGTTGCTGCGGCGCAGATGCATCAGGATCTCATTCTCGATGCACCTGGAAGCATAGGTTGCCAATTTAATCCGGCGCTCCGGCTTGAAGGTATTGACAGCCTTGATCAGACCGATAGTGCCGATGGAGACCAGGTCCTCGATCCCCACTCCTGTATTTTCAAACTTGCGGGCAATGTAGACCACCAGTCTTAAATTCCGCTCGATCAACACATTGCGGACATTGGAGTCACCTGTCTCCAAGCGTTCCAGCAAGCCGATCTCTTCATCGCTGGTCAGCGGGGGAGGCAGAGCCTCATGGTTACCGATGTAGTAGATCTCCGAAGATGATTTCTTGATCCTTTGCAGCAACCGGTCTACGCAATCGCGAAAATGTTGGAGCCAGCTTGCCTCTGGTATTCCCATACCAATCCCCCCCATTTTAGTGTTTGGCAATTGGCCGTTGGCTGCTTGCCATTCTGCATGTCAGTGCTGGAATTTTGCAAATCTGTTCTACCTGCCTGCTGGCGTTTGCTTGATCATCGTTCGTCTGCATTTATGCCGTTGCCTGGAGCAGATCAGGATGAAGCAGGGCATGGTAGGTTCCCCTGGGAGACAGGCGCCTGCCGTAGATCCCCACTACGACGTTGGTATTGCGCACCTTCTGGTCCCCTGTCAAGATAATGATCTCATCAGGCTTGAATCCCACCAGCATCCCGTGCCGTTTTCCGATGGTGGTAAATGGGATCACCCTGATCGGAATGGCGTAGCCGGCCTCCGCAAAGCACTGGGTCACCTTTTCCAGATCGACATCCCCTCCCGCCGGAAATAAGTGGCTGGCATTCGTCGGCAGGAAGGAGGCCAGGACGTCATATTCCACGATCACTACCGGTGCCCCGGTGAGTGGGTCAACTAGCTGGTTGCCGGTATCCACCAGGCCATCCACCCTGATCTCATTGCCCTGGAGCTTGATCAGCACCGGAACCTTTAGCATGTCCTGTAAAAAGGTCTTTCTCAGAAATGCCACCCCCCACTTGCCGAGCAGGACCGCGGCGCCCAGAGCGACGACCAGCCACAAGTACGGGAGAGGCACGCTGCTGGAAACCGGCTGGATGGTGAAGTTATTTAGGAAATAGACAACTCCCAGCACCGCCCCGCCCATCAAAAAAGCAATCAGGTAGAAGTAAAGCAATGCCCGTCCGAACTGCTTCCAGGCCAGAGGGGCGAAGGCGACTCCGATCATGGCCAGGGAGGCCAGGAATTTCATCCAGACGGCGGTCAGGAAATAGAGGTCCGGCAGCAGCACCAGGACTCCGTAAATCGCTCCGAGACAGGCCGCGCACGCCAACCGCCAGGCGACAAACCGCGTCCGTGAGAACCTGGCCGCAGCCCATAGCACGCCGTAGTCCATGACAAAATTGATCACGAAGAGTACATCGACATAGATCACCGGCTGGTCGGGCATGATATTCACCTCAGTTGGGTGTTCCTCGAATCGGTCTGCTCTAATTTCCAAAACCCCGCATTACCCGTCTGTGGAATAATTTCCAACTTCGTCTTGCTCCGCTTGAATGGCTACAAGCATGATTCCCAACTGAGGCCTGCACCCGCGCTCTCAGTTTGGCGCTAGCCGGGTTTCTATAAAGTTCCGGGCAGTTCCTGGCACTCTCTCGTTTACCATTTATATGCGCTGCGCCACGACTCCATTCCCCATCGCTAAATGGATGGCGGCATCCCGTCCCCAATTCCCAAGCATCGGGCAAAGGGGGCAATCATCCTCTGTCATCACTGATTATAGATAAAATAACAGGTAAATATTGTCATATCCTGCGGGCCAGCAAATAAAATAAGCTGCCATTTTGACCGATCTGGCCAAAAATAGCAGCTTGCTCTTTCAGAGAATTATTCGAGCGGTCAGGCTAAACGTGTAAACAAAGCAGATCGATGGGCCTGGCAATCCATCGAAAACATCGCCTTAATGCCCGGCTACCGAAAATAGTTCACTGTTCAAACGTAGCGAAGCGAAGTTTTGTTCTCCGCATTCTTTCAGGCCAGACCGGAGGTCTGGATGCGGAGGAAATGTCATGTGCCTGTCCATCGGGCAAAATGCGCCCGATGCCCATGATGTTCGCTGCGCTCACCACTAAGGTGGCGGCGCTCATATTGCGAGCCTGCGAGCAATAGTCTTGAGTGCTGGACATATGGCACGCAAAGAATCAGTTTAACTTCGCCGTCGAATTAGAGGGATGTACTCCGCATTCTTCAGGCCGGACGTAGTCCGGATGCGGAGGATTGAATTCCCGCTGATTATTTTACTTGTCACCCCTGCCTATGGAGGCGGGGGACTTCCAGGCGATGTTAAACCTTTCTTGAAGACTGCCTCACTGCATCAGAGCTTACCGCTTGCGCAGAAAAGCCGGAATATCCAGGTTGTCATCTGAAGTGAAAGATTTAAAATCGATCACGGTGGTTTCTTTGGCCTGCGGCTTGGCGTCAAAGCCGGTGGCAATCACCGTCACCCGGACCTCGTCGTCCAGGTTCTCGTCGATGACCGCCCCGAAGATGATGTTGGCCTCCGGGTCTGCCGCCTGCTGGATGATATCGGCGGCCTCGTTCACCTCGAACAGGCCAAGGCTTGGCCCGCCGGTGATGTTCAGCAATACCCCCTTCGCCCCCTCGATCGAGGTCTCCAGCAGGGGGCTGGAGATCGCAATACGCGCCGCCTCCGCGGCCCGGTTTTCCCCCTTGGCGCTGCCGATCCCCATCAGGGCCGAGCCGGTTTCTGTCATGATGGTCTTGACATCGGCAAAATCAAGGTTGATCAGGCCCGGCACCGAGATCAGGTCCGAAATGCCCTGTACACCCTGTCTGAGCACATCATCGGCGATCCGGAAGGCCTCGTTGATCGACGTGTTCCTGTCGACTACCTGAAGAAGGCGGTCGTTGGGGATGACAATCAGGGTATCGACCTTGCTTTTCAAGTCTTGAATTCCTTTATCGGACTGCAACGCTCTTTTTCGGCCCTCGAAGGTAAATGGCCGCGTCACGACTCCCACTGTCAGGGCGCCCAACTCTTTGGCGACCTCGGCCACTACCGGTGCTCCACCGGTGCCGGTGCCACCACCCATGCCTGCAGTCACGAAGACCATGTCCGCCCCGCGCAGGCACTGATTCAACTCGTCGCGGCTCTCCTGCGCAGCCTTGAAACCAACCTCCGGATCGGCTCCGGCGCCCAGTCCCTTAGTCAGCTTGGCCCCAATCTGGATCTTGTGCTCCGTCATGGAGAAGTTCAGGGCCTGGGCATCGGTATTCACGGAGTAGAAAAAGACGCCCTTCAACCCAGCCTGAATCATCCGGTTGACAGCGTTGTTGCCGCCGCCGCCCACGCCGATCACCTTGATATTGGCAAATTGATTCACTTCTAACTCCAATTCTAACACTCCCCGCTCATCCCCATTTCAAAAGAGATCTTTACCTCGGGTATTCAGGACTCGCTCCTGACTCCCAGGTATTAAAAGAGATCTTTAAACCACTTTCTAACCTTGCTAAAGGAAACTTTCCAGGACAACCCCTCGGGCTTTTCCATCTCTCCTGTATGACGCCTGGCGGCATAGGACAGCAGCCCAACGCCGGTGGCAAACACTGGACTGTGGATCACGTCAGCAAGGCCGCCGGCCGCCTCCGGAAAACCCAACCGCACCGGACGCTGCATTATTTCGGCTGCCAACTCCACCAGGCCATCGGTCAGGGCTGCCCCCCCGGTGATCACAATTCCTCCCGGCAGCATTCCCTGATACTTGGTCTTCTCCAATTGATTCCTCACCATACCAATGATTTCCTGCACACGGGGTTGAATTATACTGGCGATCATTTTTTTGGAGGCCTGATGCACCTCTTTGCCACCCACGCCGGGGACATCCACCATCTCATCATCCAGCATCAGTTCGGGTAGAACGGAACCCGCGCTCTTCTTCAATTCTTCCGCCTGGCTCAATGGAGTCCGCAATCCCACGGCCAGATCGCTGGTGATGTAATCTCCTCCAACCGGCAAGACCGAGCTGTACCAGAGCGAACCCTGATCGTAAATGGCGATATCGGTGGCGCCCCCGCCAATATCTACAACCACTACCCCCAGCTCCTTCTCGGCCTGACACAAAACCGCTTCTCCGGAGGCCAGAGATGAAAGCACCAGTTCCTGGACGCGGAAACCGGCCCGCTCACAGCATTTTAAAAGGTTTTGCACGGCGGCGTTGGTGATGGTCACGATCTGGGTTTCCACTTCCAGCCTGGCCCCCACCATTCCCACCGGGTCGAGGATGTTCTCATTGCCATCGACGATAAACTGCCGCGGGATCACATGCACTACGCGGCGGTCATGGGGCAGTGCAATTACCCGCGCTGCCTGGAGCACTCTTTCCACGTCCTCACGGGCAATCTCCTGCTCGGGATCGGCGACTGCAACCACGCCCCGGTTGTTTATAGACGCAATCGAGATCCCGGTGATCCCGACATATCCCCCATCAATTTCCCGTCCGCTCATCTGCTCTGCTTTCTCGATCGCCTCTTCGATTGAGCGGACAGTGTTCTCGATATCAATGACGCTGCCGCGGCGGATTCCTGAGGATAGAACAGATCCAAACCCGACGATCTGCAGTTGGCCGTCGGGCCCAATATTTCCTACTATGACTGCGACTTTAGTACTACCTATGTCCAATCCTACAATGGTATCTCCCCGGGCCAATTTAGCACCCCCAACCCGGCTGTTTACATGATCATTCAACACAAATCAATATTTCCCTTTTTTGTTCAATCTCTCATTGATATTTTTTTGTGACATATTTCGGCCGATTTATAGCAAAATGAATGCCACTCCGCCGGATCCTCCGCCTCATCCACGTCCGGGCTCACGGCCCAACCATCTAGTCACCGGCTGGCGGTAACGTCTTATATTTTACAGCGGGGGCCTGGGTGGAGCGCAGATCGATATACGCCACCGACCCGGGGTCGTTCAGATTCACAGTTAGGGACTGGGCGGCGAGAAGCTTGGAGTGCAGATCCTGGCTGTCTCCCAGGTAGATCGGAATACCATCCCTGGTATAGGCGATCAGACTTTGGGGATTATTAATGTTGACCTCAGAAAAAAAGTCCTCCACGTTCAGGTCCAGGGCAGCCAGGACTGCCGGCAGGACCGGGCTGGTGCTGACCAGCTTGCCTGGTTGGATGGTGTCCGGCGTCAGGCCGGTGATGATCGGCAGACTGAAGAGGCGCGGTGAGGTGGGGTTATCAATACAGACCCCATTCCGGTCAAGCACCAGCCAGTGCTGGCCGTCGATCAACAGAGCGCTCGGCTGGCGCTCCTCGATCTCAATCTCAACCTTATTCGGGATCTGGCGCCGGAGCACTGCGCCAGCGATCCAGGGGTCGGTCAGCAGGCGCTGTCTGGCCTGTTCCAGGTTGACCTGGAAGATGTTCACCCCGTCAATCAGTCCGCTCTGGCTGGTCACCTCAGCGGGAGTGAGGTGCTTTTGCCCAGTGACTCCGACCGTCTGCAGAGCAAAAAAAGAGGATTGGCTGAAGTAATAGAGCGCGTAAACCACAAAAGCCGTGACCAGAACCGTTTTGAACAGGGTGACAATAACCCTGAAAGCAGCTTTTCCAGGCCTTCTGGCCCCAGGTTTCACCTTCCCCATGCTTGTCCTCTCCCGCCCTGACAAAATATCCTGGTTGAAGCAGCAATGCAGTGACTGGTCGCCCGGAGGGCCTGTTGGCTGTTGGATGAAAAGCAGCTCAGGCATCCAACGACCAACAGCCCGCCGACAACGATTACAATCAGGCCTCCCGGCGTACCCTGGCCCCCAACAGGCAAAGCTTTGACTCCAGCTTTTCGTAACCCCTGTCGATATGTTTCAGCCCCTCGATGACAGTGGTATTGTCGGAAGCAAGGCCACTGAGGACCAGGGCTGCCCCGGCCCTCAGGTCTGTGGCTTCCACCACCGCCCCCGTGAGGTGCGGCACACCTTCAACCACCGCGCTCCGGCCCTCAACCCGGATCTGTGCTCCCATGCGCCGTAATTCCCCCACATGCTGAAAGCGGTTTTCAAAGATATTCTCCGTGAGGATGCTGGTTCCCCTGGCCAGGCTGAGAAAAACCATCATCTGAGCCTGCATGTCGGTGGGAAATCCCGGAAAGGGCATGGTACGGACATCCAGGGCATTCCACCGGTCAACTCCACGCACATGGATCCAATCTTCCTTTTCCCGGACGTCGATACCCGCCTCCCTGAGCTTGGCAATAACCGGCTCCACGTGCTCCGGAATGGTGTTTCTGATCACGACATCCCCCCTGGTCACAGCAGCGGCTACCATGAAGGTCCCGGTCTCGATCCGGTCCGGAATGACCCGGTAAGTGATCTCCCGGCCGATCTTGGGCACGCCGTCGATGCGGATGACGTCCAGTCCGGCGCCTTTGATCCGGGCTCCCAACTTGTTCAAAAAGTTTTGCAGGTCGATAATTTCCGGCTCCCGGGCGGTATTGCGAATGATGGTGGTTCCCTCGGCCGTGGCCGCAGCCATCATAATATTTTCTGTCGCCCCCACGCTGGGGAAATCCAGGTGGAGGTCCGTACCAACCAGCTTGGAGCACTCCGCCTCGATAAAACCATGATTCTGGGACACTTCCGCACCCAGGGCGATAAAACTCTTCAGATGGAGGTCCATCGGGCGGGAGCCGATGGTGCAGCCGCCTGGCTGCGATACCCTGACTTTCCCGAAGCGACCCAGCAGGGCGCCCATCACCAGGTTGGAGGCGCGCATCATCCTCATCAGGGATGGCGAGACCTCTGTGGAAGTGATCCCTGACGGGTCGATCTCCATCATATCGCCCTCGAAATTGACTTTGACGCCAAGCTCCTGCAGCACATCCTTCATGATCTTGACGTCATCCAGAGCAGGGACTCCTTCAAGCACGAGAGGGCTCTCGCTCAACAGGCAGGCTGCAAGAATAGGAAGAATGGCATTTTTGGCGCCGCTAACCGCGACGTCGCCTTCTAACCTGGTTCCTCCAGAGATGATCAACCGTTCCACTCAAACTCACCTTTCCTCCCCCACCACACGCACCTCGGCTATGAGGTCGATGCCAAACCGTGCTGCCACACGGTCACGCACTATCTCCATCAGTTCTTTCACCTGGGCTGCCGAAGCGTGTCCCAGGTTCACTATGAAGTTGGCGTGCTTGGCAGAAACCTGGGCGTCTCCGACTTGGAACCCTTTCAGGCCCGCCATCTCGATCAGGCGGCCGGCCGGCTCTCCCGGCGGGTTCCTGAAGACGCTTCCGGCTGAAGGCAGATCCAGCGGGTGTTGACTGCTGCGATATGTTAAAAAAGATTCGAGCCGTTCCTGGATTTCCTTCTGCTCAGCCTCCTGCAGTTCCAGCCTCGCCTTCAAGATGATCAGGCGCTCCGGTTGCAGTGTCGAGTGACGGTATTCAAAAGTCAATTCAGGTGCTTTCCAAGTCCTCCGGACGCCGTCATAATCGATGGTCTCGACTCTGCTGACGCTCGATCCGATAAACTGACCAAACGCCCCCGCATTCATGATCAGGGCGCCTCCCAGCGAGGCGGGAATACCGCCCGCAAATTCCAGGCCTCCCAGGCTCTCCCGGCAGGCCGCCCGGGCCAGTGCCGGAAGAAACACTCCGGCTCCCGCCGTGATCTCATTTCCTTGGATGTCGAGTTCCTGCAAGCCACCGCCGATCTTCAGCACCAGGCCCCTGATGCCGGCGTCGCCCACCAGCAGATTGGAGCCGTTTCCGATCACTGTCAGCGGAAGGCAGTACCTTCCGGTGAACTCCAGCGCTGCCGCGACATCATCCTCATCCCGGGGGATCAGCAGCAGGTCCGCAGGACCGCCAATGCGCCAGGTGGTGAATTGCTCCATTGGCGCCCCGGCCAACACTCTACCGCCGACACCCTCCTGCAATTCAGTGGCCAGATCCTCTGTCAATCTCTGCCGTCTCATTGAACCGCGATCTCCAACTCCCTGGCCAGGTTCCGGCCGACCGTCCAGACATTCCCGGCCCCGATAGTCAGGATCAGGTCACCGGATCTGGTCGTTTCCTTCAGGTAATCGACCACTTGATCGAGCCTCTGGCAAAAAACAACTTCCTTCCCGTTCCTTTTCAGGGCCTCGACGATCAATTCCGCAGTGACCCCCGCAATCGGCTTTTCTCCGGCCGGGTAAATGTCGGTAACAATCACCAGGTCCGCCTCTTGAAAGGCATTGCCAAATTCCTCCCGCAAAAATTGCGTTCTGGTATAACGGTGAGGCTGAAATACGGCGATCATCCGGCGGCGTCCGAGACTCTCGCTCGCCCTCAGCAGTGCCCTGATCTCCGTGGGATGGTGCGCATAATCATCGATAATCTTGATGCCATCGAGCTGGGCGATCAGTTGAAACCGCCGCTGTGCGCCTGTAAAAGATTTCAGAGCGCCGGCACACTGTTCAAAACTCATACCCAGGCGCATACCCACGGCAATCGCCGCCAGAGCGTTCAAAACGTTATGCATTCCCGGCACCGACAGGACCAATCTCCCTAAATATTGCCCGTTCAACAGCACCGATGTTCCGGTGGTAAACTCCTGTCGATCCACATCCGTAGCTTTGTACATCGGATCACCGGTCAGACCATAAGTGATGGCCTGGGCGCTCCCCGGGTCGAGACTGCGCACATGTTCGTTATCAGTGCACAGCACTACGAAACCCCCATCCCGGATCTGGCTGACATATTGCTGATAAGCTTTCTTCATGATGCCAAGGTTTTTATAGTAATCCAGGTGATCGTTGTCGATGTTGGTGATGATGGCGCCATAGGGCGCCAGTTTCAAAAAGGAGCCGTCGCTCTCGTCCGCTTCCGCCACCAGATATTCTCCAGTACCCAACCCGGCATTGCTGCCCATGTCATTGACCTCCCCACCGATGATATAGGTGGGATCAAAACCATTGGCAGCCAGTATCAGGGAGATCATGGAACTGGTGGTAGTTTTTCCGTGTGCCCCCACAACCGCTATTCCTTTAGATTCGCACATCAAACCAGCCAATAGTTCGCCGCGGCTGATCACGTTCAGGCCAAGTTCCCGGGCGGCGCGTAACTCTTCGTTGGAGGGAGGAATCGCCGAAGAGTAGACCACACTGTCCATACCCGGCTGGATGTTCTCTGCAGCATGGCCGATAGAAATCTTGGCCCCCTTTTCTTCTAAGCGCCTGACGTTGGCAGAAGACACCAAGTCGGAACCGCTCACGCGTTTGCCCTTCTCCAGCATGATCTTGGCGAGGCCGCTCATCCCCGCGCCACCGATCCCGACAAAGTGATACCAATTTCCCTGCAATTTTCCATCTCCTCCCCCAAATTGCCCATTATCGTCCGTTTTCAAAGTCATTCGCATCAACATTCTATGTCTGCCCCTTTTCGGAGGTTCCTGCTCGAGCTTCTAGGCTTACCACCTTTTAAGATCGTCCCGGTAATGATCTCCCCGGCCTGCGGTCTGCCAAAGCGGCGCGCCGCCCGACCCATGGTTTCGCGAAGACTGTCGTCGCCAAGCAGCCGCTCCAGTTGTTCAAGTAGACGATCGGGAGTCAGGTCGGCCTCCGGCATTAGAACCGCTGCCTGCTCTCTGGCGAGGTAGAGAGCATTATGATATTGATGGTTGCCTGCCGCATAGGGGTAGGGAATGAGAATGGCGGGTGTGCCCAGAGCCGTCAACTCAGCTATCGTCGCCGCTCCAGCCCGGCTGATCATGATATCGGCAGCCGCCAGCCCATACTCCATCTCCTCTAGGTACGGTCTGATCACTATTTTTCCAACTTTATCTTCATTTATTCCCATGTCTTCCATCTGATTACAGACCTTGTCAAACTCGGCTCTTCCGGCCAGGTGGATGAACTGCAGCTTTCGGCGCCCCGCTCCGGTTGTTCCTGAAGTCTCTGCCAAGGTCCTGTAGATCTCCAGCATCACTTCATTGATGCGCCGCGCCCCCCGGCTGCCCCCCGTGATCAGCACGGTCAGGATCCCCGGATCAAGATTAAAATAAATCCGGGCCTCCTGCCTGGTAACTTTCAGGATCTCCTGTCTGATCGGCAATCCGGTATGAATTATCCTCGTCCGGCCGGCCAACTTACCACTTGTGTCCGGAAAAGTAAGAAAAACGGTGTTCGCCCAACGGGACAGCAAACGGTTGGCCAGCCCCGGGACGGCATTCTGCTCATGAATAAAAATGGGCACGGAAAGCCGTGCCGCAGCCATCACCAGCGGAACCGAAACATAGCCTCCGGTGGCGAAAACAGCTCCGGGGCGCCAGCTCCGGATCACCTTCAGGCTCTGGCGATATCCCCGCATTATTGATGGCAGGAAGGCCAGTGCCTGCACGGATAGCCGGCGAGGCCATTTAACCGCCGCCACCGGGCTGAAGGAAAAACCCCGGGCCGGGACTACTGTTGCCTCCAGCCCCTCTCTGGTGCCCACGAAGAGAATACTTCCTCCCGGATCCTGCTCCTTCAGCAGGCCTGCCACCGCCAGAGCGGGATAGAGGTGCCCACCCGTTCCGCCACCTGTGATCAGGACCCTCATTCAAGCGCCTTCTTCCATGACAATGCATTTACACCGGCTGCCGGTTTCATTTTGGTCATCTCCCAGCACCTGAATTAATGTCCGGTGCCCGACATAGCAACTTCATTATACAAAAATATCATCTAGGGTTTATGGTCGATCTTGCCAGATCTATTTTACCATCATTCAACGAGAAATCCCCCTGTATCCAAGGGAGGGATCGATCGCCATTATTACCCAGTCCCGGACATTTTCATTCATCCGCATAATGTGAAATGTTCAAGAGGATGCCCATCATTAGCAGAGTCAAGGTCAGAGAGGATCCTCCATAGCTGATGAAGGGGAGCGTGATTCCCTTGACCGGCATTGATCCAGTGACCACGCCAATGTGAATGAAAGCCTGCAGCACGACGTCGATGGTGATGCCCACCGCTGTCAGGGAAGCGAAGGTGTCCGGCGCCTTCAAGGCAATCTTGAGGCCGCGCCACATGAAGACGAAGAACAGCAGCACCACGAAGATCGATCCGATAAAACCCAACTCCTCGCCGATCACGGCAAAGATGAAATCCGTCTGCACCTCGGGCAGATACAGGAATTTCTGCCGGCCCATGCCCAGTCCCAGTCCGAAGAGCCTGCCGGATCCCACGGCATACAGGGATTGAATGGTCTGAAAACCATTTCCCAGGGGGTCGGCCCAGGGATTGAGAAAAGCGGTGAAGCGGGCCAGGCGGTATGGCGCCACGGCAATGGCCACCCCCAGTACAGCTACTCCCAGCAGGGCCAGACCAATCAGGTGCGTCTTACGAGAGCCGGCAGCCAGCAGCATCAGGTAGGAAGTCAGAGCGATCGTCACCGCCGTCCCCAGGTCCGGCTGCAACAGCATGAAACCGCAGACGAAGACGACCAGCAGCAGAGGGATGGCAAACCCTTTAACAAACTGTTTGATACTTTCCTGGTTCTGGGAAAGATACCTGGCCAGGAACAGGACGAGAGCCAGTTTGGCCACCTCGGACGGCTGGAAGGAGAAGGCCGACACACCCAGCCAACGCCGGGCGCCGTTGACCTTGATGCCCACCCCGGGCACGAGTACAACGATCAGAAGCATGATCGCCACCAGCAAAAAGGGGGCCGCCCATTTCTTGTAAACCTGGTAATCGACCCGCATCAGGGCGATCATGCCGAAGATCCCCAGCAACGCAAACAAAAGCTGGCGTTTCAAGAAATAGAAGCCATCTCCATAAGAGGTCTGCGCCTGAACGAAGCTGGAACTGAAGACCATGATAATGCCGATGGTGAGCAGCAGAATTATATCCAGAAACAGCACCAGGTCAGGAGGCCGCCTGAACGGTTTCACGGTTTCACCTCTCTCCCAAATTCAGTGATGAGTGATGAGTGATGAGCGCCTGTTGGCATTGGCTTTGCCAATGCCTTCTATTGCCACTCATCACTCATCACTTTCTGCTCATCACCGATCTTTTGCACCAGTTTCTTGAAGAGATCGCCTCTCTCCTCATAATCGCGAAACATGTCCCAACTGGCGCAGGCCGGTGACAACAGGACCAGGTCCCCTGGCGCCGCCAACCGGGCCGCGGTTCTGACGCACTCCTCCAGACCGGTCTCCTTCCAGATGGCGGTGTAGCCGGTAGCCCTGACAGCCTGTTCGATCTGGGGCGCCGCCTGTCCCAACAGGATCAGAGCCTTGACCCGGTCCCGGATCCGCCCGGCCAGAATGTTGAAATCGCTCCCCTTGGGCTTGCCGCCGGCGATCAGAATGATCGGCTCCTCAAATGAATCCAGAGCTTTCAGCACCGATTCCGGGTTGGTCCCCTTGGAGTCGTTGACATACTTCACGCCACCCACCACACCGGCCGGCTCCAGCCGGTGGGGAACCCCCGGAAAGGTGGATAGGGCGTCGGCGATCGTCTGGCGATCGATCCCGGACAGGAGTGCCGCCGCGGCAGCCGCCAGGGCGTTTTCCAAGTTGTGACGCCCGGGAATTCGCACCTTCTCGACCGGGCACAGGACTTTCCTGACGCCCCCGCTCTCGTAGACAATGTCACCGTCGGCAACCCCGATCCCCCCGGCCGGCACCCGCTGCGTCGAAAACCAGTATTCCTTCGCCGCCAGGCCGTGGATCTGCCCGGACACCCAGGGGTCATCCAGGTTCAACACCGCCAGGTCCCCAGGGCCCTGGTTGGCAAATATCTTTGCCTTGACGCCTCCATACTCTGCCACCGTTGTATGCCGGTCCAGGTGATCCGGCGTCAGGTTCAAGAAAACAGCAATGTGGGGGTGAAACTCGAAGGAACATTCCAGTTGAAAGGAGCTGACCTCGAGGATCCAGCAGTCCACTTCGAACCCCTGCCTACTGGAGCGTTCCACCTCCCCGATCAGCGGAATGCCGATGTTGCCGGCCACTAACGCCTGGCGTCCGGCCTGCTGGAATATATAACCTGCCAGGGCAGTGGTGGTGGTCTTGCCGTTGGTACCGGTAACAGCGACGATCGGCTCCTTGACAAACCGGGCCGCCAGTTCCAATTCGCTCCAGACCGGAACTCCCAACCTTTCCGCAGCCACTACCGGAGGAATAGTCAGAGGAACACCCGGGCTGATCACTGCCAGATCATACTGCCCAACGCGCACCTCCGGGTAAACACCGGTACGCAGGTCGACAGAGAGCGCCCGCAACTCGTTCAGGGGTTCTGTATCCAGGTCTGCCTCCTGTTTGATGTCAATGCCGGTCACCCTGGCCCCCTTCCCCGCCAGAAAATGCGCCACCGCTTGTCCGCTCCGGGCCAGGCCGATGACCAGTACTCTTTTCCCTTCCAGTTTCACCATTTCACACTCTCCAATATTTCTATTTATCCCCGCATCGCCCAGATGCCCAGCACTGCACAACATAGCCCCAGTGCCCAGAACCATTGGACAACCTTGGTTTCCGGCCAGCCGGACAACTCGAAGTGATGATGCAGAGGACTCATCCGGAAGACCCGCTTTCCCGTAAGCTTGAAGGAGACCACCTGAATAATCACGGATAGGGTCTCCAGCACGAAAACGCCGCCTAAAATCAACAGCAGCAGTTCGGTATGCGTCAACACGGACAGGGCCGCCAGGGCGCCTCCCAGAGCCAGGGAACCGGTGTCCCCCATAAAAACCCGGGCCGGGTAGCGGTTGAAGCGCAGAAACCCCAGACAGCCGCCGCCAAGCGCCCCGGCAAAGATCGCGGCGCCGTACTGACCGGTCATCCAGGCAAACAGCACAAAGGCAGCCGCCGCCACCAGAACCAGTCCGCTGGCCAAGCCGTCCAGGCCGTCGGTCAAGTTGACGGCATTGGTGGAGGCGACCAGGGTACACGCCACCATGGCATAGAAGCCGACGCCCAGGGAAACCCGGAGGCCGGTAAACGGAATCAGGACGGTGGGATCCAGGTGCAGGGCAAGCGCCGCCCAGGCTAGCAGCAGCCCCAGCACCACCTGCACCAAAAGCTTGGTGCGAGCCTTGACGCCGAGCGACCGTTTCAAGACGATTTTTACAAAATCATCGGAAAAGCCCAGCAGTCCGCAGGCGATCATGATCCCCACCAGCAGCAGGACCTCCCGGGCGTGGCCGGCAACCAGCAGGCTGGCGACGCCGGTGCCTCCGATGATCAGCAGGCCTCCCATGGTGGCTGTGCCCTGCTTTTTCAGGTGCGACCTGGGGCCGTCGCTGCGCACCTCCTGCCCGAACTTCAGGCGGTACAGCAGGGGTATCAGCAGCGGCCCCAGCAGCAGGGTGATCAGCAGGCTGATCAGGAACGCAGCCGCCGCCTGCAATTCAGGAGAATTGCTCCACAATACGCCAGGCAGACCGATCCCGAGGGAGACACCCATCCCTGTCAGCTCGCTCACTTCCAACCACCCTCATTCAGGGGCGCCACAATCTCTTCCATTCGGGCAGCCCTGGAACCTTTTACCAGAACCATGTCTCCATTACCGACAAAATTTTTTAGAAAGACAATCGCCTTCCGGTGATCATCAAAAACAGCGATCCGGTCCCCGGGCAGGCCGGCATCTCTGGCTCCCCGGGCAATCTCCAGGGCCAGTTCTCCAACCGTGATCAGTTGGTCGATCTGCAAGGCGGCAGCATATTCACCCACCTCACGGTGTCCGGAGATCGTCTCCGATCCCAGCTCATACATGTTGCCGAGCACGGCGATCGCCCGCCCTCGGCCGGTCACGTCAATTAACATCTGCAGTGCAGCCTTGACCGAGGCCGGACTGGCATTATAGGTATCGTCAATGATCGTGCTGCCTCTGATCCCCGGTTTGATCTCCTGGCGCATCCCCGTGAGGGAGACAGCCGCCAGGCCGCGGGCGATCTGAGCCGGCTGCAGGCCGAAATAGAACCCTGCCCCGGCTGCGGCCAGGGCGTTGGAGATGTTATGGCGACCCGGCAGGGGCAACCGGCAAGGCGCCTCGCCCAGTGGGGTGCGCAGCAGAAACTCGGTCCCCTGCAAGCCATGCAACAGAATATTTCGGGCGCTTACTGCCACTCCGGATCCAGCTTCGGGGTCCAGTCCGTAGAAGATCACTTCAGACCTGCACTTGCTGGCCAACCGGCGCTGCCAGGGGTCATCACCGTTCAAGACGGCACACCCGTCAGGAGGCAGGGCTTCCAGAAGTTCCCCCTTGGCCTCGGCGATCGCCTGCTGCGACCCCAATCGTTCCAGATGGGTCGTACCAATATTGGTGATCACGCCTACCCTGGGTTGGCTGATCCGGCACAGGGCAGCAATCTCCCCCGGCCCCCGCATCGCCATCTCCAGGACAACGGCGCCATAATCTCGATTCAGGTGCATCAAGGTCAGAGGAAGACCGATCTCGTTGTTCTGGTTCCCCTCGGTCTTCAACACCCGTCTGCCGACCGCCAGTACTCCGGCGATCAGGTCTTTGGTGGTTGTCTTGCCCGTACTGCCTGTCACCGCTATCACCGGCGCCGTAAACTGGCCCCGGCAAAAGCCGGC
>Ga0326728_10003497_pt1 | contig 48601 bp, 37 predicted proteins | sample MB3enrmetagenome_FD_207602 | JGI IMG/M metagenome (GOLD analysis project Ga0326728, IMG submission 207602) | Lab enriched peat soil microbial communities from McLean, Ithaca, NY, United States - MB31MN | ecosystem: Environmental > Terrestrial > Soil > Wetlands > Peat | place: USA: New York... | reverse complement strand
CGCGGCGGACTTTGACCGATTACTCAACGAGCAGTTAGAGAAGTTACAGACGAGTTATATTGACTTTTACTTGCTGCACGCGCTGAGTCACAGCCGCTGGCAGGATATTGTTTTGAAGCATGACCTGCTCACTCGCGCCGAGGCTGCGCTGGCCGACGGGCGCATCCGGCATCTCGGCTTCTCCTTTCACGACGAGTATGAAGCATTCGAGGAGATCGTCAACGGCACGGAGTTATGGAGCTTTTGCCAGATTCAATATAACTACATGGACACGGAGAATCAGGCGGGCGTGCGCGGGTTGAAACTCGCGGCTGGCAAAGGCCTGGCCGTGGTCGTCATGGAGCCGCTGATGGGCGGCAGGCTGGCCGATCCGCCGCAGGACATACGGGAAGCCATGAGTAACTTTCCCGTGCGACGGTCTCCGGTCGAGTGGGCGCTCGGGTGGCTCTGGGATCAGCCGGAAGTTTCGGTGGTTCTGAGCGGTATGAGCACGATGGAGCAGGTGGATGAGAATCTGCACGTTGCCGATCAGGCTCGCGCCGGGAGTTTCACTTCATCCGATCAAGCACTGATTGCCGAAGTCCGGGAGATGTATCGCGCACGTACGGTGATTCCTTGCAGCAAGTGCAACTACTGCATGCCCTGTCCCAATGGCGTATACATTCCGGCTAACTTTGAGTTTTATAACTACGCGCACTTGTTCGACGATCTTGGGGCGGCGCGCTTCCACTACCAGGTCTTTCTCACCGAGGCGCAGCGCTCCAGCGCCTGCATCGCCTGCGGCACCTGCGAGGGATTGTGCCCGCAGCAGATCGCGATCAGCAAGTGGATGCCCAAGGTCACCGCGCTGCTGGCGTGAAGGGCATTGGGAAGTGGCCAGCCGCGGGTCAAGTCGTTCCCTGGCACTTCGAGTGGCTCGGAATGTTTTCGCAGCCTGTATAGCCTCTACTCCGCAAATAATGGCAATATCAGGGGGTTCCAAGATCGTCATTATCAGGATCTAATTGCACAATATGGGATTTCACCCCGTGATGTGCTTTGCATCACAGCGAGTCTGACCCCTGGAGATGAGACTCAGAGGAGCGGCAGATTTTCCGCCGGCCGCTCTATGAGGGAATTGGTAATGAGTGAAAAGAGCATGGTTATTCTGGATGGGAACGAGGCGGCCGCCTCGGTTGCCTATCGTCTCACCGAAGTGGTCGCCATCTACCCCATTACGCCGTCGTCGCCGATGGCCGAGTGGGCCGATCAGTGGCGCTCGGAGGGGAAGAAAAACATTTGGGGCGCGTTGCCCATCGTGGAAGAGTTGCAGAGCGAGGGCGGCGCGGCTGGGGCGCTGCACGGCGCGTTGCAGGCGGGGGCCTTCGGGACCACCTTCACCGCTTCGCAGGGCCTGCTGCTGATGATTCCCAACATGTACAAGATTGCCGGCGAGTTGACCCCGGCGACGATGCACGTGACGGCCCGCACACTGGCGACGCACGCTCTGTCGATCTTTGGCGACCACTCGGATGTGATGGCCTGCCGCTCGACAGGCTGGGCGATGCTGGCTTCCAATTCCGTTCAGGAAGTGGCCGATATGGCCCTGGTGGCGCAGATCGCCACGCTGGAATCGCGCATCCCGTTCATCCATTTCTTCGACGGCTTCCGCACCTCGCATGAGGTGGGCAAGATCTTTCCTATCAGCGATGAGACGATTCGCGCGCTGGTGGACGACAAGTACATTATTGAATTCCGGCAGAGAGCGCTCAGCCCGGATCGCCCGGTCATTCGCGGCACGGCGCAGAATCCCGATGTCTTCTTCCAGGCGCGCGAGGCTTGCACGCCTTACCACGCCGCGGTTCCGGGGATTGTGCAGCAGGTGATGGACCGCTTTGCCAAGGAGACGGGCCGCGCCTACCATCTGTTTGATTATTACGGCGCGCCGGATGCGGAGCGGGTGATTGTGCTGATGGGTTCTGGCGCGGAGGCGGCCGAAGAGGCGGTAGATGCGCTGGTAAAGCAGGGCGAGAAGCTGGGAGTGCTGAAGGTTCGCCTCTACAAGCCCTTTGACGCGAGCGCTTTTCTGGCCTCGCTGCCCCCGACGGTGAAGTCGATGGCGGTTCTGGACCGCTGCAAGGAGCCGGGCGCGAGCGGCGAGCCGCTGTATATGGACATCGTGACGGTGCTGGCCGAGAAAGAAGCCGCGCTGCCGTTCGCTTCGAAGCCGACGGTAATCGGCGGGCGCTATGGGCTTTCATCTAAGGAGTTTACGCCAGCGATGGTCAAGGGCATCTTCGACGAACTGGCGAAGCCGGAGCCGAAGAACCACTTCACCATCGGCATTGACGACGACGTCTCGCACACGAGTTTGAGCTACGATCCGGAGTTCTCGACCGAGGATCCGAAGACGGTGCGGGCGCTGTTCTATGGACTGGGCTCGGACGGCACCGTGGGCGCCAACAAGAACTCGATCAAGATCATCGGCGATCAGACGCCGAACTTCGCGCAGGGCTACTTTGTCTACGATTCGAAGAAATCCGGCTCAATGACGACCTCGCACTTGAGGTTCGGCCCCAACCCGATCCGGTCGACGTATCTGATCACCCGCGCCAGCTTTGTGGCCTGCCATAACTTCAGCTTCCTGGAGAAGATGGATGTGGTGGAGGCGGCGATGCCGGGAGCGGTCTTCCTGTTGAATTCGCCTTACCCGGCCTCCGAGGTTTGGGAGCATCTGCCCCGGACCACGCAGCGGGAGATTCTGCGCAAGAAGATCGAGTTTTATGTGATCGACGGCTACGCGGTGGCACGCAAGGCCGGCATGGGCACGCGCATTAACACCATTATGCAGACATGCTTCTTCGCCATCAGCGGCGTGCTACCGCGCGAGGAGGCAATCACGCAGATCAAGAAGGCCATCTACAAGACCTACGGCAAGCGCGGCGAGGCGGTGGTGGCCAAGAACTACGAGGCTGTCGATGCCGCGCTGGCGCACCTGGAGAAGGTTGAACTGCCGGCGGCGGCGAATTCGGAGTTTGATTTGATTCCTTCGATCGACAGCAAGGCGCCGGAGTTTGTGCGCAACGTGCTGGGCCAGATTGCCGCGGGTCACGGCGACTTGCTTCCAGTGAGCGCGATTCCGGCCGGCGGGGCCTTCCCCACGGGCACGGCACAGTATGAGAAGCGCAATATCGCGCAGTTCATTCCGGTGTGGGACAAAGAGCTGTGCATCCAGTGCGGCAAGTGCGTGATGGTTTGCCCGCACGCGGTGATTCGCGCCAAGGTTTACTCGCCGGAGGCGGCGGAAAATGCGCCCGCGAGCTTGCAGTGGGCCAAGCCCAAGTGGAAGGGCATGGAGCAGGACCACTACACGCTGCAAGTGGCTCCCGAGGATTGCACCGGCTGCGGGGTCTGCGTTGAGGTTTGCCCGGTGAAGAACAAGAGCGACGCCAGCAAGAAGGCTATCAATATGGCCTCGCAGCCGCCGATTCGCGAGACCGAGCGCGCCAACTGGGAGTTCTTCCTGGGACTGCCGGAGATGGATCGTTCCCGGCTCTCGCACGCCCAGGTGAAGGACCTGCAACTGCTGCAGCCGCTCTTCGAGTTTTCCGGCGCCTGCGCGGGCTGCGGGGAGACGGCGTACATCAAGCTGCTGACGCAACTCTTCGGCGACCGGCTGTATATCGCCAATGCGACGGGCTGCTCGTCGATCTACGGCGGCAATCTGCCCACCACTCCTTATACTTCCAACAACGCGGGCCGCGGGCCGACCTGGGCCAACTCGCTCTTCGAGGACAACGCCGAATTTGGCTTCGGCATGAGAACAGCTCTTGATCAGCAAAAGGAGTTTGCGGAGCTGCTGGTGACGCGGCTGGCTCCGGCGATCGGCGACGAACTGTCCGCGGCTCTGCTGGGCGCTTCGCAGAAGACCGAAACCGAGATCGACCAGCAGCGTGAACGCGTGAAGGCGCTCAGGGCAAAGCTGGCCGGCAATGAATCCTCCGATGCGCGCAATCTGCTGGCGATTGCCGACACTCTGGTCAGGAAGAGCGTGTGGATTCTGGGCGGCGACGGCTGGGCCTACGACATTGGCTTCGGCGGACTGGATCACGTGCTCGGCTCCGGCAAGAACATCAATGTGCTGGTACTGGACACCGAGGTTTATTCGAATACCGGCGGGCAGATGTCAAAGTCGACGCCGCGCGGCGCGGTGGCGAAGTTTGCCGCCAGCGGCAAGAGCAATAGCAAGAAGGACTTGGCGATGGAAGCCGTCAGCTACGGCTCGGTGTATGTGGCGAGGGTGGCGCTGGGCGGCAACGATACACACGTGGCCAAGGCCTTCCAGGAGGCCGAGGCGCACGATGGGCCGTCGATCATCATCGCGTACTCCAGTTGCATCGCCCACGGTTACGACCTGGTGCATGGGCTTGAGCAGCAAAAACTCGCTGTCCAGTCGGGCTACTGGCCCTTGATGCGCTACAATCCAGGGTTGCGCGAGGAAGGCAAGAATCCCTTCCAGCTCGACTCGAAGGCTCCCGCGATCCGGCTCAAGGAGTATGCCTATCGCGAGGCGCGTTACACTATGCTGGCGCGCAGTAATCCGGAGCTGGCGGCGCTGCTGCTGCTGGAGGCGCAGGACGACGTCGAACGGCAGTGGCGTGTTTACTCGGCGCGGGCAACAATGCCCGGCCGTGGCGAGACGCCGCACATTGCGCCGGAAGAGAAGCCTGAGGATAAAATAGACGAGAAGCTGGCGGCCGCGGCTGCCGGAGGTGCCGAATGATCGATTTTTCAACGCAGTATCTTGGATTGAAGCTGAGCGGTCCCATCGTGGTTTCCTCCACGCCGCTGTCAGAGAACATCGACAATGTGAAGCGGATGGAGGATTCGGGAGCCTCGGCGATTGTTCTGGTATCGCTCTTCGAAGAGCAGTTGGCGCTGGAGTCAAAGGCTCTGGATGAAGACCTTTCGCGGGGCACGGATTCCTTTGCCGAATCGCTTGGCTACCTGCCTGATTTGAGCGACTACCGCATGACGCAGGAGGTCTATCTGGAGCACCTGCGGCACTGCAAGGAGGCGGTGAAGATTCCCATTCTGGCCAGCCTTAATGGCGCCACCACCGGCGGCTGGGTGCGCTTTGCCAAGGACGTAGAGCAGGCCGGCGCCGACGCCATCGAGTTGAACACCTACGCGCTGGCCACCGATAAGAGCCAGACCTCGACGACTCTTGAAGGACAAATTCTGGAGCTGGTGAGTGCTGTTACCAGCGCAGTGAATGTGCCGGTATCTGTAAAGTTGTCGCAGTCGTTTACCAGCATTCCACACCTGGTTGCCCAGTTGGAGGAGGCGGGCGCTCGCGGCGTGGTGCTCTTCAACCGCTTCTATCAGCCGGACTTCGACATCGAGACGCTGGAGGTGCGGCCCACGCTGCACTTCTCCACGCCCTCGGAATTGCTGCCCCGGCTGCATTGGGCGGCAATCCTCTACGGCAATATGAAGGCCGATTTGGCCATCTCCGGCGGCGTTCACTCGGCGGACGACGTGCTCAAGGGCATTATGGCCGGAGCCGGCGTGACGATGATGGCCTCGGCGCTGCATATTCACGGCATCGAGCACATCAGCCGGGTGCTGGCCGATGTGCGCTATTGGCTGGAGAAGCGCGAGTACACCTCGTTGTGGGAGACGCGCGGCTGCCTGAGCCGCCGCTCGGTCCCCGATACCTCTCCGTTTGACCGCGGCAACTACATCAAGACGCTCAGTTCGTATAGCTTGCGGCAGACGGTGGGAGCGTTTTAAGAACAGGGAATAGTGGATACAACCGGTTATATCAATGCCGGAACAATCTATGAACCGTCAGTGAGCCCCGTCAACCAGGCGGGGCTCATTTACTTTTGCTTTACGGAAGAGAAATAGAGAAAAGTATTACTAAGTATATCATTATAAATGAGATAATCTAGTAAACCCTGCACTTTTTGTCGCTTGCCGAAATTGATTCCAGACAGACTCTCTGGGCGATGCAAGTGGCGGGAACGGATCGGCAGCTATGATGGAGACGAAGGGGCGAGCGGAATCAGATGGATCGATTGATCGAAGGACATAAGCGGTTTCTCTTTGAGGTCTTTCCCAGCAAGCGGGATCAGTTTCAATTGCTGGCCGACCGGCAGGCGCCGGAGTGGCTCTTCATCACCTGCTCGGACTCGCGCGTGGTGCCCGACCTGATCCTGGACACGGGGCCGGGTGATTTGTTCATCACCCGCAACGCCGGAAACGTGGTGCCCATTGACAGCAACGCCGTGGACGGCGTGACGGCGACCATCGAGTACGCCGTCGAGGTGCTCAAAGTGAAGTGCGCCATTCTCTGCGGTCATTCCGACTGCGGCGCACTGAAGGCGGCGCTGGACCGTAAGGAGCTGGAAAGCCTGCCCAAGGCCCGCCGCTGGCTGAGCCACGTCGAGGGCGCCTTCAGCCATCGCCAGCCGTTGAATCCGGCCGACGGCGAAGATGCCGAATTGGCCTCACTGATTCGCGGCAACGTAGTGGCGCAGATGCTGAATCTGCGCGCCCAGCCGTCGGTGGCGCGCGCACTCGTCGAGGGACGGCTCACGGTGCATGGCTGGTACTACGACATTCTCTCGGGCCGCATCGAGCAGTATGACGAGCAAATGCGGCGGTTTCTGCCGTTGGCGGGATAAGAAACTGCTGTTATTGCCCGATCAACTCGCTTCGGATCTATCGCGCAGAATTGGCCATAAACCGGCTGCAACGCAAACGACGGCAGCCATCGCTCCCATTAGAGCGAAGCCGGCAGAGCTTCCGTGCATCGACGAAACAACTTCACGGTACTGAGTTGCCGCATAGCCGCGCAATAACCACAAAGCCGCCGCAACAATATAGACCACCGCCAGGACGCGCATGGCAGCAAGCAGACGGGTCACGCGCCGCATGGCGATTTCGCGCGCCATCCGGTGCGACCGCTGCAAAATCCAAAGTGGATCGGGCGGGTTGCAACCGATCTCCGCGCGCCGGGCAACTGTGCCGAGCGCTTCGGCCAGATCGAGCGCCTGGCTGCAATCCGGGCACTCCGACGCATGACGGCGCAATTCGCTGCTCCACTCGCCCGAGTGCAAGGCCCGGATGATGCTGCTTTCATGCTCGCAACTCACTGGCTTCATGATTTGATCCTCTGTGGGCGGAGAAACTCGCACGCCTTTTGCCGGGCGCGGTAGAGCAGAATCCGTATGCTCATTGCGCCCAGTCCGGTGGCGGCGGCAATCTCCGCGTGGCTCATTCCTTCAACATACGCCAGCCAAAGCAGCTCCCGCTCGCGCGGTTTCAGGTGGCGCATCAATGCCTGCACATCCAGGCGGTTGTCTTGGTCCGATTGCACGCCTCGTTCGGCAGGTTCTTCCCGGGCGGCATCGTCGCGGCTGCGTTTCCGGTTGTGCAGCAGGTTGGTGGCGATGCGGAAGAGATAGGAGCGGCTCTCAGCCTCATCCATCGGCGGCGTCTTGCGCAAAAGAAACTTGCAAAAGGTCTCCTGGAGCAGGTCGTCGGCCACGTCGGGGCGTCCGCTGGCATGTTGCAGATAGCCCCACAGCGGGCGGGAAGTCGCTTCATAGAGCCGCCTGAAGCCTTCTTCCTCGCCCGCTGCTGTCTGCTCGCGCTCCGGCGCAATCCAGGCCGCTATCATGCTCGCATCTTCCATTCCCGCCACCCGCCATCAAGCCTTCGGCGCCGGCCCGATCAGTCCCAGCGCGCGTGAAGCGTAGTAGGAAACCACTGCCGCCGCTTCCAGTCCAATGCCCAGCGCCACCGCCAGGATTCCCATCACATATGGATCGTGGTCAACCACACCGGCCGCGTGCATCCAGCAAACCGTTCCGCCCACGATCATGAAGACCAGACCCCACCGTGTACAGTCAAGGATACTGCCGTAGGCGGTTCCCGACTCCTGCGCCAGCGAAGAAAGAAACTTCCTGCCGGCATCGGTCTCCACATAAGCCATCATCGCCTGCGGCGAGTCGAAGCGGGCCAGCAGCGCCTCTGCCACTTCTCCCTGCACCTTGGCCGTCCTGATGCGCCTCACGTTGGTGAAGATTACCCACACAATCCATCCAACCATTGTGAATACCGCGATTGGAACCAATATGTCTACCATTTTCGCCTCCAGTCTGAAGATTTGAAACCACCGGTAGAACACACCGGAGCCTCAAATGGTTAACAGGATATCTGCTATGGAAAGTTGCAGAAATGCGTTCGAGTTCAGGATAATCAGGAGGGCTGTGCGGGGAAACGTCCCACATTGCAATATGATTGTCCTGAATGTGAGGTTCGTCACATCTAGTAGAGCGATTGCAAACTAGCATGGCAGGTATGAACGCAGCAACTCTCATTCTGATCGCGCCGAGCTCCCTTCTGCTGGGCGCCGCGCTGCAGATTCTTGTCGCAAAGGTTTGTTCCGCAAGGATTAAGGGGGTACTGGCCTTTCTCGCCTGCCTTCCGGCAGTGGCTTCCGTGGTGGGGTTGATTGGATCGGTCAAGGCAGGGCAGGCCATCGATCTGAACGTGCTCCACTGGGACGGGCCGCTGGCGCTGGTCTTTCACGTGGACGCGCTCAGTATTCTTTTTGCCTTGATGGGGACGGGGCTGGGCGCCTTCGTACTGCTCTACTCGATCGGCTACATGGCGCACGACAAGGCTGCCACCCGCTTCTTCGCTTCGATGCTGGTCTTCATCGCCGGCTTCGTCGGTCTGGTCTACAGCGCCAACCTCTTTTTCTTCTATCTCTGCTGGGAGCTGGTGGGGTTGTGCTCGTTCTCCCTGGTGGGCTTCTGGTACACCAACCGCGAGGCCGTTGCTGGCGCGCGTAAGGTGCTGCTGATGACGCACATCGCGGGCTACGGACTGCTGGCAGCGATTCTGGTGGTCTATCACCGCACTGGAAGCGCATTGTGGACCGACCCTAATGTAGCGCACGCATTCACCGGCGGCGTTTTTGTGCTGATGCTGGTGGCGCTGGTGGCGAAATCTGTGCAGGTTCCTCTGCACACATGGATTCCCGAGGCCATGGCCGCGCCGACCCCGGTGAGCGCGTTGCTGCACGCTGCCTGTTACGTGAAGGCCGGCGTTTATCTGGCCTGCCGCATGCACAGCTTTGGCACGTGGCCAGTGAACGGAGGCTTTGCCTGGGGAAGTGAATCGCTGGTTTGGATCGGCACCGTCACGATGGCCGTGGGCGTGATGTACGCGATGGTGCAGACCGATTTGAAGCGGATGCTGGCCTTCTCGACGGTGAGCCAGATCGGCTACATGATGATGGGCATCGGCATCGGCACGCCGCTGGCGATTGCCGCGGGCCTGCTGCATTGCCTGAATCACGGCTTCTTCAAGGGCGGGCTGTTTTTGACCGCCGGCTCGGTGCAGCACGCCTCGGGCACGCGCGACATGAATCAACTGGGAGGCCTGGCACAGAAGATGCCGCGGACTACGCTATCGTGGCTGATCGGCGTGGGCAGCATGATGGGCATTCCGCTGATGAGCGGATTCGCCAGCAAGTGGATGCTCTATGCGGCGGCGTTGCAGGCCGGATGGGCTGTGCCGGCGATGGTGGCCTGGGCAGTCAGCCTGGGCACGGTCTTCCTGGGAGCCAAGGCTACCAGCGCGGTCTTTCTGGGTCCGCTGACGGAGAAGACGCGCGACGCACACGAGTCCCCGCCGACGATGGTATGGGGGATGGGCTTCATGGCCGCGGGTAGCGTGATTCTGGGCATCGCGCCGCAGTTGGCGGTGAACTACCTGCTCAATCCGATTCTGAATGCGTTGCAAATGAGCGCGGTGCAGGTGACATGGCTTGGACTCTCGTCCGATGCGGGCAGCTTCTCCAGCGTGGGCGGATTGGTGCTGGCGGTCTTTTCGTTGATTGTGGGCGGAGCGATCTACGCGGTTGCTTATGTCTCGCGTCCTGCGCAGAGTGCCGGAGCGGCGCTGGCCGGGGGTGGAATCTTCACCGGAGGCGAGCCGTTGTCGGAGCAGGGAAGACTGACGGCGGGGGATTTCTCCAGCATCTTTTTGCAAAACTGGCATGAGTTTTTCCGCTGGTCGAATGTGGACGCTGTTTATCTGGGCGTCTGGCGCGGGTTGCAGGCTGCTTCGCGCGGGTTGGGAATTGTCGTCAGTTGGATGGAACGGCGAGCGCTGGTGCTGGTTGTTGTGTTGGCGGCAGCGATACTGGGTGGGGTTCGCTGGTTTGCGTTTGGCGTATCTGGCTGGAATTCGATCATTGCATTGCCGAATTTGGAGATGCCGAAGCTGCTGATTGGTGCTTGCGCCATGGCCGGACTAGCCCTGGTGCTGGTGGCTCTCACGCACACGAAGAGCCGCCGCCTTGCGCCACTGATGACGCTGGCTGGAGCAGCCACCGTCGCGGGCCTGGTGGTGGTCGTTCCCAATCATTGGTTGCGTCTTGGATTTTTGGAACTGGGCGCATTCCTGACCGTGGCGCTGGTTTGGCAGAGCGCGCGCACGCAAGCGGCGAAGCTGACTTACCTGGCCGTGGTGCTTATCTCGGCATCGTCCCTTGTGGCCAGCGGTCTATTACTGGAGCAGGGACAGTATGAATGGGCCTGGGCGCTGTTTATCACCAGCGTCTGCGTGAAGCTGGCCGCGGTGCCGATGTTCTTCTGGCTACTTAGCATGGCCGACGAAGTTCCGGCCGTAGTTCTAGGTTTGATTATCGCCGTCGTTGATATGGCCGCTTTCGGCGAGTTCATGGTTTCCGCGCGCACGATTCCTGACTCCTACCATCTTCATCCAGTTCTGCTGTGCGTGGCGGCCGGTACATCGTTCTTAGCTGCTCTATTGATGCTCACGCAACGCAGTCTCAAACGCTTGCTGGTTCTTTCGACGGTTGAGGACATTGGCTTCCTGATGCTGGGAGCAGCCACTCTCAGTTTGCTTGGTTTGGACGGTGTGCTGATTGCTGTTACAACTCACGCACTCGCCAAGGCGCTGCTGTTTATCTGCCTCAGCGGCCCCGAAGCCGACGGCGCGTTGGACGGAGAACACACTGGCCTTGCCGTGCGTTACCCGGTCAGTACCTTTGGCTTCCTCTTTGGAATGCTGGCGATGCTGGGTGTTCCGCCGACGCTTGGTTACATTGGACGCTGGAGACTCTACGAGACGGCCATGCAGATTGGCTGGCCGCTGGCAGGAGTTTTCATTGTCTCGTCGATCCTGGCACTGATCGCATACACATTGGCTTTGACTCGCGTCTGGTGGGGGCCGCCGGGTGAGCCGAGTCCGCCGCCAATGCCCTCGCATCCAGTAAAGGAGCCTTTTGTTTTGCAGACTGTGATCGTCGCGCTGGTTTTGCTGCTGCTGGCCGGTGGTATCTGGCCGGACGCGCTCGGAATGCTGCTGGGAGGTAGGCCATGAACCTCTGGAACAAATTAATGTGCTACTCCCGGCGCCACAGCCCATGGCTCTTCCACATGAACGGGGGCAGTTGCAACGGCTGCGATATTGAACTGATAGCCAGTCTTACGCCACGTTACGATGCCGAACAGTTGGGCGTGCGCCTGGAAGGCTCGCCGCGCCACGCTGACATTCTTTGCATCACCGGCCCTGTAACCCACAACGCGGTGAACGCCATCAAGACTGTCTACGACCAGGTCTGCGGGCCCAAGGCGGTGGTGGCCATCGGCTCCTGCCCAGCGACTACCAACGTCTTCATCGACAGCCGCACGCTGGACGGGCCGCTCAACCGGCACGTTCCGGTGGATGTCTTTGTACCCGGCTGCCCGCCCCGTCCCGACGCCATTATCCAGGGCGTGGCCAAGGCGGCTGAGATTCTGGCCGAGAGAGCCGCGAAGAAGTTGCCCGTCGCGCCGGTCGTCATGCCTTTGGTCGGGCCGGGATGCGATGGCGCTTGCCCGTGCGCGGCCACAACGGAAACGAAAAATGAAGAGGTGCAGGCATGATTACACCAGAGATTTGGAACAGTCTGACCACTGCCTTAGCGCGCCTGCTCATCTTTCCCGGCTTGCTCTTCGCCGTTCCCGCCGCATGGTTCTTCCTGTGGGTGGAACGCAAGGCGGTGGCGCGGATGCAGGGGCGCGTCGGCCCTCCCTTCATGCAGCCGTTCTTTGATTTCATCAAGCTGCTGGGCAAGAGCACGCCACCGCGCAGCGGCATTGGCGGACTATTGATGAGGGCCTGGCCGCTGATTGCAGTTTCGGCGGCGGCGGGCGCTGTGGGCCTGTTGCCGGTGCTGCCCGCTTCGGGCGGCTTTGAGGGCGACTTGATCTTGCTTCTGGCGCTACTGGAAGTTCCTTCGATGTGCATCATTGCGGCGGGCTTCTCTTCCGGTTCCATCTTCGGCGAGATCGGCTCGGCGCGCGAGGCCGTCCTCAGCGTCTCCTATAACATCGTTTTCCTGCTGGCGATTATCTCCATCGCCGCCTCGCAGCACACCTTCAGTCTTCAGGCGCTGGCGCAACTGCCCGCCTCGCCGTTGCGCTGGCTGGGCATTGTGGCGATTCTGGTTTGCCTGCCCGCGAAGCTGCATCTGAATCCCTTCTCGCTGCCCAACGCGGAGCAGGAGATCTACTCCGGGCCGATGACCGAGTACGCAGGTCCCGAGCTGGCCATGTGGGAGCTTTCGCATGGGCTGGAGTGGGTTGCAGCGACTGGCCTGGCAGCGACGTTGATTGCTCCGGCGCTCACGCTCTGGTGGGTTGCCGCTCTGGTCTTTGTCGCGCTCTCCTTCGGCCTTGTGCTGCTGCTGTCGGTGGTGGCGGCGGCTACGGCCCGCTTGCAGATCGATACCACGGTGCGCTTCTACTGGCAATGCACGCTGATCTTCGCGGTCCTGGCCGTTGCATCCGCGCTTTTCATGAGGTTTAGAGCATGAATATTCTGACCATGATGTGGAAGAACCTGTGGGGCGGCTCGCGGACAATGCTCTTTCCCGCTCGTCCCAAGGTGAGCGAACACTACCGCGGTCTTGTCCGCTTCGATCCCGCGCTCTGCTCGGGCTGCGCGATCTGCAAGATGCGCTGTACCGCGCGGGCGATTGAATTCAAGGCCGGCAAAGGCGAGTACACCTGGAGCTACGATCCCGGCCATTGCACCTTCTGCGGGCGCTGCGTGGAGGGCTGCAAGGAACACGCGCTCAGCCAGGACTCGGAGTGCCCGCCGATCTACCTGACCATTGGCGAGTTGAAAAACTCCTACACCGTGGCCCGCAAGCAGACTGTCAAGCCGGCTGTTGCTGCGCCGCCGGCAGCCGCCGTACCCGCGACAGAACCCGTCCCTGGAGGCACGCAATGACCCCGCTCGAAAGCATTTCAGAAAAACTGGGGATCACCGAACCATGGATTGAAAAGGGCGGCGTGCATTGGCTTACGCTGGGCGCGGCGAAAGTGCGCGAGCTGGCCAAGGCGATGAACGAGCTTCATGCGCGGTTCATCACCATCACCGCTTATCAGTTGCCGAAAGACGAGGGCTTTCGCCTGGAGTACCACTGGGACCTCGATGGCCAGTTGCTCGGCTTTAACTTTCCACTGGCCGCGAAGTCCATCGACAGCATTTACGACCTGTGCGAGGCCACGGACTGGATCGAGCGCGAGATTCACGAGGAGTATTCCCTGGAGTTTACGGGACGCGAGTACGAGCCATTACTGCTGCGCCAGGGAGATACACCGGGCGTGAACCTGCGCGACGCCGTGGCTGCAAGTCAGGAGAAAAAATGAGCTACAAAATCCCCATGGGGCCGTATCACCCGGCGCTTGAAGAGCCTTACAAGCTGGATCTGATCTGCGAAGGCGAGACGGTGATCGACTCCAAGCTGCATATCGGCTTTAACTGTCGCGGCATTGAGCATCTGGCCGAGACACGCAACCACATTCAGGACATCGCGCTGATGGAGCGGGTCTGCGGCATCTGCTCGTTCATCCACACGCTCACGTTTTGCCGGGCGATGGAGGGGTTGACCAACCAGACACCGCCGCCGCGCGCGCAGTACATTCGCGTCATCATGGCGGAGCTGGAGCGGCTGCACTCGCACGTGCTGTGGGCGGGTATCGCCGCCAAGCTGATGGGCTTCAAGACGATGTTCATGACTTGCTTCGAGTTGCGCGAGAAGGTGATGGACATTCTCGCCGCCATCAGCGGCAATCGCGTCAATTATTCGATGAACCGCATTGGCGGCGTCAATCGCGACATCACCGACCCAGGATCGATTTTGAAGATGGTCGAGGCGCTGGAACTGGAGATGGGCCGCACCGTGATTCCTATCTTCACCACCAGCAGAACGGCTCGTTCACGCTGCGCGGGGATCGGCGTGCTGACCACGGAGAAGGCTCTCTCCTGCGGTGTTGTGGGGCCGGTGGCGCGCGCCTCCGGGCTGCCCCAGGATCTGCGCAAAGCCGCACCCTATGCGGCCTACGCGGAGATGGAGTTCGACGTGCCGGTGCAGCCGGCCGGCGACGTGACGGCTCGATTGCTGGTCCGCGCTCTGGAGATTATGGAGAGTTGCAAGATTCTGCGCCAGGCGCTTGCCAAGCTGCCTCCCGGCGAGTTTCATACAGGAGACGATAAGTTCACTTTCATCACCGGAACCTCCACAGCGCGCGTCGAAGCGCCGCGCGGCGAGGTGATGTACTCGGTCTCCTGGAAAGAGGGATCACGCAATCCGGCTCGCGTCCATGTGCGCACACCAACCTTCGCCGTGATGCCGGCGATCCGCTGGATGGTGAAGGGCGCGCGCCTGGCCGACACGCCGCTGATTCAGGCATCGATTGATCCGTGCTACTCTTGCACGGACCGGTAGCGATTTTCACTGCGCCAGATTGATCCGTGCACCATCCTTCCGAATTCTTTGCGGAAGGGTGGGATGCCACAGTCCCTCGACAAGCGGGCACGCTAGCCTTACAATCATAGTGTTGGTTGTGGTGAAGGAGTTCACCCTTAACCGCTGTCCCCTCCTTGTATGCCGGACAGATGATGACTCCTGACAGGGGATTCCTGTTGCGGAGTTGTCTCCCGGCTTGATCCCTGAATGACAAATTGAGTGTTCCTGCTCATGGCGAACGACTGCTCTACGCCGGTTAGGCGTTGGCGACGACGCTGCTGGAGATAGGAAATGGATCTTCAGGTGGAAGACGGGACAAAATCGGAGCCGGCAGCAGGTGGCGATGGAATCACGCGATTGCAGGATCTGGCCGGGCTGGCCGCGCAACTTGATCGTGAAGATGTTGCCATTGAAGCAAACGCACTGGCTGAACGCCTTGCCGAAGGCCGCTTTTTCGTTGCCTGTGTCGGCCAGTTCAAACGCGGCAAGTCGACCCTGATCGGCGCGTTGATTGGCGAGTCGATTCTGCCCACCGGATTTATTCCCGTCACCGCCGTGCCCACGGTGATCCGCTATGGCAGCACGCGGAGCGCAAGGATTCGCGCCGCCGACGGCACCTGGCGAACAATTGCCCTGCATGCGTTGGAAGAGTACGTTTCAGAAGAGCACAACCCGGAAAATATAAAGCAGATCGCGGGCGCCGAGGTGTTTGTTCCCTGCCGGCTTCTGGCGACCGGCATGTGCCTGGTGGACACTCCCGGCCTGGGATCGGTTTTTTCAGGCAACACGGCAACCACGCAGGCCTTTATTCCCCATATTGATGCAGCGCTGGTGGTGACCGGATCCGACCCGCCGCTGGCCGGAGAAGAGTTAGCACTGGTCGAATCCGTGGCCCAGCATGTCGAACATCTGATCGTCGTTCTCAACAAGGCGGATAAAGCAAGCGCGCCAGAGAGGGCCGCGGCCACCGCGTTCACCCAACGGCTGCTGGCAAAGCGCTTGCACCGGCCCTCCGAAAATGTCTTCGAGATCAGCGCGACAGAACGGCTGGAGAAACGCGGCCCGGAACGCGATTGGGGAAAGCTGGTGGATTCGCTGCAACGTCTGGTGCAAGACTCCGGCCGCGAACTCATTCAGTCCGCGGGTGAGCGTGGCATCCAGCGTCTGAGCGAAGGATTGCTGGCAAGCGTGTGCGAAGAACGCGACGCGCTGCTGCGTCCCGTTGAAGAATCCGAACAGCGCATTGCGGCGATGAAGCAGACCATCGCGGAAGCGGAGCGATCCATGCGGGAGCTGGGCTATCTTCTGATGGGCGAGCAGCACCGGCTCTCCGATTTCTTTCTTGATCGCCGCAAAGCCTATCTGGCCGCCACCAGGCCGGACGCGGCGCAGCAACTGGAAGCAGCACTGCAAGCGGCTCCTCACTCGCTCGGCCCCTCTTATCGCCGCCATATCATGCGCGAGGCGCAAGAGATCGTACGTGGCCACATTATTCCGTGGCTGCGGCCCGAAGAGGAGGAGGGAGAGAAGCAGTATCGCCTTGTGGCTCGCCGCTTTGCCGAGATGGGCAACGACTTTCTGAGCAAGCTGGTGCAGGCTGAAATCCCCGAGCTTAACCGCTTGCTCCATGCCCTCGACACGGAACGGGGCTTCCGCGTTCGCTCTGAGTTTTACTTTGAAGAGTTCATTGGGGTTGCGCAACCGGCCTCGCCACTGCGCTGGCTGGCCGATCTTTGCCTCGGACTCTTTGGCTTGCGGAGCAGGATCGACCGGGAGGCGAGGGAATTTCTAGAATGGCTGCTCGAAGCCAATAGCTCACGGGTGCAAAACGACATTCTCAACCGGGTGCAGGAGAGCCGCAACCGCCTGGAAGCCGAGATCCGTAAACTCTTGCACGAAGTGAGCCGCATTGCGGAACTCGCTTTGGCGCGCGCCCGGAAGACGCAGGAGGAGGGAGCTCCGGCGGTCGAAACAGAGCTGCTTCGCCTCAACACCGTAGAGAAGGAGATCAACGCGAGCCGGAATTACCAGTGGCAGATTGATTGAGTGAACTCCTTTGAAAGTGAGATGGATTCGACTCGTTCAAGTTGACATCGGAGCACTTAGCGCAGTGTAATGGAATTGTTGGTTGTGGTGAAGGAGTTCACCCTTAACCGCTGTCACTTCCTCATAGGCTGGACAGATGATGACTCCTGACAGGGAATTCTGTTGCGGAGTCAACTCCCGGCTTGATCCCTGAATGGAAATCAAGGAGTTTCACCATGATGAACACTTGGGCTTTGTCTGCTCTATGGGTGGGCCTGGCATTGGCCGCGACGCTGCTGGCGATCTGGTTCAAGATCTCGACAGCGCTTACGGAAATCGTAGTAGGCACGGTAGCCCAGCTGGTCATCGTGGCCTTTATCACGCGGGACGGCCTGTTGGGCAATACTCCGTGGATCGCCTTTCTGGCGGGCACAGGCGCCATCGTGCTCACCTTCCTGGCCGGCGCGGAACTCGATCCCGTGATTTTCAAAACCAAATGGCGGGAAGCCTCGGTCATCGGACTGGCGGGCTTCTTCGGCCCCTTTCTGGGTTGCACGGCCATCGCGCATTACGTGCTGCACTGGGCGATCATGCCCAGCTGGCTCTGCGGCGTGGCGCTTTCGACGACCTCGGTGGCCGTGGTCTATGCGGTGATGCTGGAGCTGGGCTTCAACGTGACCGAGTACGGCAAGTCGATTCTGGCCGCCTGCTTCATCAACGACTTGGGAACCGTGATCGCGCTGGGACTGATCTTCTCGCCGTTTACCATCAAGACGCTGATCTTTGTGGCCGTATCGATTGCAGCCTTAGTGATTTTGCCCTTTCTTACGCCGTGGTTCTTCAGGAAATACGGCGGGCGCGTCTCCGAAATCGAAGCCAAGTACATACTCTTTCTCCTCTTTGCCATGGGTGGGCTGGCCATGTGGGCGGGCAGCGAAGCGGTGCTTCCGGCCTACCTGATCGGCATGGTGCTGGCGGGAACGGTGGGCAAGGATCATGCGCTGATTCGCCGCCTGCGGACGCTGACCTTTGGCTTGCTCACGCCCTTCTACTTCATTCGCGCGGGATCGTTTGTGCTGGTTCCGGCACTGATCGCCGCTCCCGCCGTGATGCTGATCCTCTTCCTGGGGAAGTCGTTGACCAAGGCGATTGCCGTCTTTCCGGCGGTGCGCGCGCATCGCTACGAAGGCAACTCCGGCGCCTATTACACGCTGATGATGTCCACCGGCCTCACCTTCGGCACCATCTCCTCGCTCTTCGGCCTCAATCACAACATCATTGACCAGAAGCAATACTCCTGGATCGTGGGCACGGTCATAGCCAGCGCCGTGATTCCCACCTTGATTGCCAACTCGTTTTTCCTGCCCCGGCATCTTTTACCACACGCCATAACAGGCATACAATCGGAACAATCCGCGCAGCCGGCTGTTGCTGCGGAAAAGGCATAGGTCAAACCCATGGGAAGCCCGGTTTTTGTTGGATTTCAAAGGATACTGATTGCGTTCGACGCGTCTCCACACGCGGAGCACGCATTGAATGTCGCCCTGTCGATGGCGGGAGATATGAAAGCCAAGCTATTTGTGCTGGCAGTGATCCGTCCGCCCGAGCCCGCCGAGAGCGCGGAGTTTCATGCGGTCCTGGATGAAGGGCGCGAGCGCTTCGAGAGCAGTTTCATCCCCATTCGCGCGCGCGCAAAGGAAAAGGGGATTGAACTGGAAACCGATGTCGTTGTGGGCCATCCGGCGGAACAGATTCTTCATCGCGCGGACACCATCCAGGCCAGCCTCATTATCCTGGGCAAGCGCAGCCATACCATCCTTCATCGCTGGATGCTGGGGTCGAACTCGGAGCGCGTTCTGAAGTATGCGCATTGCCCGGTGATGATTGTGCATTGATGGCTGGACTCGGCTGGAGGAGTCATGCCCGAACCAGAACCGGAGATCGTCAGGACGCGACACCCAGGGGAACTGAACGATCCCCAACAAAGGCGATTGCTGGTCACGTGCAAGTACATCGACGGTTTGCTCAGCGACATCGAGCAAGCTCTCCATTCAGCGGCATCGGAATCTCCGTTTCCTAGCTACATTGTGGACGTTACTCCCGCTCAGGCGGTCCAGATCGAAGGCCATATTCGCCGCTTCCGCGCGCAACTGCTGCAAACTTTGGAATGGCAGAGCATGAAGCCAGAGCCGCCGGAGATTCCCGTAACACGATCGATCATGACAGACCTGTCTTTTATCGATAATGCCATTGAGGAGCTCAAACCAAAGTATCTGCGCGGCTGCGGCACCGTTCCTGCGGATGCTGTCGATGGACTCAATCGAGTGATCCACGAGCTTCGCTCATTGGTTAAGGGCATGGAGAGTTATCTCCGGCATGAAATCATCGTGAATCCTGAGGCGAAGGACGAGCCATGAACGGCTTGGTCTTGCCTCAAGAAAGAGAACCAGACTGAATGTCCTTTTCGTCCGCCCAAACCGAGCCGAGCATCGAGTATCTGAATTGTGTTGAGCGGGTGGAGGAGCTGGGCCGGCTTCGGAACCAGGCTAAGATGCAAAAATCCATGCTGGTCTTCGGGCCGGAGGGCGTGGGCAAATCGCGTTTGTTGCGGAGATTCGCCGAGGAGCAGCCGCTCGCGCTCTATGTGGCGCAGATGCGTTCGCCGCGCGAGTTTCTTCTCGCATTGCTCCATGCGCTGCACTCCGCAAACGAGGAGCCGATTATTCCCAGAGAGATTGAAGCCCTTTCGTCCTCTTCCCTCAAGGGAGTTGCGCATCGGGCTCTGGATACACGGCCATTTCTTATGGTGCTTGACCATGTGGATGGGCCGTCTCACGTTTTGACCGGCGTGATCAAGGACTTGCATTTCTTTGGCCGCACACCGGTCATCTTTGCCTCGCGTTCGCCGCACATGGAAGACATTGGCGGTCTGCGGCCACTGTGCGCGCGCAAGTCGGAGCGTCTTGAGATCAAGAACTGGCCGGTAGCTATCGCTTTGGAATTTGCGCAACTCCAGGCGGAGGGAATTCGGTTGCGGGCCTCGAATCTGGACTCGATCCTGCCCTCGCTCGTTGAGTGGAGCGATGGAAATCCTGGCGCTATTCTGCAGATGCTGAAGATGGCGCAACTTCCGCAGTACAGGGCCGGCGACCAGATCAAGGCTCACATTCTGTATGTGGACTATCGCATGGGACTTTAGCTGCGATGCAAAGCAGACCTCACGCGACGCCGTTGAACAAGTTGCATTGCGGTCTGTTGGCCCAGCCGTAGCGTACTTGAGCCGGTTCGGCAAGGGGCAACGGTAGGTGCGGAGGAGGTCTTTTGGAAAGAACGTTCCCAGAGTAACGATTCCTAGCCCAAAACCGAATATCTTCGGCTTTTCAAGGCACATTCGCAACTTTTTCAGGCAATCTGTGTCAAAATGAGCCAAAGTGAACACTTTTCCGCGGTTGATTCCTGGGTGGGAAGCTTAGCGGCCAGGGTGTTTTCATCTCCCGGAAGCGGGGAATACTGAAAGGCAGTTCAAGTTCCTGACCACGGAGGAGCGATGCTATTGACGCGAAAGTTGCGCACAACTGTATTTTTTCTCATTAATTTAGCTCTCATGGCCATCCTTCCTGCGCAGATCCACGCGCAGGCTGCCCTGCTGATGGAGGAGCCGTATGGCTTCTTTGGCGAGATCAACCCGACTGGGCACAATGCGATCTATTTTGAGCGTATCTGCGCTGAAACCCCGATTCACCTGCGGCGCTGCCACGACGGTGAGATGGGGGCCGTCCTAGCTCGTTACCAGGGCATTAACGGCTACGACTGGGTGGCAATCCCGCTGCTTCCTTACCTCTATTCAGTCGAGAACGCCTCGGATGTTCCCACGCGCGTCAACCGCGAGACCGTCAATCGGCTGCGCAACCGCTATCATGAAGCCCATCTGCTCAGCCTGGGAGATAACCTCTCTCCCGGCACTGTGTTGCATGGCGGCTGGACCCAACTGGTAGGAGTCTCCTATGAACGACGCATCTACGCCTTCCGCTTTGAAACCACCGAGGAACAGGACGACGCCCTGATCGCGCGTATGAACGATGGCGGGAATCGCTCGCACTTCTATCTTCTGTTCAACAACTGCTCGGACTTTGCGCGCCGTGTTCTCAATCAATATTTTCCCCACACCTTCCGGCGTAGCGTCTTCCCTGATGCCGGTATGTCCGCTCCCAATCAGATCGTCTATAAACTGGAGCGCTATGCCAGCAAGCATCCTGAGACGCAACTGACAGTCTTTGAGATTCCACAGATTCCCGGTTACCGCCATCCGAGCCACTCAAACAAGAGTATCTCCGAGTCGCTTTCCACCACCTATGCCGTCCCCATTGCGCTGCTGAATCCCTACGTTGCCGGAGGCATATTTGTGGATTATCTTGTGCGCGGACACCATCATCTCATCCCCAAAAACCCGCAGCTTCTGGAGCCGGACAATTTAGGGGCATTGACAGCGGCGGCCCGCGTCGCTCAGAATCCGGGGAGCGCAGGTGTTCAGGCCCCCCACGCCGTTGCCAGCGGCTCCGCGGAAGTTGACGGAACCGAAACAGCCAACTTCGGCCTGACAGAAATCAGGGTCGCGCATGAGTAAATCTTCAGAGCAGAATCTCAAGAACCACGGGCGGCTCGATCCGCCGGTTCATTTTGTATTGGGCCTGGTTCTGCTTGCCAATCTGGTCTTCGCCGTCTTCCACCTGGTGCATCATTGGCACGATGCTCGCATCGCGTCCTCATGGTTCCTGGTGCTTTCGCTGGTGGTGTTCATTCCCTTTATCAAGCTGCGCAGCTATCCGCTCAGGGTGCAGGATCGCGTCATCCGGCTGGAGGAGCGGATACGCTTGCAGGCGCTGGCCCCCACGGAATGGCACTCGCAGATCTATCGCCTCAGCGAGGATCAGTTGATCGGCCTGCGCTTTGCCGCCGATGACGAGGTGGTGGAACTGGCCAAGCAAGCGCTCGAACAGAATCTGGACCGCAAGCAGATCAAGGAGCGCATCAAGAGCTGGCGCGCGGACTACTGGCGGGTCTGAGCACCTGGCTTACCCCTCTTCCGCCTCACGCAGTTTGGCGATCACGGTGAAGTCTTCGAGCGTTGTGGTGTCGCCTTTGATTTCGCCATGGGCGGCCAACTCCCTCAGCAGGCGGCGCATGATCTTGCCGGAGCGGGTCTTGGGCAGGGCTTCGGTGAAGCGGATGTCGTCGGGACGGGCGAGCGAGCCGATCTCCTTCGAGACCCATTTGCGCAGTTCGTTCTTCAGTTCCTCGCTGGGCTGGTGACCGCTTTCCAGCGAGACAAAAGCTGAGATTGCTTGGCCCTTGAGTTCGTCGGGGCGGCCGACGACGGCGGCTTCAGCCACTTTGGGATGGGCGACCAGGGCCGACTCGACCTCCATGGTTCCCAGACGATGGCCGCTGACGTTGATCACGTCGTCTACGCGGCCCATCAGCCAGAAGTAGCCGTCGGCATCCTGGCGCGCGCCGTCTCCGGTAAAGTAGCTGCTGGGCACGTCGCTCCAATAGGTCTTCTGATAGCGTTCGGGGTCGCCGTAGACTGTTCGTGCCATCGAAGGCCAGGGCTTGCGAATGACCAGCAGACCTCCATGGCCGGCGGGCACCGGCTGACCCTCCTTGTTGACCACCTCAGGCAGAATGCCAAAGAAGGGCCGCGTGGCCGAGCCGGGCTTGGCGGCCACTGCGCCGGGAATGGGCGCGATCATGATCGCCCCGGTCTCGGTCTGCCACCAGGTATCGACGATAGGGCAGCGGTTATGGCCGATCTTCTCGCGATACCACATCCAGGCCTCGGGGTTGATCGGTTCGCCCACGGTGCCCAGCAGGCGCAGCGAGGCCAGTGAGTGCTTTTCCACATGCTGGTCGCCCCACTTGATAAACGCCCGTATGGCGGTCGGCGCAGTGTAGAAGACGGAGACCTGATGGTCGTCGATGATCTTCCAAAAGCGGGAGAAGTCGGGCCAGTTGGGCGCACCCTCGTACATCAGCACCGTAGCGCCGTTCAGCAGCGGGCCATAGACCACGTAGGAGTGGCCGGTGACCCAGCCGATGTCGGCCGTGCACCAGTATATGTCCTCGTCGCGCAGGTCGAAGACGTACTTCGAGGTGAGGTACGTTTGCACCGCGTAGCCGCCGGTGGTGTGGACCAGGCCCTTGGGCTTGCCGGTGGTGCCGGAGGTGTAGAGGATGTAAAGCGGATCCTCGGAATCCATCTCTTCGGCGGGGCATTCGGGCGCGGAGGCGGCCACCAGCTCGTGCCACCAATGGTCGCGGCCGGCGACCATCGTCACAGGCGAGCCGGTGCGGCGGAAGACGACAACGTGCTTGACGGTGTGGCAGGCGTTCATGGCCTCATCGACGGTGCGCTTGAGCTGAATTTCGTTGCCGCGGCGGTAGCTGGAGTCCTGGGTGATGATGGCGACGCAGGCCGAGTCGTTGACGCGATCGGCGATGGCGTTGGCGGCAAAGCCGCCGAAGATGACCGAGTGCACCGCGCCGATGCGCGCGCAGGCCAGCAGGGCAATCGCCAGCTCCGGCGTCATGCCCATGTAAACGGCTACGCGGTCGCCCTTTTTGATCCCCAGCGCCTTGAGGGCGTTGGCAAAAAGCTGCACTTCGGCGTGCAGTTCGGCGTAGGTCAGCCGGCGAATCTCACCGGGCTCGCCCTCCCAGATCAACGCGGTCTTGTCGCGCCTTGCTCCCAGCGCATGACGATCCACACAGTTGAAGCTTAAGTTTAATTTTCCGCCAACAAACCATTGAGCTAATGGGAGATTCCACTCTAGTACCTTCTCCCATGGCTGGAACCAATGCAGATCCTGGGCGACGCCGGCCCAGAAGCTTTCCGGATCGTCGATGGACTGTTGATAGAGCTTCTCATACTGCTCCAGGCTCTTGATGTGAGCCTTGGCGCTGAACTCCGGCGGCGGCGGAAAGACGCGGTCCTCGCGCAGTGTCGAGTCGATGTCCTGACTGGCCACGGCCAAAACAGAGTTGGCAACGACAGAAACAGGGCCGGCAACTTCAATATCGGGCAGGGAAGTCATACGAACCGTCCTTTGGGGAAGAGGATCGAAAAACGGCTCACGGCAGCCCTCGGGATCGAGTCTCCGCGAAGGAACCGCGTAAAAAATAACTCTATCTAGAGATGCATACAAACGGCAAATGGACGGACAATTGACAAGAAAAGACTGAAAAAACTACTTGACAACGGAATTGCCGATCAAGAATATCATCTCAGTTGATTTTCCCCAACAACTGCGGCGTTTTTCCCTACCTGCACCCTAAGGATCCGCCAGCAGATTTCACATCGAGGAGGTTCTCCAATGGCTGAGTTCCATACGCATGGACCGCACACCCGTGATAACAACGAAAACCCGTACTCGGAAAACTGTAGAAATATCTCCGGATGTCCGGACCAATGCACCCACATCGAGTGTCATGGATTGGGCAAGCTCTACAACTGCCAGTGGCATGACAGCACACTTGAGTACAGGTGCTGGCATGAGGGAGTTGTGAACATCGACAGCATCACTGCCAACATAGGCCGGATTCGCGAGGAGCTTGAGAGCCTGGAAATCGACCTTGAAGTACTCAAGAGGTCGCAGGCCGGCAAAGGATAATTGTCGCAGGCAGAATCGGCATATCACCCCTTCCACTGAATTGCTTGCGACAGCTACGCGGACTTCTTCTGCGCAGTCACGTATTCGCGCAGCGCAGCATTGAGCGGCTCTGATAGCGCGGGCCGGTCGCGCGAAAGAAGGCGATCAGGTCGGCATCCAGCCGCGCGAAAGAGATATTCCGCCAAATCTTCCGTAGGCTTGTAGAGCTATGCAAGATGTCCAGAGTACGAAGCCTGTCCTCTATGTTCACGTGCAGTGTGGGCAATTGTAGAGGTGATAGCTATGAAATATCGATCATGTCCTATCTCCTGAATGCTCAAGCATAGCGTTTCTGGTGCCAGATCCAGGCGGTACGGACGATTTCGTCGAGCTGGGTGTACCTGGGCTTCCAGCCAAGTTCGCGGATGGCCTTATCGGAGCTGGCGACGAGTACGGCGGGGTCGCCGGGTCGGCGGGGATGGACCTCGGCAGGGATGGGGTGGCCGGTGACGCGGCGGGCCGACTCAATGACCTCACGGACGCTGAATCCCTGGCCGTTGCCCAGGTTGAAGATGAGCCCGGTACTGCGTGCGGCAGCCTTTTCCAGCGCATCAAGAGCCAGCAGATGCGCATCGGCCAGGTCGGAGACGTGGATGTAGTCGCGAATGCAGGTGCCATCGGGGGTGGGATAGTCGTCGCCGAAGATCTTGATCGATGGGCGGCGGCCCAGCGCCACATCCAAAACCAGTGGAATCAGGTGAGACTCCGGCTCGTGGGCTTCGCCGCGGGTGATGCCGTTTGGTCTCTCCGGCGCGCCAGCCACGTTGAAGTAGCGCAGTGAGGTATAGTGCAAGCCGTGGATGCGGTTCAGCCAGCCCAACATCTGCTCAACCAGCAGCTTGGACTCGCCATAGGCACTGGTGGGAAGTAAGCGAGCATCTTCTTTGATAGGAATCACTTCCGGCTCGCCGTAGACGGCGGCGGTGGAGCTGAATACCAGCCTGCGGGGGCCGTGGGCCAGTATGGCTTCGAGCAGGGAGAGCGTGGAGGCGGTGTTGTTGCGGAAGAACTGCTCGGGATGGAGCATGGACTCGCCAGCCTCGATGAGCGCGGCAAAGTGCAGGACGCCGTCGAAGGGTTTTCCCTGCTCTTTGGCGGAGAGGAATATCTTCTCAAGAGTGGGCCGGTCTGCCAGCTCTCCCTCGACGAATTCCACGCCGGGAGGCAAAAGATCGCGCCGTCCATGACTCAGGTTGTCGAAGACGACGGCCTGATGTCCATTCTCGGCCAGCAATCCGGCGACTGTGCCTCCTATGTACCCCGCGCCGCCCGTCACCAGGATCTTCACAAAAAAGCTATCCTTTCTGAAAAACTTTGATATAAGATAAAGTGTATTACAGAGGGTAGGTTTGAGCCGCGAGGCGCTACCGCGTAGAGACCGTCGGAAAGACGGCTGCTGTATCCGGTTTTTATGCGGCCCGTATTGACACCGGGCCTGGTTATTGCGGATGCTGTTTTGTGCGGATGGGTAGTTGTTGTATATCTGTCAAGTGTTGGATTGATTTTTTTGCTTGATGCCTTGGACAGAGTTGGGGTACTCGGATGTTCAAGATCCAAGCAGCCAATCCGTCGTATAGCGTGGAGACCTGCAGCGTAGGGTTTAATCGGGTTTGTGTCCGATACACAGTGACCCCATCAACATATATGAAGAGTGATTTCCTTTTTCCCCCAATAGTTCAAACGCATCAGCAGTATTCATCCGCCGTTTCTCGCGCCGCGGAAACAAGACTGCCCAGTCCCAATAACCGTGAGCAAGGATTGAGACTATGCCGGTAACCCCTTATCCAGGTAGAGCCGCTTTCGGATTGCTCCCCGAGCCCGAGCGCAGCCCCGGCTCGTTGATCACCAGCATGGTGGTCAACGGGTTGCTCCTGGCCTTTCTGTTCTACGCTGGGGCGACGGCCAAGAAAGCAATTGATCAGCACCGATATGAGGAGACCCTTTTGGTCCTACCAGCCAAACCTGAGCCTCCTAAGCCGAAGGTGAAGATGCCTCCTCCTCCCCCGCCGGAGGAATTGCCGCCGGTTGTGGATGTGAAACTTGAGGCGCCGAAGATCAAGATGCCCAAACCGGAGCCCAAGCCGGACCTGAAGCCGATCCCGATCGAAGTCAAGCTACCGACACCGGTGATTCAATCGGTCAAGCCAAAGGTCATTGAAGGGCCTCAGCCCAAGCCTGTGTTGAACGTTGCAGCCAAGCAGGCAGAGGTTATTGCGCAGCAGACCAAGACGGCGATGGCCCCCGCGGCCATGCCGGCGCAGGACAACCGTGTCAAGCCCTCAACGAAACCTGTACATTTTGGCGACACCTTCGGGGTGATTCCCAATCCGAACGCCAAGGGAGCGGCCACGGTGGCGGCGATCGGCAATCCGTATGGCGGGATGCAGGGTCCGGCGGTGGCGCCCCATGGAATCGTAGGCTCGACCGGCTTCGGCAATGGAACCAAATTCAACGCCAATGCCGGTGTAGTGGGCAAGGTGGCCTCAGCTGGCGTTCGCGTCACCACCAGCGCTCCATCCGTCAGTTCCGGCAAGGTGGCTTCAGCCGGTATTTCCGCCGCGCCCACTGCCGTGATGGAAGCCCCTAGAGCGGTTGGGCCGCCACCCACTGATCTGGTGGTGATCTTCAAGCCTCAGCCACAGTACACCAGCGAAGCTAAGCAACTTCGGGTGCAGGGCGACGTGATCCTGCGGGTTACTTTTGCAGCCAACGGCCAGGTGTTGGTGCAAGGCGTCGTTCACAGCCTCGGCCATGGTTTGGATGAAGAGGCGCGCCGCGTGGCGCAACAGATTCGGTTCCGTCCGCCCACACGCAATGGCCAGGCGGTGGACATCACAACCAACATCACCATCACGTTTCAGTTGGCGTAACATCGGGTTGCACACAAGAACAATGGCTGCGCTCAGCCAGGGAATGACGGAACGGCGCAAGCAGCCTGAAGAAGAGTTGAAAAGATCCCAGCATAGGAGCCTGACATGACGTTTCGGAAGATCCCCCTCACCCTCCTGCTCATCATTCTGAGTGTTGCCAGCGCGAACGCAAAGAATAAAGAACCCAAGTACTCACAGGTTCACCAGCTCACACCGGAACAGGCCGCGCTGGTGGAAAAAGCCATTGGCCGGGAAAAGGCGCTGATCAAGAACATCCAGCAGCGCACGCCGTTGGTGGAGACCTACATTCAGAACACCATGCCGGAGATCAAGCTCTATCAGGTGCCCATCTCGGATGAGTATATGCTGAGCCGCATCGACTTCGGCAAGGTCTCTTTTTTTGACAAGGCCTACCAGCCACGAGACGCTGCCAAGCATGGCTACTTCAAGGGGTCGTCCAACGCTTTTCTGGGCCTGAACAAGGTACTGGGCCGGCGATCTATCACCTATATGCCCAATGGCTTTGCGCAGATGATGTTCCTTGATCCCAGAAGCTTTGACAACCAGCACTATGTCTTCAGCTATGTGCGGCGGGAGTTTCTGGGGTCAGTGCGCACCTGGGTATACGACGTGCATCCCAAGGTCTCCGGAACAGGCCGCTTCGTCGGGCGCATCTGGATTGAGGATCAGGAAGGCAACATCGTCCGCTTCAACGGCACGTACACCAGCGCAGGCGATGAGAATATCAACTTCCACTTCGACAGCTGGCGGATTAATGTGCAACCGGGAATCTGGCTGCCGGTGGCTGTTTATGTGGAGGAGACTCACCGCACGGAGCACGAAAAAGTCGGGCTGAGGGCGCAGACGCACTTCTGGGGCTATTCGCTCAGGCTGCCTACGCGGGAGAGCGAGAACGTCAGCGTGAAGGTGGACGACGCGGTCGACAAGAGCGACGATTCGCTGGACGTAGGTCCGTTGCAAGCCTCGCGAGCCTGGGTAACGGAGGCTGAAAACAACGTGATCGACCGGCTGGTAGAAGCCGGCCTAGTGGCGCCGCTGACCCCCGGCGGCTATGAAAACACTGTGCTCGACCAGATCGTCATCAACCTGCAAGTGCCCAACAACCTGGCCTTCACCGACCAGGTGCATACCCGCATTCTGCTTTCGACCACCATCGAAGCTACCACTGTCGGCAACACCATCCTGATCAGCAAGGGGCTTATCGATACTCTGCCCAACGAGGAATCGATCGCCTCGGTGGTAGCCATGGAACTGGCGCACATCGTGATGGGCCACCACATCGACACCCGCTACGCCTTCAATGACCGGCTGCTCTTCCCCGACGAAGCGACGTTTCGGAGAATCGACATGAACCATTCGGATCACGATAACGCGGAGGCCGCCAAGAAGGCCATGGAGTACCTGCAGAACTCCATGTACAAAGACCGTCTGCCCACGGCGGGACTTTACTATGCGCAGTTGGTTGACCGGGAAAAGGTGCTGACGGCTCTGAACACGCCCAAACTCGGCGACTCGCTGCTCAGGTCCGACGGAACTCCGTGGATGGCCGACCTGCAGCATATGGCGCCCAAGCTGAATTGGGATGACCTCGCACAGCGTCCGGCCTTGCCCCTGAACAGTTGGCTCAAGACCGATCCCTGGGACGACAAGGTGCATCAGCTCAGCGCCAAGATCTACGCCTACATGAACCCCCGCGACAAGATGCCACTGGAGCTGACGCCAGTCTTCTACAAATTGCAACGCTATGACGCATCGCGGTTGACGCCGGCAACTCCGCCTGCCGCAGCACCCCCGCCCGCTGCATCGGCGGCTGCGTCCGCCCCCGGCGAAGCCTCCCAACTCACTGGCGCCACGAGCCCGCAGTAGCATCCATCATGAATCTCAGGCCGGAATGTGCCGCGCGGTGCATTCCGGTGTTGAGATTCCAAGCCTGGCATGACTGAAGTATCTTCTCCAAGGGCGAAGATTTGCCCGGACTGAAAGTATCTTTTGCCTACTAGACGATTCGCCGTTCTCTGGTTCTCAATTCTGCTTGCAGCGGGAGCCGTTTCCGCCCGTGCACAGGTGGTTGCCGCCGCTAGCGCTCGCCAGTTCTCGATCACCACCGGCGGTATGGCCTCCATCTTCCAGCCTGATTTTGAGGGGGACTGGCAACCTCCTTACTTCCAGTATCCCGTCGCTCATGCCAGCCCCTACCCGCTCTTCGGCGCTGGCGCCTATATGGATGTGAAGTTCACCCGCTGGGTGCAGTTGGAGGCAGAAGGCCGCTGGCAGCGCTTTAACCAGTACGGGGGCATCTACCAGGACAATTATCTGATCGGTCCCAGGCTTCCCGTGGCCCGTTTCTGGAAGACTACCGCGTACGCCAAAGTCCTGGGAGGTTTTACGAAGATGAGCTTTGGCTATCCTCCTGGCGTCTACGGACCTTATACGACCATTGCCTTCGGCGGCGGCTTGGACGTGAAACTGACCAAGCGGATCAGCCTCCGCGCGGTGGATTTTGAATACCAGTACTGGCCGGAGTGGGAAACATCCACGCTCTCGCCTTATGGCGCCAGCGTGGGCATAGGCTACAGGATATTCTGAGGTGCTAAAGCCCTACTGAGATTCTTCTCGCAGATGTCGGCGCTGATTATGGTAATCTATGACTTCCGGGAGCGCAGAAACGCTGGCGCCTCTTTGGAATCCCTCGCGCAACTGGCGATTCAGGTGGGCCACCACCGGGGAGTGCGAGGCAGTCCTACGCCGATCGCCTGGGCACTCAGTTTCCTGTCCAGCGAACTCGTCGAAAGGACTGCCCATGACCCGTATCCAGACCAGTTTCCGCGATTTTCTGCTCGCATCCGATCCCGATGTTTTCAACGCAGCTGTTGGCGAAGAACTTCGCCAACAGCAGGGAATCAACCTGATTCCTTCAGAAAACTACACCTACCCGGAGGTTCTGGCCGCGCTCGGTTCGGTGCTGACCAACAAGTACTGCGAGGGCTATCCCGGCCGACGGTACTACGCCGGACAGACCTTCACTGACCGCATCGAGAACGCAGCGCGGGAACGCGCCTGCCGGCTCTTTCGCGCCGAACACGCCAACGTGCAGCCGCTCTCCGGCTCGCCGATGAATCAAGCGGTCTATCTGGCCTTCATGAAGCCGGGAGATACGATTCTCGGCATGGACCTCTCCCACGGCGGGCACCTGACCCATGGCGCTCCGGTCTCGCACATGGGACAGCTCTTCAACTTCATTCGCTACAAGACCCGGCCGGATCAGGCGGGCGCCATCGACTTCGACGAAGTGCGGAGACTGGCCCTTGAGACCCATCCGAAGATCGTGCTCTGCGGCTACACTTCGTATCCGCGGGAGTATGACTATGCGAGCTTCCGCGCCATCGCCGACGAAGTTGGTGCTCTGGCCATGGCCGATGTCTCCCATGTGGCGGGCATGATTGCCGCCAATGTTCTGCCCAATCCCCTGGACGCGGGCTTCGACATTGTGACCACGACCACCCATAAAAGCTTGCGCGGCCCGCGTGGTGGTATGATTCTCTGCCGCAAGCAATACGCCAAGCAAATCGACAACTCCGTCTTCCCCGGCTTGCAAGGCGGACCGCACATGAACAGCATTGCCGCCGCCGCGATCGCCTTCCGCAAGGCGGAGGAAACCGAGTTTCAAAACTATGCCCGCCAGACGCTTGCCAACGCCCGGGCCCTGGCGGAGTCGTTCTCCCAGGCGGGCGTTACGCTGGTCACCGGCGGCACCAGCAATCACATGATGGTCGCCGACACCATTGCGAGTTTCGGACTCGACGGCAGACAAGCCGAGGAGACGCTGGAGCAGATCGGCATCGCCACCAACAAGCAGGTGATCCCGGACGATCCGAAGCCGCCGTTGCGGCCCAGTGGCGTCCGCATCGGAACACCGGCCTCCACCACGCGCGGGATGCGGGAGACGGATATGGCGCGCATAGCCGGATGGATTGTAGATGCTCTTCGCCACGCTGGAGACGTGTCCCGGCTCTCCCGGCTGGCGAGCGAAGTAAGAGAGTTCAGCGCCGCCTTTCCCATACCGGGCTTCGATAACCTTCCGTGGTAGTTTGCGGGGTTGGCAAGTTGGGGTTTTACTGGCTGCGGAAAACTTTCAATCTAGTCCTGTCTTGTATCAGGGCACGACATTAATCGTGCCGGAGGCGGCTACTTTTGATTCAGGCTTTAGCCGCTGCGGAAAACTAAACAACTGAAAACAAGTAACGCAGATACTCAAGCCCGTACCCTTCAACTTCTGAAACCTTATTCTTCATCCGCTGCGGCAAAATATGGGACGCTGGCCGGATGGACGGCACGGTGTGCTGCGAAGAAGGAAAAAATTCGATATACTGTAGACTCCAGCTAAGCCCCAGACGCGGCCGGGCCTGCTCCGCCGGGCCTATCAATGAAGGACGAGGCGATTTTCTCAGAAAGAAATCGTTCACCAGCAGTGTCTTTCAGGCGGAAATTGCACTTCGCAGGGAATATTTTCATCAAGAAGGTTGCCATGCAGAGATCGGATCATTGTACCCGCACACCACAACCGCAAGGGCTCTATCACCCGCGGAATGAGCACGATGCCTGCGGAATGGGGCTGGTCGCCAACATTCGCGGCGTTGCCAGCCACGAGATTATCCGCAAAGGCCTGGAGGTGCTGATCAACCTCACGCATCGCGGCGCGGCGGGCTGCGATCCGGAGACGGGCGACGGCGCGGGCATTCTGATTCAGATTCCGCATGAGTTCTATGCGCATGAATGCGGCGTGCTGGGGATGCCGCGGTTGCCCGAGGCGGGCGCTTATGGCGTGGCGATGTGCTTTCTGCCAGTGGACAAGCACTTCCGCCTGCAATGTGAAGGTGTCCTGGAGCGCATTGCACAGGAAGAGGGGCTGACGGTACTGGGCTGGCGCGACACGCCGGTGAACGGCATCGTGATCGGCCGCGAGGCGCGCGCTTCGCAGCCCTACATTGAGCAGTTGTTCCTGGGCAAGCCGGAGGGATTGGAAGAAGAGGCCTTCGAGCGCCTGCTATATAAGGTTCGCCGCCGGACGGAAAACGAGATCGTGGCTTCGGAGATCGAGGGCAAGGAGGATTTTTATATTCCCTCGCTCTCCTGCCGGACGATGGTTTACAAGGGGCTGATGTTGGCGCCGCAGATTGAGAATTTCTATTATGAGCTGGCCAACCCGCTGGTGAAGAGCGCACTCTGCCTGATTCACCAGCGCTTTTCCACAAATACCTTTCCCAGCTGGAAGCTGGCTCATCCTTACCGCTACCTGGCGCATAACGGCGAAATCAACACCATTCGAGGCAACGTCAGCTGGATGTACGCGCGCCAGTCGATTCTGGATAGTCCGCTACACGGCAGCGAGATCGACAAGCTCTTTCCGGTGATTATGCCCGGCGGCAGCGACTCGGCTTCGCTGGATAACGCGGTCGAGTTTCTTTATCAGTCGGGCCGCTCGCTGCCCCACGTAATGGCGATGATGGTTCCCGAAGCCTGGTCGGGCAATCCCGACATGGACGAAGACAAGCGCGCTTTTTACGAGTACCACGCCTCGCTGATGGAGCCCTGGGACGGCCCCGCGGCGCTGTGCTTCACCGACGGCCGCGTGATTGGCGCAACGCTGGACCGAAACGGCTTGCGCCCAGGCCGTTATGTTGTGACCAAGGACGATCTGGTGGTGCTGGCCTCCGAGGCCGGCGTGCTGGACGTACCGGCCAAGGACGTGCGCAAGAAGGGCCGCCTGCAACCTGGCCGGATGTTCCTGGTCGATACGGTGCAGCAGCGCATCATCTCCGACAATGAGATAAAGAAGCAACTCGCCGGGCGGCAGCCGTATGCGGAATGGATCAAGGAACAGCAGGTGACGATGGATCAGTTGCCGGAGCCTCCGGCGCGCAATATTGTGGCGAAGACCGAACCTCTGCTGCGCCGCCAGCGCGCCTTCGGCTATAGCGAAGAAGATCTGAGAATCCTGATGGGGCCGATGGGCGCAACGGGCGCGGAGCCGATTGGCTCGATGGGCACCGATGTGCCGCTGGCCTGCCTCTCGGATCGTCCGCAGCCGCTCTTCAACTACTTCAAACAGCTCTTTGCGCAGGTTACCAATCCGCCCATCGATCCGATTCGCGAGGAGCTGGTGATGTCGCTGATCAGCTACATCGGCACGGAACGCAACATTCTGGATGAGGCGCCGGACAACTGCCATACGCTGAAGCTGCCGCATCCGATTCTGACCAATCGCGACCTGGAAAAGTTGCGCCGCATCTCTTCGGGAGATTTGCTGGCCACGACAATTCCAACGCTCTTCCGCGCCGCCGACGGCGAGAATGCTCTGAAGCACGCGCTCGACGACCTGAGCGACCGCGCCGCGCACGCCGTGGACTCCGGCTACACGCTGCTGATTCTCTCCGACCGCGGCGTCGATGCGAATTATGCGCCGATCCCCAGCCTGCTGGCGATGGCGGCTGTGCATAACCGGCTGGTTAACGACAAGACGCGCACGCAGGTGGCGCTGATTATTGAGAGCGGCGAGCCGAGAGAGGTGATGCACTTCGCCCTGCTGATCGGCTACGGCGCGAGCGCCATCAATCCCTATCTGGCCATCGAGACGCTGCATGACCTGAAGCGGCTTGGCCTGCTGCCACACAACGTCAGCGGCCCCCATGCGGAGAAAAACTTCATCAAGGCCATCAACAAGGGCTTGTTGAAAACCTTCTCGAAGATGGGCATCAGCACGCTGCAAAGCTACCGCGGCGCGCAGGTTTTCGAGGCCGTGGGGCTGAATCAGTCGGTGATTGACGATTACTTCTCCGGCACCGCGTCGCGCATTGAGGGCGTGGGGCTGGAGGTGCTGGCGCGCGAGGCGCTGCTCAAGCACAAGTTCGCCTTTGAGCCGCTCACGGAGTCTGAAACCGAGCTGGTGGTCGGCGGCCAGTACCAGTTCCGTATCGACGGCGAGTACCACTTGCAGAATCCGGAGACGATCAGCAAGCTGCAGCAGGCGGTGAGGCAGAACAATCCGGCGACCTTCCAGGAGTACACCGATCTGCTGGACGATCAGAGCCGCCATCTGTGCACGCTGCGCGGGCTGATGCAACTGAAGTACTCCGACCATCCCGTTCCGCTGGAGCAAGTCGAACCGGCGAAGGAGATCGTCAAGCGCTTTACGACCGGCGCGATGAGCTACGGTTCCATTTCAAAAGAGGCGCACGAGACTCTGGCGATTGCGATGAACCGGCTGGGCGGAATGTCCAACACCGGGGAGGGCGGCGAAGACGAAGAGCGCTTCAAGCGCGACCCCAATGGCGACTCGCGGCGCTCGGCCGTGAAGCAAGTGGCCAGCGGCCGCTTCGGCGTTACCACAAATTATCTCGTAAACGCGGACGAGTTGCAGATCAAAATGGCGCAGGGTGCGAAGCCCGGCGAGGGCGGACAATTGCCCGGCCACAAGGTGGATGCGATCATCGCCAAGACGCGCCACTCGATTCCCGGCGTGGGATTGATCTCGCCACCACCGCACCACGACATTTACTCGATTGAGGATTTGGCGCAACTGATCTACGACCTGAAGAACGTCAATCCCAAGGCGCGCATCGCCGTCAAGCTGGTCTCTGAAGTAGGAGTGGGCACGGTAGCCGCGGGCGTCTCCAAGGCGCACGCCGATGTGGTGCTGATCTCCGGCGACAGCGGCGGCACCGGCGCTTCACCGCTGAGCTCGATCAAGCACGCGGGGCTGCCGTGGGAGCTGGGGTTGGCCGAGACGCAGCAGGTGCTGCTGCTGAACGACCTGCGCGGCCGCATACGGGTACAGACCGACGGCAAACTGGCAACGGGTCGCGACGTAGTGATCGCGGCGCTGCTGGGCGCGGAGGAGTTCGGCTTCGCCACCGCGCCGCTGATCACCATGGGCTGCATCATGATGCGCAAGTGCCACCTGAACACCTGTTCGGTGGGCATTGCGACGCAGGACCCGGTGCTGCGCGCGCGCTTCCAGGGACAGCCGGAGCACGTGGTCAACTTCTTCTTCTTCATTGCCGAACAGGTGCGCCAGTTGATGGCCAAGCTGGGCTTCCACACGGTGGATGAGATGGTGGGCCGCGTGGACAAGATCGACGCCGCGGTTGCCGCCGAGCATTGGAAGGCCAAGGGCATCGATCTCTCTTCAATTCTGTATGCGCCCACCATGCCATCGCGCGTGGCTCGGCGCAAGATCCAGGCTCAGGATCACGGCCTGGCCGCCGCGCTCGATCACAAGCTGATTGCGGCCGCCGCGCCGGCGCTGGAATCGCAGACGCCGGTCAGCGCCAGCTTTGAGATCCGCAACGTGCATCGCACGGTGGGGGCGATGCTGGGCGGCCAGATTGCCATGCGCTACGGATCGGCAGGATTGCCGGACGAGACGATCCACTTCAAATTCAACGGCTCGGCCGGACAGAGCTTCGGCGCGTTCGTTCCCAACGGCGTGACGCTCGAACTCGAAGGCGACTCCAACGACTATCTGGGCAAGGGGCTTTCCGGCGGGCGCATCATCGTCTACCCGCCCAAGGAGTCCAGCTTCCTGCCCGAGGAGAGCATTCTGGTGGGCAACGTGGTGCTCTACGGCGCTACCAGCGGCGAAATCTTCATCAACGGCATTGCCGGTGAACGCTTCGCCGTGCGCAACTCCGGCGCGATTGCGGTGGTTGAAGGCGTGGGCGACCACGGCTGCGAGTACATGACCAACGGCACGGTGGTGGTGATCGGAAAGACCGGGCGCAACTTTGCCGCCGGCATGAGCGGCGGACGCGCCTTTGTCTACGACGAGCGGGGCGACTTCACCGCGCGCCGCTGCAACCAGACCAGCGTGGATCTGGAGCCTCTGGAACTTGATGCGGACGTGAACGAGGTGCGCGGCCTGCTGGAGCGCCATCGCGACCTGACCGGAAGCCCGCACGCCGCATGGATTCTGGAGCACTGGGCCGAGTCGCAGCCGCGCTTCATCAAGATTTTCCCACACGAGTATAAGCGCGTGCTGGGAATTGAGCGCGTCGAAACGGTCTACACTCCCCCTACAACTTCGTCGCCCGTGGCGGCGGCTACCGAGGTGGTGCATGGGTAAGGTGACAGGATTTCTGGAAATTGAACGCGAGCAACCCGCCCGCCGCATCGTCGAAGAGCGGGTTCACGACTGGCTGGAAATTTATCAGCCATTTCCTGAAGAGAAGCAGCGCGAACAGGCCGCGCGCTGCATGGATTGCGGCGTCCCCTTCTGCCACACCGGCTGCCCGGTCAACAATCTGATTCCCGACTGGAACGATCTGGCATACAACAACCGCTGGGAGCCGGCGATTCGCCGCCTGCACGCCACCAACAACTTTCCCGAGTTCACCGGCCGCATCTGCCCGGCTCCCTGCGAGGCCGCCTGCGTGCTGGGCATCAGCCAGCCAGCGGTCTCGATCAAGCTGATGGAACGCAGCATCGTCGAGCGCGCCTGGGATGAGGGCTGGATTCATCCCGAGCCGCCCGAGCAGAATACCGGCAAGCGGGTCGCCGTGGTCGGCAGTGGGCCCGCGGGACTGGCCGCCGCGCAGCAGTTGCGCCGCGCCGGCCACACAGTCACCGTCTACGAGAAGGCCGATCGCATCGGCGGCCTGTTGCGCTATGGCATTCCTAACTTCAAGCTGGAAAAGCACGTGATCGACCGCCGCATCGAGCAGATGCGCGCCGAAGGCGTGACCTTTGTGACCAACGCGCACGTCGGCGTGAACGTGCCGGTCGAAGCGCTCACTGAGCACTACGATGCGATTTTATTGGCGGGCGGCGCCGAGCAGCCGCGCGACTTGAAGATTCCCGGCCGCGAACTCAAGGGCATTCACTTCGCCATGGAGTACTTGCCGCAGCAGAATCGCCGCTGCGAGGGCGATCAACTCGATCCCAAACTTGACATTCTGGCCGAAGGCAAGCGCGTGGTCATCATCGGCGGAGGCGACACCGGTGCGGATTGCCTGGGGACCAGCCTTAGGCAGCGCCCGTTGAGCGTTCACCAATTTGAAATTATGCCCAAGCCGCCGGCCCAGAGAGCCGCCTCGACTCCATGGCCGATGTGGCCCCTGCAACTGCGCACGGAGAGCGCGCACGAGGAGGGCGGCATTCGCGACTGGAGCGTCAATAGCGTTCGATTCACCGGTGACGCCGAGGGTAACGTGAAGCAGTTGCACGCGGTGCGCGTCGGGCCGCCGCCGAAGTTCGAAGCCATCGCCGGCTCAGAGTTTACGCTCGACGTGGACCTGGTTCTGCTGGCGATGGGCTTCCTGGGGCCGGTGCGTTCGGGAATGCTCGAGCAGTTTGGCGTGGCTCTGGACGGTCGCGGCAATGTAGCCGCCAACGGCGACTATCAGACCTCAGTGGAGAATATCTTCACCGCCGGCGATATGCGCCGCGGACAGTCGCTGGTGGTTTGGGCGATCAGCGAAGGCCGCAAGGCCGCTGCCGCCGTGGACCGCTATCTGGCCACCGTCGATGAGCCCGCGCCACAGCGGCATAGGGTGATGGCGTAAGGCCGCAGTATGCAGCCTTCTTCTGCGTCCAGACTGCGCTATCCGCGCACGGATACGCCGGAGAAGGAGAGTACCGCCAAGCCGGGGATCGGTTGGCCGAAGCGGCGGGCCGGCTCGAAACGGCTCCACAAGAGCAGGTTCTCCACCTGCGCGCGGGTGGCCTCGTCGGTGGGGCCGGAGATAATGCGATAGTCGTAGACCTGTCCCGCGCCGTTGACATAGGCTTCGATGACAACCGGGCCGGAGACGACACCGATCTGGTTGTCGCCCATAACGTTGGAGAGATAGAGGAAGTGTGGAGCGGTGAGATTCCCCAGCGGCTCGTCGGCCGTAGCCTGCACAGTCTCCGGCTGGGCAAACATGCTGACCAGCACGATCACGGTTCCCAGCAGCAACACGGCGGAGGCAAAACCGGCTGAGGCCTGCAGCAGGAAGGGTCCAATGGTGTTTCTCCAGGCCAGGTCCAAGGCGTGGAAGTAACTCCGGCGGCGGCGGGCGCGCTCATGGCTGATGGCCACGTTGATCTTCAACAGCAGGTCTTCCGGCACCGGCGCCGGGCCGAGCGCGGCCAGAGAAGATTGCACCTGCTCCAGCGACTTCCACTCGCCGGCGCACTCACGGCAACCCTCCAGATGGGCGGCGACACTCTGCATCTCGCGTCCGCTCAGACGACCGTCCAGATACTCGGTAAACCTTGTCCGCATTGCATTACAGCCGTTCATCGCGCCTCCTCTCCCAGGGGCAACTCCAGCCCCGTGCTCGCCGGAGAACCGGCGAACCGCGCCGGAGCCGTCAAAATCGCCTTCAAGGCAGCGCGTCCGCGCACCAGCCGCGACTTGACCGTTCCCAGATTCACGCCTTGCATCTCCGCCACGTCTTCGTAAATAAAACCCTCAATGTCGCGCAAGATGAGGGTGGTGCGGAATGGCTCCGGCACCTGTTTTAAAGCCGCCTCAACGCGCGCCCGGTTCTCCTCTCGTTCCACTGCCTCAAACGGCGACTCGGCCGGGTCCACCAGCATCTCCTTCAGCAGCACCGGCTGCCCGGATTCGCTCTCGACCATCTCCTGCTCGATGGGGATCTCCGGCTGCCGGTGCCGCGTCCACCAGCGCCGCTGGTTCGAGGCCTCGCGCAGGGCGATGCGATAAATCCACGTTCGCAGCGACGACTCACCATGAAAGCTGCCTACGCCGCGAAAGACCTTTACGAAGACTTCCTGCGTCAGGTCGGCGGCGTCGGCGCGGTTCTGCACGGCGCGCGCCAGCAGCGAGTAGATCGGCTGGTGGTAGCGCGCGATCAGCCCCGCGAATGCCTCCTCGGAGCCGGCCTGAAGTTCCGCGATCAGTGCCGCCTCTTGGGAGGGAAACGTCAGTGTGCTGGCATAATTGCCCATGGTGAGGTCCGCCTGCATATCAGAATCCTCCCACCTTGCCGCAAGAGAAGCAAATCTGGCGGCATTATGCGCCAAATACAAACCCCGGTTTCTTTTGCGGCAACTCGCACCAGCGGCTAAAAAAGCGCCGCTGAAAACCAACCCTACCTAAGAGTGCGCGGGAGACGGACACTGGCTCAGAGGCCATGCGTCCCACGCGCTCTATTGTCTTAGACACCGGAACAGCCTCCAGTGTTCCCGGTCACGCAAGTATTTTTTATCTCCTGCAAGGTTGCGGGAGCAGTCGGTGACGATGGAGGGCTCAACCGGGGGTTGGTTTTCAAGCTGGCGGCAGGCTTGGCGGCTGAGTTTGACGAAATCCAGCCGCAGCGGAGACAATAGGGAAGTTGCATTAACGCAACGTGTGGGCCTGTGGCGCAGTTTGGGAGCGCGCTTCCATGGCATGGAAGAGGTCGTCGGTTCGATCCCGACCAGGTCCACCAATTTAATCCCCCCTTCAGCAAGATTTCGCTCTTCCAACTTTGCAGCATTTCTGTTCCGTGTGAACGCAGTCCCGTCGAAGGCAGCGCCCTGGCAATCCCGCGCTCCATCTCTCCACGGCTTGAATCTTTACCATTTCGGCTAATAGTGGTTATGTAACGAATCGCAATCGCCGTGTCTTTCATCTCATAAGAGAGTTAGGAAACCAGGATGGAAGTGAAGATTACACATCTCGATCATGTGAAATTCGCCATTCAGTCGCGGTCACAAACGATTATTTGCGACCAGCCGACAGAGAATGGCGGCGAAGACTCCGGCATGACGCCCCCCGAACTACTGCTGGCGTCTCTGGGTTCCTGCGCGGCCTTTTACGCCGTGCAATACCTGAAGACCCGCAACCTCGCCCAGAGCGGCGTGGAGGTTTCCATTACCGCCGAGAAGCTGAAGCAGCCTGCCCGGCTGGGCAACTTCCGCATTCATGTTGTGAGCCCCGTTTCTCTCACAGAAGAACAGACCGAAGGCCTGATGCGCTCCGTTCATGCCTGCCTGATTCACAACACTCTCTTGACGCCGCCGGAGATCAAGATCGAGCTGGAGATCAGCGAACACGCCACCCCTCCTGGCGCGGTAGAGGCGATCCCAGGCTAACGGCCCCACGCGTTTTGAGCAGGCCCCTTACAAAGATGGTCATGATCGCGACTATCGCCACTGCCTCCGGCTCATTGCCGGCAAGCGGAACCGCCTGCGATTGCTCGCACAATGCGAATTCCACATTGCACTCATGTCAGAAATCGTTTACTGTAGCCTTTGCACCACTGTTGGTGATTGGGCGTGAGTTCTATCCGGGGCAAGCCGCTCCGGTTTGATTCGTACTGTGTTTAACCGCAACCGCAAGATTCAGGAGTGCTAAATGCAAGTCAATACTACAGTTGAGGGGACAGTGCCCAGTCGCATTGATCCCGTGTTGATCCCGCAGAGAACACTTTATACAGGAGCGCGGATGCCGGCCATTGGCCTGGGCACTTTCGGCTCCGACCATGTTACGGCCAGCCAAATTGCCGAGGCCGTAAAGGCGGCGGCGCGGTTTGGATACCGGCACTTCGACTGCGCATCCGTTTATGGAAATGAGGCCGAGATCGGCGGGGCGCTGTCTGAGGTTATTGCCAGCGGTGTTAAGCGCGAGGAGTTGTGGGTTACCTCGAAGGTCTGGAACGACAAGCATGCGCCCGAAGATGTTATCGCCTCCTGCGAAAAGTCGCTGGCGGATCTGTGGCTTAGTTATCTTGATTTGTACCTGGTTCATTGGCCGTTCCCGAATTTTCATCCGCCGGGTTGTGATGTTACCGCGCGAAGCAAGGATTCCAAGCCTTACATCCATTCTGATTACATGAAAACCTGGGCGGCTATGGAAGAACTGGTCAAGCGGGGCCTGGTTCACCACATCGGCACATCCAATATGACCATCCCTAAACTCAAGCTGGTGCTTGAGGATGCGAAGATTCGTCCGGCAGTCAACGAAATGGAGCTTCATCCGCATTTTCAGCAACCGGAGTTGTTTGCATTCGTGCGCGCCAACGGCATGGAGCCGGTCGGGTACTCCCCGCTTGGATCGCCTCACCGGCCGGAGCGCGATCGCACGCCGGAAGACACCTCACCGACAGAAGATCCGGCCATCCTGCGCATCGCAGAACGCCATGGTATTCATCCGGCCGTCGTCTGTATCAAGTGGGCTGTGCAGCGTGGACAGACGCCGATTCCTTTTTCCGCGAATCCGAGAAACATCTTCAGCAATCTCCTCGGAGTTACAGGCGATCCGTTGACGGATGAGGAGATGCGGGAGATAGGCGCGCTCGACAAAAATTGCCGCCTTATCAAGGGGCAGGTCTTCCTCTGGAAAGAGGGACAGGAATGGGAAGACCTGTGGGATTTGAACGGAGAAATCACACCAGCTTAGTGTGCCCAGCCGGCAGGCAGGGAATTGATTCCATTGTTGAAGCAAGGGAGATTGAATTATGGAGAATACAATGCTGGCGGCATTTCTGCCGGGGAACAGTTCCGTCGAGATGCGGGCCGTGCCAGTGCCGTCGCCACAGCATGGAGAGGTTCTGATCCGCGTGAAAGCATCCACGATCTGCGGCTCGGACATACGCTGTATTTATCACGAGCACTTAGGCAAGGGCCCTGAAGGTTATCAGGGAGTTATCGCGGGGCACGAGCCAAGCGGCCAGATTGTTGAAGCCGGTCCGGGCTGCCGACTCTTCAAGACGGGAGACCGGGTTATCGTTTATCACATCTCTGGCTGCGGAGTATGCAACGACTGCCGGCGCGGCTATATGATTTCCTGCACCAGTGATAAGTACAGGCGAGCATACGGCTGGCAGCGGGACGGCGGCATGGCGGATTTCATGATCGCCGAGGAGAAGGATCTGATTGCGTTGCCGGATGAACTTACTTATGCGGACGGCGCGCAAGTGGCCTGCGGATTTGGAACTGTGTATGAAGGCCTGGAAAAGATCGGAATCAATGGAAATCACGCGGTGCTGATCACAGGATTAGGACCTGTAGGGCTTGCGGCGGCGGCTCTTTGCCGCAAACTTGGCGCTCAGCAAATTATTGGCATCGATGTAGTGAATGAACGACTGAAACTAGCTATCAATCTTGGGCTATGCGACGAAACTCTGGTATCCGGCGAGGGTAACGTTGCTCAGATCAAAGCGCTGACCGGCGGCTATGGCGTTGAGCGCGCAGTTGAGTGTTCTGCCAATGCGGCGGCGCGGGCCACGGCGATTCGCGCTACGCGTAAATGGGGCAAGATGGTGCTCATCGGTGAAGGCGGCGGAATGCAGATAAATCCTTCTCCGGATATGATTCACGATCAAAAGACTCTCTATGGCTCCTGGGTTACTTCTACCTGGTTGATGGAAGAGCTGGTCGAGCGCCTGGTGCGATGGAAGCTGCATCCGGCTGACATTATTACTCACCGCTTTGCACTGGATCAGGCATCAGATGCCTATTCGCTGATGGCCTCCGGCAGGTGCGGCAAAGTTGCGGTATGCGCGGATGAGGAATTGACAGCCTTATCCAAATGAACTGCTAACTCAAATGCAGTCGGCTTGATTCCGGAGATGGAGTGTATGTTAATGAAGCCTTTGCCTGATTGGGAGCATACGATTGAGGAGCGAATGCCGCTGTTTGGGCACCGTAACTGGATTGTAGTGGCCGATGCGGCTTATCCCGCTCAATCAAGGCAGGGAATCGAAACAATCCTTTCCGGAGAAAGCCAGCAAGCCACTATGGAGACAGTGCTGGCCCGCCTGCACGCTTGCCGGCACGTTCGTCCCATCATTTACGTGGATAGGGAACTGGAGTTTGTCGACGAGAAGGATGCGCCGGGAGTCGGCAGCTACCGTCAGTGGCTGCAAACCAAACTGGAAGGACTACCAGTCAACTTCGCGCCGCACGAAGAGATCATTGCGAAGCTGGACCGTGCCGCGCAGATGTTTTCCATCCTTATCATTAAGTCAACAGTGGCCATTCCATATACATCGGTATTTATTGAGCTGGACTGCGGTTACTGGGATCCGGATTCGGAGGCTAGGTTGCGCGCAGACTTCCAGCGCGGGGAGAGCAAGCCGTAGTGGCGAGCATGGGGAATCTGGTCTGTTTGCTGTATCATCGATAAGCGAAGCTATGGCCGGTGCAGTTATTCCTTGAGGCCGGTCCGAGGAATGTAGTTATGTCCGAATTGAATGCGGGTTTTACAGGCCACGCGCCTCGCAAGGACGGGATCTTTCCCGCCGGGCAGGTCACGCTCTTTATTCTGATCACTGTGCTCTTCTTTTTATGGGCGATTCCTAACAACCTCAACGATGTGCTGATCCGCCAGTTCATGAAGTCGTTCGAGATAACGCGCTTTCGGGCGGGATTGCTGCAGTCGGCGTTTTACATGGGATATTTTCTGCTGGCCATGCCAGCGGCGCTTCTGATGCGCAAACTGGGTTATAAGTTTGGCTTTATAGCCGGCCTGCTGCTTTACGGGATCGGCACGATTCTCTTCTGGCCAGCGGCGCTCGTGGGACAGTACTGGTTTTTTTTGATGGCGCTATTTGTCATAGCCACGGGCCTATCATTTCTAGAGACAGCATCCAACCCTTTTATAGCGCAGATGGGTTCTCCGGAGACATCCGAGCAGCGGTTGAACTTTTCTCAGGCCTTTAATCCATTGGGTTCGATTACCGGCGTCTTAATAGGTAAGATATTTATCTTCTCCGGAATAGAATTGCGGCCCGACGAAATTGCCGCAAAGCAAGCGGCGGGAACTTATAAAGCCTATCTTACTTTTGAAACGATGCGCGTCGTCAAGCCGTATCTTTTTCTCGGGACAGTGGTGCTGGTGTGGGCCGTACTTATTCTGCTCAAGAAATTTCCACCTGTTCGTAGCGAGCACGAAGACGGAGGCGATCACGGACATATCCGCGACCTGCTTCAGCATCGCCATTTTATGTTGGCGGTTCTGGCCCAATTCTCCTATGTCGGCGCGCAGGTTGGGACCTGGAGCTATTTGATTCAATATGTGCAGGACAATATGCATCTTCCGGAGAAATCTGCAGCAAATTATCTGATTATTTCTTTGGTGGCCTTCGGTATAGGGCGTTTCGCCTCCACTGCGCTGATGCGCGTGGTGCGGCCCAACCTGCTGATGGGTTCCTATGCAGTTATCAATGTACTGCTGGTCATGGTGGGAGTGCTGCATCCAAGCTGGATTGGCGTGTGGGCGATGGTAGCCACCAGTTTTTTCATGTCGCTTATGTTCCCGACAATCTTTGCGCTGGGGATCAAGGAACTTGGCCCCAACACCAAGATTGGCGGTTCAATGATCATCATGTCAATTATCGGCGGCGCGACGCTTACGCCGCTGATGGGACTCATTAGCGACAGAACGCATAGTATTGCACTGGCTTACATAGTGCCACTCGCAGGTTATGTTGTGGTTGCACTCTATGCTTTCTTTGGTTCGCGCGCGCGCACGATTATGCCGGCCACAGCTCAACTGTAAGTTAGCGGAAGAATTTGATTATCACTGTTCGCAAACCTTTGTTTTATCGATTAGCGTTATGCAGGCGATTTCAGGAGAAATCTAATGACAGACAGTAACTCTTCATCCTCCCAGGCCGCCATCGATGGCGACCTCGCGTCCCCTCAGAAAACGAACGAGAACAGTTTCGGTGAAGTTGTCTCGTTTGTGGAGCGGCACAGCGAGCTGGTCGTTCTCACCGACGAGAATAAAGGCGCATCAATTGCAGTGTGGCCTGCCATGCAAGGCCGCGTTCTAACCAGCTCTGTCGACGGCGCAAATGGCTTTAGCTACGGCTGGGTCAACCGTGAGCTGATCGCATCGGGAAAGATCGAGCAGCACGTAAACTCGGTGGGCGGCGAAGACCGCATCTGGCTGGGTCCTGAAGGCGGACAGTTCTCAATTTTCTTTGCCCCCGGCGTACCCTTTGATCTAGAACACTGGTTCACGCCGTCGCCGCTCGACACCGACCCTTATGAAATCGTCAGCCTGAGCAAGGCCTCGGTGGCCTTCCAGCACGACTTCTCGCTGACGAATTTTACGGGAACGAAGTTCGAATTGCGGCTCGAACGGGAGGTTCGCCTGCTTAACGTCGAGCAAATATGGAAGGGGCTGGGCATCGAGGCGGTGGAAGGTGTGAAGGTCGTTGGGTATGAGTCTGAGAACAGGCTCACTAATCTAGCTTCGCAGAGCCATCGAAAGGAGACCGGCCTGCTATCGTTGTGGGTTCTGGGGCAATATCAATCTACTCCGCGCAGCACGATCATCCTTCCGATTCGCTCCGGGTCGGAAGCTGAATTAGGCATTCCTGTTACCACTGATTACTTCGGAACTGTTCCGGAAGATCGCATTTTCGTTGGAAAAGATATGGTTTTCTTCAAAGGAGATTCCAATTACCGCAGCAAGCTCGGCCTGAGCCCGCTGCGCGCCAAGGGCATTCTAGGTAGTTATGACGGCCAGAATAACGTACTAACCATTGTGCAATACAATCAGCCGTCCGGAGCCGAAATGTATGTGAATTCCGCATGGAAGATTCAGGAGGATCCGTATAACGGCGATGTGGCCAACACCTATAACGATGGGCCCGCGGCGCCAGGCGGAGGGCAGCTTGGCCATTTCTACGAGTTAGAGTCGTCTTCGCCCGCCCGCGAACTTAAATCTAGCGAGGCGCTTGAGCACACGCATCGCACGCTGCACTTTGAGGGAACCGAGTTACAACTGGACGTCATCTGCCAGCGCACGCTCGGCGTACGGCTTGCGGACGTTCGTTCCTTCAACCCGTAACATGAATCATCCAATCTTTGAGTGGATCCATTTGCGATCCTGTTGCCGGCCGGACGGGGGGCTTTACCTCTTGACCCAGTTTCGATAGTATGAGAGAGGTTGGATGCACGGCTGAACAAGCCCATCGACACGGTCTTGAGAACGGGACTCCTGTTGAGGGCTATTTTTATCGGGAGTTGCCTATGTCCCGCATCGTAGAGATTACAGAACTCGCGCTCCGAGATGCTCATCAGAGCCTGCTCGCCACGCGGATGGCTTTGGACGATATGATTCCGGTCTGCGAAGACCTCGACAATGCCGGCTACTGGTCGGTGGAGTGCTGGGGTGGCGCAACCTTTGATTCCTGCATCCGCTTCCTGAATGAGGATCCGTGGGAGCGGCTGCGCACTTTCCGCAAGCTGATGCCCAAAACCCGCTTGCAGATGCTGCTGCGCGGCCAGAACCTGCTGGGCTACCGGCACTATGAAGATGGAGTTGTCGAGCGTTTTGTAGAGAAGGCAGCCGTGAACGGGATCGACGTCTTCCGCATCTTCGACGCGCTGAACGATCCGCGCAACCTCAAGACCAGCATTGATGCGGTGAAGAAAACCGGAAAACACGCGCAAGGCGCTATTTGTTATACCGTCAGCCCCTTGCACACCGTGGAGGCATTTGCCGAGATGGCCGAGCAACTGCGGGAGATGGGATGCGACTCGATTTGCATCAAAGATATGGCCGCTCTGCTGAGACCGCAGCCCGCCTATGACCTGGTGAAAGCTATCAAGCGGAGGTGCGGCAGCGATACGCTGGTTCATGTCCATACTCACGCCACGACCGGAGTTACAATGGTCTCTCTGATGAAAGCCATCGAGGCGGGGTGCGACATTGTGGATACCGCTGTCAGTTCCTTGTCTTTGGGACCTGGGCATAACCCGACAGAAAGCATGATCGAGTTACTGGAAGGGACCGGCTACGAGACCCGTGTCGATCTGGAGCGCGTTCTGCGCGTGTCGAGCCACTTTGCTCAAATCCGGCCGCGTTATAAGGAGTTTTTCAGCGAAAATACCGGCGTAGATACTGAGATATTCAAGAGCCAGATTCCGGGCGGAATGATCTCCAACATGGAAAGCCAACTGAAAGGGCAGGGCGCGGGCGAACGGCTGAAGGAGGTACTTGAGGAGGTACCCAGGGTTCGCAAGGATTCCGGCTATCCGCCACTGGTCACGCCTACCAGCCAGATTGTGGGTTCACAAGCTGTGTTTAATGTCCTGATGGGTAAGTACAAAGTACTGACCGGGGAGTTTTCCGACCTTATGCTAGGCTACTACGGAGCGACGATTGGCCCAAAGGATCCCGAGGTGCTGAAACAGGCTGAGATTCATGCGAAGAAGCCAGCGATTACGGCGCGTCCCGCAGACCTGCTTACGCCGGAGTGGGATAACTTGAGCGCAGTGGCGAATGCCTTGTCGGGAGCGAATGGCAGCGATGAGGACGTTTTGACTTATGCCATGTTCCCGCAGATGGCTCCTAAGTTCTTTTTGAGCCGCGCCCAGGGGCGCAAGAATGTTGGCAAGGATCCTGTCAGCAAAGCGCCCGAGCAGAAAGCCCCAGTTGCAGCCAGTAGCGGAGGATCACTGAGCGCCAAAGTGAGTTATGTGATAACGCTGAACGGCAAAGAGCACAGGGTAACTGTAGCTCCGGAGAGATAGAAGATACAAGGCCGATGGATAGAGGAGCAGGGATGGCAAAGCAAGCAGAAAGTCTGAAGACCATGGCCGAAAAGGTTACTGGCCTTGGCGCAAAACGCGCAGAGCTTAAACTTGGCGGTGGCGCGGAGCGCATCGAGAAACAGCACGCCTCAGGAAAGCTGACGGCGCGGGAGCGAGTTGCAAGTTTAGTGGACCCGGGCAGCTTTCAGGAGATAGGACTGTTTGCCCTTCATCGGTCCACTTATTTTGGAATGGCCGACAAGGAGATGCCGGCCGATGGCGTAGTGACGGGATGCGCGAAGATAGACGGACGCCAGGTGCATCTTGCCAGCCAGGATTTTACCGTTGGCGGCGGCTCTGCTGGAGAGACGCACAACGACAAGGTGGTCGATATGATGCGGCTGTCACTGAAAACGGGCAGTCCGTTCGTTGTGATCAACGACTCCGGCGGCGCACGCGTTCAAGAGGGAATTGACAGCCTTGCGGGTTATGGCCGAGTTTTTTACCACAATGTTCTGTTATCCGGAGTGGTGCCGCAGATTTCAATCATCTGCGGACCGTGCGCGGGGGGCGCAGTGTATAGCCCGGCGCTGACTGACTTTGTGATTCAAACAAATCAGGCGCGGATGTTCATCACCGGGCCTAAGGTGATCAAACAGGTTACCGGCGAA
>Ga0326728_10003494_pt1 | contig 48652 bp, 32 predicted proteins | sample MB3enrmetagenome_FD_207602 | JGI IMG/M metagenome (GOLD analysis project Ga0326728, IMG submission 207602) | Lab enriched peat soil microbial communities from McLean, Ithaca, NY, United States - MB31MN | ecosystem: Environmental > Terrestrial > Soil > Wetlands > Peat | place: USA: New York... | reverse complement strand
GCTGCGGGCAATTGCTGCCGGAGCAGGTTTGGGATGAGGCCGATCGGCCGGAGCGGAGTTTGAAGAAGGGCCAGCCGGCGGGATCGGCGGTGCCGCTGGTGTGGGCTCATGCGGAGTATTTGAAATTGTTGCGGTCGGCGGTGGACGGCAAAGTGTTCGATCGCATCGATCCTGTGTATGCGCGCTATTGCGAACCGGAGGGGCGGACGAAGCGCAGGCGGGATGTGGAGATTTACAGTCGCATGCGGCCGATTGAGCGGATGGATTCGGGCAAGATGTTGCGGATTCTGGATGATCGGTTCTTTGACGTGACGTGGACCGACGACGGTTGGAAGACGGTGAACAAGGGTCTGAGCCGGGGATTCGGCTGCGCGGGATTCAGCGCCGACATCAAGCCGGCGGCAGGAAGCCAAGAGCTGGAATGGACGATGCACTGGCAGGAATCGGATAGCTGGCTTGGATACAATGTGAAGGTCAAGTTGGAAGCTTCTTCAAAGTGATTGGACAAGTGCGTTGGGCACTTCAAGGAAAGGAATTTCAAGAGAAATCATGGCATCCGGGATTGCTTCACTCTCTCTCGACCAACTTTCGATCGATACATTGCGTATGCTCGCGCTCGACGAGGTAGAAAGGGCCAACAGCGGGCATCCGGGGGCGCCATTGGGCTGCGCGCCGATCAGCTATCTGATGTTTCACAAGCTGATGAAGCACAATCCGGCGAACTCGAAGTGGGCCGACAGAGACCGTTTCTTGCTTTCGAACGGGCATGCTTCGGCGATGCTTTACGGAACGCTTTTTCTGTGCGGCTACAAGGTGACGCTGGACGATCTGAAGAGTTTTCGGAGATGGGGATCGATCACGCCGGGACACCCGGAGTACGGGTTGACTGACGGCGTGGAAGCGACGACGGGGCCGCTGGGGCAGGGATTTGGAATGGGCGTGGGCATGGCCATCGCGGAGAGGCATCTGGCGGCGACGTATAACAAGCCGGGCTTCAATGTGGTGGACCACCACACGTTTGTGCTGTGCGGCGACGGCGACTTGATGGAAGGGATTTCGCACGAGGCGGCTTCGCTGGCTGGGACGTTGGGGCTGGGCAAGCTGATCGTGCTGTATGACGACAATTTGATTTCGCTGGATGGGCCGACGGAGTGGAGCTTTACGGAAGATGTGTACAAGCGGTTCGAAGCCTACAACTGGCATGTTCAGCGGGTGATGGATGGCAACGATCTGGACGGGATTGAAGCAGCGATTGGGGCAGCAAAGGCGGTGGAGGACAAGCCATCGCTGATCGGGGTACGAACGGTGATCGGATACGGCAGCCCGAAAGCCGGAACGAACAAGGTGCACGGCGAGGCGATGAGCGCCGAGGATACCGCGGCGACGAAGAAGTTCTTCGGGTTTCCGGAAGATCAGAGCTTTTACGTGCCGGAAGACGCACTGAAGAACTGGCGCGAGGCGGAGAAACGTGGCGCCGCACAGGAGGCGGAGTGGAACAAGCTCTTCGCCGCATACAAGGCGGCGTTTCCCGAGTTGGCGGCGGAATTTGAGCGCACGCAGGCGGGAAAGCTGAAGGCTGGATGGGAAAAGGCGCTTCCGAGCTTTCCGGTAGACAAGCCGGTGGCGACGCGGAACGCCGGGCAGACGGTGATGAACGCAATCTTTGACAGCGTGCCGGAGCTTTTCGGCGGAGCGGCGGATCTGACGGCGTCGACGAAGACGATTTTCAAGAACAGCGCGCACTTTGCAGCTGATCCGGCGGGACGCAATGTATTCTTTGGCGTGCGCGAGCTGGGAATGTGCGCGGCGGTAAATGGAATGGCGGTTCACGGTGGGGTGAGGCCGTTCGGGTCGACATTTTTTGTCTTTTCCGACTACGCCAAGCCGGCGTTGCGCATTGCGGCCATCATGGAGGCACCGTCGCTGTTTGTGTTTACGCACGACTCGATCGGTGTGGGCGAGGATGGACCGACACACGAGCCAATCGAACACCTGATGGCGCTGCGCGCGGTGCCGCACATGACGGATTTTCGCCCGGCAGATGCGAATGAAACGGCGGCTTGCTGGCGGCTGGCGCTCGAGCGCCGGGGGCCTTGCTTTTTTGCGCTGACGCGGCAGGATGTGCCGGTGATCGATGCGGCCAAGCACGACGTGTTTGCGGGCGTGAGCAAGGGAGCGTACGTGCTGGAAGACGCCGCGAATCCGCAGGTGATTCTGATTGGGACCGGCTCGGAGGTTCAGCTTGCGCAGGGTGCGGCCAAACTGCTCGCGCCGGAGGGAATCAGCGTGCGCGTGGTGAGCATGCCAAGCTGGAAGATCTTCGAGGAGCAAACGGCGGCGTACAAGGCGAGCGTGTTGCCGGCAGGCGTGCCCAAGCTGGCGGTTGAAGCGGGCGCGACGCTGGGGTGGTGGAAGTATGTGGGCTCGAACGGGGACGCGGTTGGGCTGGATCGGTTCGGCGCGTCGGCTCAAGGGCCGGTGGTGATGAAGGAATTGGGATTTACGGCGGAGAATGTGGCGGCAAAAGCGAAGGCGCTTTTGCAGCGGAGTTAGCGGAGCTAGCGGTGTTAGCGGAGTTACTTCTTCTCGTTTGTGCTGAGTTTGGACCCAAACAAGCATTCATTTAGCCTGCTCATTCGTGAGAGAGGATTTTCGTGAAGCTGGTTATCAGTTCGGATCATGCGGGATTTGCGTTGAAGGAAGAAGTGCGCGCGAACCTGGCTGCGGCGGGGCACGAGGTCATCGACCTGGGGGCTTTCCGATGCGAGCCTGAGGACGACTATCCCGATTTTGCGGAGAAGGTGGGCGAGGCAATCAAGTCGGGCGTGGCTCCGCGCGGGATCCTGATTTGCGGGTCGGGTGTGGGCGTGTGCGTGGCGGCCAACAAGATTCCGGGCATTCGTGCGGGGATTTGCCACGACACGTATTCAGCGCACCAGGGCGTGGAGCACGACGATATGAACGTGCTGGTGCTCGGCGCGCGGATTATTGGTTCGGCGCTGGCATTTGAATTGGCGCACGCGTTTATCGTGGCCAAGTTTCAGGGGCAGGAAAGCCGATTCGAGCGGCGATTCAAGAAGGTACTCGCGATCGAGGCCAAGTACGCGCGGTAGTCGGCAGTGCACTCACCGTTCAATCCCAAGAATAAGAACGCGCATAGCGCGGGAAAGAGTCGCCGATGCTCCCCTTCGACGTGATCCTGTTCGATGTGGGAGGAGTGCTGCTGACCAATGGATGGGATCACGGCGAGCGTGCGGCTGCCGCAGCGAAGTTCGGGCTGGACGCGCAGGAGCTCGAAGCCCGGAATGCGAAGGTCTATGCGGCGTGGGAACGCAACGAGATCAATCGCGACCAGTATCTCGATGCGGCGGTGTTCTATGAGCCAAGGAGCTTTTCACCAGACGAATTCTTCAACTTCATTCTCGCGCAGTCAAAGCTGCTGGCGGATGGGGCTCTCGAAATCCTCGCGGAGCTATCCGCGGCCAATCGATTTTTCGTTGGCGCGCTGAACAACGAGGCGCGGGAGACAAACGATTTTCGCTTTGCGAAGTTTGGCCTGCGCCGGTATTTCAAGGCGGCATTCAGCTCGTGCTACGTGGGCCTGCGGAAGCCTGATCCTGCAATCTACCGGCGGGCGCTGGACATTCTGGGCTCGGCGCCGACTCGGACGCTGTTTATCGACGACCGGCAGGAGAATGTGGATGGCGCGGCGGGCGCGGGAATGCGAGCGATCCGCTTCACGGGGGCCGGGGCGCTGCGGGATGAGCTCGGGAAGCTGGGAGTGTTCTAGCAACCTGCAAGTTGGCGTGCGCTCAAGCGCACGTGAGCGAGTTGGCAAGTTGGCAGGAGGCGCGTGAGGTGGAGTTGTGCGAATCCCCGGTCTGAGAATCCAGACCAGGGGCACCCGGCGAGATAGCAAGTCAGCGGGCTGGGTCCGTGGTCGCAACCCTTTTGCGCGATGGGTGTCTAATCCGACAGGGGATAAGCACCTGTGCGTCTATTGAATTGCTTTTCAATAGTGGGAATATTTTCGTTGTTTTTGGTCCTGACCTTTACAGCGGTTGACGTCAGGGCGCAGTCCGGCAGCTTCGAGATCTCGCAGAACGGCGAATCCGTGGGAACGGCGAGCTTCCAGTTCACGGCGACGACAGATGGCTACGATTCGACCTCTCTAGTGAAGGTCGCGATGCAAGGGCTGGACTACGCGCTGTCGAAAGACGAGCAGCTGAGCGCGGGTAATCAACTGAAGCATGTGATGCTGAGCGCCACCGTGAACGGTGAAGCGGTTAACGTGGTGGCAGCGCCCGACGCGGCGCAGCTCCTCTTGAATATCTCAGCGAACGGAAAGAGCTCGACGACCCGGCTGGCGGCGCACGCCGGCGCCGTGTTTCTGCCGGACTTTGACGCAGGCGCGCTGGAGACGCTGCTGGCGCTCGCTGTGGCGCAGAATAACCGCGACCTATGGGTGATTTTGCCGAAGGAGGCAGGGTCGATTGAGCCGGTGCGGCTGGCGACCTATCCGGACCAGGACGGAACGCTTGATGGAAAGCCCATCGCGGTACACCACCTGGAGGCGACGATTGCGGGGGCGAATACGGAGTTGTTTTCCGGTCCTGAGAACCAACTGCTGCAGGCGGAGCTGCCGGAGGGGGGATTTGCACTGATTCGGAAGGGCTTTGCCCTCACGCCCCCGGCAAAGCCGATTGTCCCGATAGACGGAGACCGGGCCGCACCACCGGCTCCGCCCAACTGAGATTCACTGCGTGGGACGCGGTAAACCCGAAAGAACGCCGGGTGCGTCCAATTATCAGACAAACCCGAATCCGCGAAGGCACTCGGATAAGAATGCGGATCGAAGTAGACTGGAGAAGCTCTCGATTGTCCGCACTCCCCCTCATGCGCCGGACCGCGACGACACATTCGAGAACCTACTCCAGCAGCCACGCGATTTTGACTGCGACGCGAAGGAAGCTCACGGCCGATGAAGCGGGGCGCGAGGCAGGGCTTGCGATTCTCAGACAGCGCGAGGGTGCGCAGGTGCCCCATCGCCGCATGGTGCGCGTGGTGCGCCGACACTCGACGCGGCGGGTGAGGCTGGAGCGGGCCGCATGGCGATCAGACGAAACTCGCGCGACGCGGGCTGATGACTCGAATGATGCGGCAGATAGCTATTCAGCGCCAGAGGCCGGTCAGGCGGAGACCGATGAAACACAAAACATGGGATCGCGGCACTTGGATGGGGTACGTGACGCAATGCCGGCGAGTCCCGCTGCATCTGACGACAGCGCGGACGCAGGGAGAGCGCTCGTCGAACGGATGACGCCGAGCGAGGCCGGGGCGCAGCAGGACGGCGACGAGACCAGCGCGGCAGCCTTGAGGCCATCCGGCGAAGTAGCGGATGCGGCAATGGCGAAGGGGGCAGGCGATGAAGCTTCGCTGGTGATCCCGAGGACCGGGATGCCGGCGCCGCTACGCGGATCGCTCGCATCGCTGGAGCGGCAGAACGATCGGCTGGAAGCGGAGGGGCTTGAACGGATCGAGGACGAAGCCGACCTGGCAGCGCGGATTGCCGATAAGCTGCTGGTACCAATTCCGATTTCGAGCGCGCTGACCGTGAATCCGGACCTTGAAGAGAATCACCGCTATTGCCGGCCGTGGACGGCGAAGTTTCTGGCTGACCTGGCGCGGGCGCACGATGCGGCGTTTCATCGGTCAATTGAAGTGAGTTCGGCCGTACGGACGGTGGAGTACCAGAAGCGGCTTGAGAGGACGAATGGAAATGCGGCGCCGGCTGAAGGCGACCTGGTGAGCCCGCATCTGACCGGCGCGACCGTCGATATCGCCAAGAAGGGCCTGACCCGGGCGGAGATTGCGTGGATGCGGAGGCAGCTGATGGGCCTCGAAGCGCTGGGGAAGATCGATGTGGAAGAGGAGTTCAAGCAAGCGTGTTTCCACATCACCGTGTACAAGAGCTATGCGCCGGCGGGGACGACGGGCCCAGCCACTCCCGCGAAGCCGGTTGCGCATCGGAGCCGGAAGCCGATGGCCGAGCAGGCTGTAGAAGCGCAAGGCGCGTAGTTGGCGTCAAACTCCTGCCGTCGCTCATAAGCGCATTGATTTCGAGCAATCATCACCCCTGAAAATTCATTCGATTCTTGACGCGCGCTCGGGGTACAATCGCGGGCGAACGCAAAGTTGCGGCAGGCGGGCGGATGAACCGCCGGCGGCTCCATGCGTTCGCGACCGGGCAGGTGTTCCTGGCGAAAGGACGATACGTGTCGGGGCCAGGATTGCGATCATGCGGCCGTTGCGGGCGAAAATCGATCATTGCAATTTGAAAGGCGAAATCATGAGCGATATGGGAGTTCAACCTGTGGGCGCGGCAGCAGAGGGCGCCGGATTGACGCAGTGGCAGCGCGTAGCGGACACGTTTACCGCGCCGTCGAAGACCTTTGAAGATATCAAGCGCGGAAACAAGAGCTGGTGGCTGCCGCTGATCATTGGCGCGATCTTCACTTACATCTTTTTCTTCGCCATGATGCAAAAAATCGGGGTGCAGCAGGCGATCGACAACCAGATCCGCATGGATCCCAAGGCGCAAGAACGGATGGCGAACGCAACGCCCGACCAGCGCGAGATGGGCGCCAAGATCACGACCGTCGTGACAGAGGTGGCATTTCTGGGCGGGCCGGTGATTGCCATGGGAGTCGTGGCTATTCTTTCGCTCGTACTGATGGCGACGATCAATTTTGGGTTTGGGGGCAAGGCGAAGTTCGGAAGCGTCTTTGCGGTTTGCTACTACGCCTGGCTACCGGAGATTTTCAGGGCGATTCTGGGGACAATTGTCGTCTTTTTCGTGGCGCCGGAGTCGTTCAACCTCAAGAACTTTGCACCGACGAATCTGGGCGTACTTTTTGACCCGGTAGAGACGAACAAGGCGTTGTACACACTGGCGACGTGGGTGGATGGAATTACGATCTGGAGACTGGTACTGCTGGGCATGGGCATTGCCATCGTTGCCGGAACCAAGCGCAGTTCGGGCTACATTGCGGTGTTTGGATGGTGGGTGCTTTGCATGCTGATCGCGGTAGGTTTTGCGGCGATAACAGGCTGAGTGAGTTAGTGGGTCAGCCGTTTCGCAAGTTGGCGTGCGCTCAAGCGCACGTTGGCGGGTTGGCAAGTTCGCGAGAAGCAACCGCAGATCCTTCGCTACGCGAAGGATGACCCTGGCGTGGTTGGGTTGGAGACGAAGACGCGCTGCTACAATCGAATCTGCTGCTGACAGCAAATGTTCAAGCGTGGTGAGCGGGCCGGAATGGACCGAAGGCGCGCTTGCATGAGCCGGGCAGCGCACGATCTTCCGAAGCGATGACCCTCCGCCTGTTCAATACCCTGACGGGACAACTGGATGCGCTTGAGCCTTCCGATGGCAAGGCGCTGCGGATGTATGCGTGCGGGCCGACCGTTTACGACTACGGCCACATCGGGAACTTCCGGACATTTCTGCAAATTGACGTCCTTCGCCGCTTCCTGCTGCTGAGCGGAATGCATGTTCACCACGTAATGAACGTTACCGACGTGGACGACAAGATCATTCGCAACGCTCTGGAGATGGGTATTCCGATCAGTGAATACACGGCGCGGTACGTGGAGGCGTTCTTCGAGGACATGGAAGCGCTGCGCATTGAGCGGCCGGAGCAGATGGCGCGCGCCACGGAAAATATTCCGCAGATGGTGAAGCTGGTGGAGAGACTGGCCGCGGCGGGAGCGGCGTACAAGACTGAAGACGGATCATGGTATTTCCGGCTGAAGGCTTTTCCTGAATACGGGAAGCTGAGCAAGAAAGACCTGAGCGGGATGGAAGACGGCGCGCGCGTGGACGTGGACGAATACGAGAAGGACTCGGCGCGCGACTTTGCGCTATGGAAGGCGGCCAAGCCGGGCGAAACTTCTTGGGAGACGGCGATTGGGAGTGGGCGGCCGGGGTGGCATATCGAGTGCTCCGCGATGGCGATGGAGTATTTGGGCGAGAGCCTGGACCTGCACGCAGGCGGCGAAGACCTGATGTTCCCGCACCACGAGAACGAGATCGCGCAGAGCGAGACGGCGACGCACAAGATCTTCGCGCGGCATTGGATGCACGTGCGGTTTCTGCTTGTGGACGGGCGGAAAATGTCGAAGAGTGAAGGCAACTTCTACACGCCGCGCGATCTGCTGCTGAAAGGCTATAAGGCGTCGGCGATCCGGCTGGCGCTGATTGCGGTGCCGTACCGCCGGCAGTTCAACTTCACGTTTGACAGCCTTGTCGACGCAACGAATGCGATCGACCGTCTGCGAACATTTAAGGCGCGGCTGACGACAGGGAAGTTCGAGATGGGCGAGAATTCCGCCATGCAGGAGGCTGCCCGAAAAGCGCAGGGAGACTTCAGAGACGCGCTGAACGACGATCTGAACACTGCCGACGCGCTGGCGCCGATTTTTGAATTAGTTCGCGCAGGGAACACGGCGATCGATCAGGGGCAATTTTTTGCGGAGGATCGAGATGCGATGCTACCGGTGCTGAAGGAATTCGACGCGGTGTTTGATGTGATCGAGGACCGCGATGCGGAGACGACAGCACGGGCGCTCGAGTGGGCGAAGGAGATGGGCAGGATGGCGGATGTAGCGCCGGAACTGCTGGCCGCGCAATCCCTGACCGATGAGGCAATCGAAGCGCTGGTGGCAGAACGCACGGCGGCCAAAAAAGCGCGCAACTTTGCCCGCGCCGACCAGATTCGCAACGAGCTGGCGGAGAAGGGCGTGGTTATCGAGGACTCGAAGGACGGCGTGCGCTGGAAGCGTAGATGAGCCGCTAGCTGCCAGCTTCTAGCTGCTAGCTGCCCGTGCCGTGAACCGGAAGTGCGTGGAAAGACAAATGCAGGTCCTTCGACTACGTTTGGCCCAAAGGCCGGCCAAACTTCGCTCAGGATGGCAGCCTTGCGTATTATGGGTTCGTAACCTGATCGATGCCGGCTTCCCCCCGAAGGCCCCCCAATCCAATATGAAAAGGCGCAACCCTATGGACGCGAGCGAAGTGCAGGACCTGAAGGACAATCTGGAGCAGGGAGCGAAAGAAGAACCGCTTCGGCCAGTGGCCTTTACGATGAGCGTGCTGGCCGTGCTGCTGGCTGTGACGACGGTATTGGGCGGGCGCACGCACGAAGACGCAGTGCTTAACCAGAACCGCGCGACCGACCAGTGGAATGAGTATCAGGCGCAGAAGATTCGCGAATACAACACCCAATTGGCATCCGACTTGATGAGTGTGGTTACCCTCGAGAACAAAGATGCCGCGGCCAAGCTGGCGAAGGGGTATTCGGACCACGAGAAAAAGTGGGCGGCGGAGCTCACCCAGGATCAGACAACTGCCACGGCGCTCCAGAATAGCGTGGACAAGGGAGAAGCGAAGGCAGACCGATTTGATCTGGGCGAGGTGCTGCTGGAGATCGGCCTGGTGATCGTGTCAATCACGCTGCTGACACGAAGCCGCGTGTATTGGCACGTTGGGCTGGTTGTTTCAGCGCTGGGTGTGGGGGCGTCAGCGTCGGCTTTTTTCCTGAAGTAGCTGCGGATTCCCCCTCAAGATCAATTTGGCGCGGCCGACTTGCATTTACCCGGCCCGCGAACGAAAGTGATTGCTATGAGAATTTCTCTCGTGGCTGCACTGCTCGCTCTCTGTTTTGAACCGCTAGCCGCACAGGCACCGGCGAGTTCAGCGACTCCAGCGCCGGGAGCAGCGCCGATTGCTGCGGCGCCGACGCTAGTGGCTCAAATCAACAGGGACGATATTGGCTTCAGCTACAGCCTGCCATCCGATTGGGAGTTTGTTGTTCCCCCGACAGCACCGAAGCCCGTGGTGCCGTACCCGACAATTGCCTCTGCTACGAAGGGAGACGCGTGCGTGGAATTGGCGATGACTGCCAAACACGGAAACCCTGCGTCGGTGGTGGTGGTGATGGCGCTCCCTTTTTCTTGCTACGGGCAAATTATGACGGTGAGCGACTTGGAGAATTTCGGCGAGGGCGCAGCGCAAGGCATGAAGCAGACCTTTGATTTGACCGACCCGGCGCAGACGACATATCCACTGGGCAGCCACACGATGTGGATTGAACGCGCGAACGGAACCCCAAAAAATCACGCCGAAAGCTCGTTTACCTTTGAGATTGCCTGCACGGTGCTGGAAAAGGGTGCGGTCTGCTGGATGACGATGGCTGCCGACGCAACAAGCCTGCAGGCCTTTGAACAGGGCCGGGTTTCGCTGGACGGAGAAGCCGCGACTACGCTCGTTCCGGCAAACGCATTTCTTCCGAAGAAACCCTCTTAGGCGCAAATGCGGCGACGCCGCGACCATGGAAGAACGAATACGCTGCATGATATGCTCGAAGCCAGCGGAGAACTCATGCAGATGTGCGCCAGCCGGGAGCCGCAACACCCGCCAGCTACTAAACGCTGGTCGCGCTCGCGTGCGCAGCGCATGAGCCCGCGGAAGCACCTGCGAGTGCTGCCCACCCGCACTCGACCTAGCCTCTTCGGCGGCGACTAGCGCGATCCTCCGCCGAAGATCCTCGCTGCATTGGCCCTAGAAGGGCCCTAAAAGGATTAATGATCTCACGCGATGGGATCCGTGGCCGCGCCGCATCCGACGCTGAATGAACGGGGCGAAAAAGCACGAAGGCCGCGACAACCGAATCTGCCGAGGAGAGAATGCGATGAGTCAGAATGCGACGAATAGACAAGAGCTGCATGCGCAATACGGACCGAAGATCAGTGGAACGCTGCCGGGGCCGAAGAGCAGGGCCGCAGTTGAAGCCGACCACCGCCTGATTTCCCCCAGTTATACGCGCTCGTATCCGCTGGTGGCCAAGCGCGGGCGGGGAGTTCGCTTAGAAGACCTGGACGGGAACGAGTTTCTCGATTTTGCCGCAGGTATCGCCGTGGTTTCTACGGGACATTGTCATCCCGAAGTGGTGGCTGCGATTCAGAAGCAAGCAGCGGAGCTCATTCACATCTCCGGCACAGATTTTTACGATGAGCACCTGACGGATCTTGCAGAGCAATTGTCGGCCGTGGCGCCGATGCGTGGGCCGCACCGGTTCTTCTACGGCAATTCCGGGACCGAGGCGATTGAGTGCGCGCTGAAGGTGGCGCGCTATCACACGGGACGCCAGCAGATCATTTCGTTCTTTGGAGCGTTCCACGGACGGACGATGGGCGCGCTGTCGCTGACCGGCTCGAAGCCGCAACAGAAGCGGCGATTTTCGCCGATGGTGCCGGGAGTGACGCACGTACGCTATCCGTATGTGTATCGCGACTGCACCGGAGGGCCGCAGGAAGAAGAGGCTTTCAGCCTCGGCTGTGCGCGGTACATCGAAGAGAAGCTGTTCAAGACGATTCTGCCGGCTGAGGAAGTGGCCGCAATTTTTGTTGAGCCAATCCAGGGCGAAGGCGGATTTGTGCCGGCGCCGGCAAACTTTCTGCGCGAGTTGAGAGCGATCTGCGACCGGCATGGGATTTTACTGGTTGCGGACGAGGTTCAATCGGGTTGCGGGCGCACAGGGAAGTGGTGGGCAATCGAGGAGTCGGGCGTGGAGCCGGACATCGTTTGCATCGCCAAAGGTATTGCGAGCGGAATGCCGCTGGGCATTTGCATGACGCGGGCCGAGATTATGGACTGGGCGCCGGGTTCGCACGCCTCGACCTTCGGTGGGAATCCCGTGTCGATCGCGGCCGCGCTGGCGACGATGAAGATCCTGGAGCGCGAAGGGATTCGGAACGCGGCGACCGTTGGAGAGTTCATGCTGGAACGCCTGCGCGGCTGGAAGAAAAGCCATCCGCTGGTGGGCGACGTGCGTGGACGCGGGTTAATGATCGGGATCGAGATTGTGAAGGACAAGGCCACGCGAGAGCCGGCCGTGGAACTGCGCAACCGCATTGAGACGCTGGCTTTCGAGCGCGGGTTGATGATACTGGGCTGCGGCGAGACTTCGCTGCGGCTGTCGCCGCCCTTGATTGTGAGCAAGGAGCAAGCGACAGTCGCGCTCGACATTCTGGAAGAGGCATTGACCGTTGCGGAGAAAGAACTTGAGCACAGTACAGTGGCGGCCGTGACGGCCTGATCGCGGCAACCGAGATTTGCGCTGTTTCCGGATGCAGCAGACAATGATGCCTGTGGGGTGGGCCGTGGGCTGGGTAGCGCAGATGCGGAACGGGAGCCTGGACAGGATGATGGGCGGCCTGGACTGGATCGCTGCGCGTCGCGGCCGTTCCGCGGAGATACCGGCCCATTTGGCGACTGGAATCGAGGGCGAGGATGCGGCTCGCACGTACCTGCAACACAAGGGCTACATTGTTGTTGCGCAACGGTGGTCGGGTGGGAACTTGCCGGGCGATCTGGATTTGATTGCGTGGCAGGGCACCCTGCTTTGTTTCTTCGAGGTGAAGACGCGCACGGCACACGATATGGCGCCCGCCGAGGCCGCGATTGATCATCACAAGCGCAATGTGCTGCGCCGGCTGGTTCGTCAGTATGTTCGACAACTATCCGGCGAATCGATGCCGCAGGTGCGGTTCGACGTTGTCAGCGTGTATCTTTTGCCCGGAGCGGCGCCCGAGGTTACGCACTTTGAGAATGCGTTCGGGTGGAACGAGCGATGATGTAACAGCGCGTTAGAGCTTTCGCAAAGAATGAAAGCGGCCTTTGGGGTGAAAAACCGTCGCGATGGATAGATCATTTTGTTTTGCCGCGGTCGCTCTCGCGAAGATCGACAACAGGCTGGGAAGCTGGAAGCGCGTGGCACTAATCCTGCTTTGCCTGTGGCCGGTTGCGTGCGCGGCTGCGGCCGCGCAGACTACAACCATCAGCGGCACAGTGTATGACCCGCGGACGACGAACGCTCTTCCGTTGCCCAATGTGCTGGTGTATGCGACGACGGCTCCCGTGGCGCCACTGCCTGCAGGCGTGCAATGTCTGACATACCAGGCGCCCACAGGCGTGGTGAGTTATGCCTACACTGCTGTCGATGGGACTTTCACGCTGGCCAATATCCCCGAAAACGCGGCCTACACCGTTGTGATTCAGGCAGGAAAGTGGCGGCGACAGTTTCCGAATGAAGAGGTCGGAACCAACCCGCTGACGGGGCTCGTTCTGAACATGCCGGGAAATCAAACGGAAGGCGACATTCCCAGAATTGCCATTGTCACGGGCAGCGTGGATGGAGTTGAGTGCGTGCTGCTCCATATGGGTATTGCTTCGTCGGAGTTTACCGACGACACAGGCTCCGTGAATCCCAACGGGCGAATCCATCTCTACCAGGGGGGCGGAAACCCCGGAGCGGAGATCAGTGCGTCGACGCCGGTAGAGTCGACGCTGACGGGCAGTCCGGCAACTTTGAACGGCTATGATATGGTGATGTTTCCGTGCCAGGGCGGGCTGTTTCTTCAAGCGCAAAACCCGCTCGCCAATATTGTGAACTACGCCAACGCAGGCGGCCGAGTGTTCACAACGCATTATAGCTACGTGTATCTCGATTCGGAATCGCCGATCGACGCCCAGTTTGCGCCGGTGGCGGACTGGACCACGACTGAGGAGAAGAATGTGGATTCGGGCGTGGGAACAGTGAGCACGGACTTCAGTGATGGAGCGACGCTGGCGCAGTGGTTGCAGAATGCCGGCGCGACTGTAGCCGGCTCGATAAACCAAATCAATATCAGCACGCTGCGTACGGACGTGAGCGGGGTGATTGCTCCAACCCAGTCATGGCTGACGTTGAATAGCGACGCATACCCTGGCCAAAACGGCAATCCGGTGATGCAAATGACGTTCAATGTACCGGTGGGGGCGCCGGCGGCGAGCCAGTGCGGACGCGTAATGTTTAACGACTATCACGTGATCAACTTGCCATCGGTTAACGGGACTGTCTTTCCCAACGAGTGTCCGGCCGAAAGCGGGATGAGCGCGCAGGAAGAGATGTTGGAGTACGCGCTTTTCGATTTATCGACATTCGTGCAACCCGTCGTGGTTCCCACATTGAATGTGTCCTTCAATCCGAACCCGGTGATTGTGAAATCGGGTGACGCGGGCGATCAGGTGACGGTGGACGTAACCAACACGAGCGCAACGACGGAGATTGCCAGCTCGGCGATTCTAACGTTCACTATTCCGCAGCAAGTTAGGGTGACGGGCATCAACGATTCAACCGGCGGATGGACCTGCACGGTTAGCACGCTGACCTGCATCCGCAACGGGAGCCTTGCGGCGAATGTGACGGATTCCGTGACGTTGACACTGAATGTGGGGACGTACACCACGTTGGCGAGCTACGCAGGACAACTGACGGCGACGGTGTCAAGCGTAACGTTCTCGAGCAACGTGACGACGCAGGACAATGTGATCTACCAGCAGAGGCCGCAGATCATCTGGCCTACGCCGGCGCCGATTGTCTATGGCACGGTGCTGGGCGCGGCGCAACTGGACGCCAGTTCGCCGGTGGCGGGGAGCTTCACGTATTCACCGGTGGCAGGGACGGTGCTTGGCGTGGGACAGGAGACGCTAACCGCTACGTTTGTGCCTGCCGAAACGACCGACTACACCACTGGCACAGCCACCGTCACGCTGAACGTGATACCGGCCATTGCGGCAGTCTCGCTTTCGACAACTATGAACCCGGTGTTCGCGATGAACCAGGTAGCGTTCACTGCCAGCCTTCCCGCATATGCGAGCACGCAAACCGGCACGATGACTTTTTACGACGGGTCGACACCGATCGGAACGGCCAATATTGCCGGAGGGTCAGCGACAATAACGACTGCGGCGCTGGGGGCGGGGCAGCACTTGATTACCGCAGCCTATTCCGGGGACAGCGACTATGGGCCGGGAACCAGCAGCGCGCTGACAGAAAACGTCGAGGACTTCACGCTGACATTTGCCGAAGGGGGGTCGAGCAGCGCCAGCGTCCCCGCGGGCGGCACGGCGAGCTATACGCTCGTGCTGACTCCGGTGAATGGAGCGACGATGCCGACGGCCGTGACCTTGAGCGCTCCGAATATACCGCTGGGAATGGCGCCTACATTCTCGCCGGGTGCGATCGAAGCCGGCTCTGGTACGACTATGGTCACGCTGGAAGTGGCGCTGCCGAAACAGACGGCGGATGGGCGATCGCGTCGGCTGCTGGGCGGTGCGGCGTTGCCGGTGATGCTGGGGCTCATCCTGCTGCCTTTTGCAGGTGAAGTGCGCCGTTGGCGGAGAGGCTTGACCGGGTTGATGGTGCTGGCCGCGCTGAGTGCCGCGCTTGCCCTGGGAATCATGGGCTGCGGAGCCAAACTATCGTCAGAAAACTTCTCCTTCAACGTGACCGCAACATCGGGATCGCTCTCCCACTCCGTGACTGTGCACCTGACTGTGAAATAAGCGTGGCTTGGCGGCCTGAAAACCTCCTCTGAATTGGACAATGGCGGCTCGTCAAATTCGGCAAGCCGGCGGGCTTGAAGAGAGAGAATGGGTGCGGCCCGTGGGACGTCGGCGCTCAGGAGGTTCCACCATTGAAATATGTTCGTTTGAAACTACACAATTCCAGAGATCGCGCTTCAGCACTTACAGAAAAACGGAGAAATAAATCGGTTTTCTGGCGAGCTAAGTGATGGCGTATCAATCGGTTGCTCACTTAAACGATTTTTTCGACTCGCGGAGGAAATGGAGACGGCGAAGTATTGCTTAATAAATCGCTTTTTTGGCTGTAGTAATCAACTTTTCGGTTGACAAGGATTCAAGCGAGTGTCTATAGTTCGTGACGCACTTGAGGTAGTCGCGCGTTCGTGCGGCTAAAATCGGGCGCGCTCAGCTTGCTCTGTGCTGCGAGAGCTGAGAATTTAGGAGGAGATTAAGTGATGAATCGCAAAGGTCTAACCATTAGGGGGCTATCGTGGGTAGCGGTTCTGCCGCTGCTGATGCTGGCGCTCATGGTCCTCGGCTCGCCGGCGGCCCTGAGAGCTCAAGTCACCGCGACGCTTACCGGAACGGTAGAAGATCAGTCTGGCGGCGTCATTCCAGGTGCAACTGTAACGCTGACCAACGAAGCAACGAAGTTCGCTACGGTGGATACGAGCAATGGAGCGGGCCTCTATGCGTTCCCCTCTCTGACACCGGGCACTTACGACATTAAGGCAGCAGCAAAAGGCTTCCAAGCCAAACAGGTTACCGGCATCGTATTAAATGCCGGTGACGTAAGGACGGTTCCCGCCCTCGATCTGACCGTTGGCGCCGAATCGCAAACCATTACAGTGTCCGCATCAGCGGAGATGATTCCCGTTGAAAACGGCGCGCACACTGACGTTTTGAGCGCTGCGGATATTGACAACCTCGCGCTTGAAGGTCGCGATACCACGGAGTTGCTGAAGGTGTTGCCCGGCACTGTCACTACATCCGGTGGCCTGAACGGCACCGGTCCGGCGTTCAGTGACCTAAACATCACTGTCGACGAAGCAGGCGTTGGTGACGGCTTTTACACCAACGGCTCGATTTACCGGGGCGGCACGTCGATCCTGGTCGACGGCGCGCAAACCATCGACATTGGCGACATGGCTTCGTCGCTGGTCATCGTCTCGCCAGAGATGACGGCACAAGTCAGCATGCAGGCATCCAACATGAGCGCCGACCAGGCGTTCGGGCCGGTGGTGGTCAGCACCATCAGTCGTTCAGGCAGCGCGAATTATCACGGCGAAGGCTACTTCAACGCGCGTAACAACGTGCTCAATGCCAACGGCTGGCAGCAGAACAATAGCAAAACTCCGCTTGGACCACAGCACTACTACTATCCGGGCGGCAGTTTTGGTGGCCCGGTTCCAGGGACACACAAGCATCTTCTGTTCTGGGGCGGCTACGAGAGGTGGTTGCAGAACCAGGGCAACGCCAACGTGTTGACGTCCTACATCCCCTCTCCGGAGATGATGCAAGGCGACTTCTCAACCGACAACACCGATAACACGGCAATTTGCCCGCATGGCTTCTTCCAGGGCAACCCTCCAGGTGGTTATGGTGGCGGCGGCTGGTGCAACGATTTGGGCAACACGGTTCTGGCAGCCGGAACGGGGAACTACTCAACGCTGCCGCAACCGGCAGCGACCGGGACGTATACTTCCGGAAGCACAACCTACAACACGGATGCGGGGCAGAAGTTTCCGGCAGGATTCCTTGATCCGGGCGCGGCGGCTTTGGCCAAGATCTGGCCCAAGTCGAATATCACACCCAGCGCGACTGTTTGCAACGGTTGCAACTACTACCAGCCCATCGTGAACGTCGACAACGGGTGGATCTGGCGCGTGCGCATGGATTATGTGTTGGGCGACAGCACGAAGATCTACGGCAGCTACGAGCAGGCATACAGTTCGGGATTCGCGCAGGGCAATGGCGCGCACCTTTACTGGACGCCGGGCAACGCCATCCCCTTCCCGGGCGGCGGCGAAGTTGAAGATAACTACGGCAAGGTCATGGCCGGCCACATCGTCCATAGCTTTAATGCCACAACCACCAACGACTTCCTGGCCGCCTGGGCGTTTGGCAGCTACCCGTTCACCACGCCAGATCCCGCTGCCGCTGAAAGAGCCACGCTGGGATACCCGGACAGCTACGCAAAGGTATTTGCGCCGCCCGCGGGTGAGTCGTACGGCGTGCTGAACATTCCGCAGTACAACAGCAATGGAAACATCCCGGACTTCTCACAGAACTCAATCTTCTCGAATCCGATCGGGAAGTATGCCGTGAAGAAGGAAGCTCCGCAGTTTGGCGATACGCTGACCAAGGTCTGGGGAACGCACACCATCAAGATCGGCGGATTCACGCAGACCACGGATAACTACCAGAGTTCGTTCAGCTACTCCCTGGACGGCAACATGAGCTTCTACCCCGGCCAGGGCGATGATCTGACGGGCGTCACGGCCGCAGGCAAACCGGTTGAGGGGGCGCTCATCGGCTCGCCTTACAACGGGGTCGCGCAGTTCGTCAACGGCATCGTGGACGGATACAGCGAAAACAACAATGCACCCATCGGCGATGTGGCTCAGTTGTCGACGGCTGCCTTTGTTGACGACACATGGAAGGCTACGCGTCGCCTGACCTTGGAACTGGGCATCCGCATGGAGCACGTGGGCCACTGGTATGACCGCGACCACATTGGACTCGCGGTGTTCTACCCAGGCCGCGTCCTGTCGGATTATTACACCGGCAAGTACGCTCCGGGATACTACTGGCACGGGATCGACGCCGGCGTACCGCTGAGCGGGCAACCAAACCGCTTTGCGTATCCGGATGCTCGATTCGGCTTCTCTTACGACGTGTTCGGCTCAGGCAACACGGTGGTCCGCGGCGGCTGGGGCGTGTATCGCTACGTAACCCAGGTCAACACCGTCGCCAACGGCTCGGCGCAGGGTACCGCGGCTGCCGTGCTGGGCTATGGACAGCCAGGTGGAACCGAGCTGCAGATGCGGAATGTCGTCGACCAGGCCTATGTGGCTTGCCCGTCGGCCAACCTCCCGCCGCCGTGCGGCGTTTCAGGCGGTCAGACGGGTCTGGACTCAAGCGACTACGGCCAGCCGATGACGCAGGCTTACAACCTGACCATCGACCAGAGACTGCCTTGGAGCTCGCAGTTGGAAGTTGCCTACGTTGGAAGCATGACCAGCCAGCTTGTGGACGACGGTGAAGATACCGAAGGCAGCAACTTCAACGAAGTAGCCAACCAGAACAAGATGCCGATCGGCGCCTTGTTTACGGCCGATCCGGTCACCGGCAAAGTTTCAACCAATCCGGAGAACGTGGCGGATAATCCCAACGGCACGACGTTCACGACGACGGGCAACAACTATGCTGATTGGCACCCGTTGGGCCAGGTGTATGGCACCAACTCAACTTACATGCTTGAAAACAGCTCCTACGCGAACTACAACGGTCTTCAGGCCTCGTGGGTCAAGACCACAGGACGGTTGACGTTCAACTTGAACGGCAGCTGGGCAAGGGCCATGGGGACAACCCTGCAGGAAAACCCCTATGTTGAAAGCCTGAACTACGGGCCGACGGCACAGGACCGGCCTCTGGTCTTCAACTCCTCCTACACCTACAACAGCGGCACGCTCCATACCGGGAGCGCGTTGGTGAATGGGTTGGGCGGCGGCTGGACGATCAGCGGCATCTCCACCTGGCAGAAGGGCGGCTACATTCCCGCATTACTGGGGAACGGCGTGCCGAACTTCGGCATGGGCCTGCAATACATCAACTTGCCCGCTAACGCGAAGGCAGAAGGCATCGGCAACGGTATTGGAGATAAAACGTACTTCGGTACGGACGAGAACTATCCGATTGAGCCGGTGCTAACCTGCAACCCAACAAAAGGCTTGGCAACCCACCAGATCCTCAACGGCGCCTGCTTCACGGCTCCGGCGGTAGGATCGCAAGGTGGTCAGAAGTATCCGTACATGAGCTACACGCCGTATTTCGACAACGACCTGGCTCTGTATCGGACGTTCCACATTTACGAAAAGCAGCAGGTCCAGGTACGGGTAACCGCTTCCGACTGGCTGAACCACTCCTTGCTGCAATTCAACGGTGGCACGCCCTACACCATCAACTACAACGTGGACTACAACAGCAAGGCCATCACGCCGAATTACAATCAAACGGCGACGGGCACGGGTGCATTTGGTGTCTTGACCATTCGGTCGGCACTACCCTACGCCCGTGTGATCGAGCTGGACGTGAAGTACTCGTTCTAACGGAAACACTGCATCACGAGCGGGGGGCGGGCCTATCGGCCGCCTCCCGCTTTTTCTTTGCTGTCCAGTTGCGCCGGGAAGTCCGGGGCGGCCTGCGATCGGGAACGCATCTCCATGCCGCAGGCGGCGTCTTTCAGCGCAGAGCCAGGATTCCCTCTTGATCTGTGAAAGAATGAAGTTGTCAGGGCAGTGCTGGGGGCGGGCCCAAGATGCGCCTCAGCATGCCACGCTAACCATGGTCAGACGTTTCCTATCCAGCATCCTTTTGCTCTCTTCCGCTATTGCCGCACAGGCCCCGGCAAATGACCTGCAATCCAAGGACTCGACCCTGCAAAGCCTTTACGAGGCTGCGCAGCGTGCTCAGACGGCCGGCGATCTGAAGCAGGCCGCGGAAAGCTACCGCGCATTCCTGGCCGAAGCGCTTGGCGAACTGGCGAAGAGCCATGCGCAGATTGGCGATTATGGCAGAGCCAGTGCGCTTTTTGGCGAAGCCTTGGTCCTGAATCCCGGCTCACCCTCTCTCCAACGAGACTACGCAGGGACGGCTCTCGAAGCCGGCGATCTGAAGCATGCGGAAACCCTGGCGAGAGGACTTTTGAACGACTATCCAGACGACCCGAAGGGGCTGGCGCTTGTTCACCAGATTCTTGGCCGAGCGCTGCATCGGATGAACCGCGATCAGGAGGCGAGGAAGGAGCTTGAAGCGGCCATCGCGCTCGATCCCACCTTTGCCAATGAATACGACCTGGCGGTGGTTTGTCTCGATCTTGACGACGAAAGCTGCGCTGTTCAGGTCTTCAATGGGTTGGAGGCGGCGCATGGAGACAGTCCTGCGCTCCATATGCAGTTCGGTTTGGCCTACGGGAATTCGGACTTTACGCCCCACGCAGTGACGGAATTCAAGAAAGTGATTGCGGAAGATCCGCATTATCCCGGAGCGCACTATTCGGTGGCTGCAGCGCTGTTGGCGGCCGGAGAAGACGAGAAAACGCTTCAGGAGGCGGAAGCCGAGCTCAAACAAGAACTGGCAATTTCACGGAATGACTTCCTGACTTATGCCGCGCTGGGCAAGATCGAGGCAAGTTATCGCAGGTATCCGGAAGCCGAGAGTTACCTGAAGCGGGCGATTGCCCTGAATCCGAAGAATCCCGATGCGTTTTTGTACCTGGGACAAATGTACTTCGATTCGAACCGGCCGGCGGAAGCTGAAGTCAATCTTCGCCACGCGATTGCGCTGACGACGGACGTGTCGCGCAATCATTATCAAATCCAGAAGGCGCATTTTCTGCTGGGCAGGATTCTGATGCAGAAGCACGAGGAAGATGCGGCGCACGCTGAGATGCAGATTGCGCACGCCTTCGCGGACAAGGCATTGTCGAAGGACAAGAGCCAGCTTGCCGGGCTGCTCGACAGCAAGCCGGCGAGCGGAGGGGCTTCGAATTCCGGCATCGACGCCGCGGGGATGGCTCCAACGCCTCCTCAATCCCCGAATCCCGCAGCCGTGGCAAGGCAGAAAGCATTCGAGAAACAACTTACGCCGGCCATTGCGGACAGCTACAACAACCTGGGCGCGATCGATGCATCGGAAAAGAATTACGCGGAAGCATTGAAGCTCTTTGAGCAGGCGAAGGCGTGGAGCCCATCGCTTGACGGGCTGGACTACAACATGGGCCGAGCCGCATTCATGGCTGCGGATTTTTCCGAGGCGATCACGCCGCTTTCCCGGTATCTTCGGTCGCACACGGCTGATTCAGGGATCCGCGGCGCGTTGGCGATGAGCCAATTCATGATGCATGATTACGCGGATTGCATCAGTGAGCTGAAAGGGGCTGGAGAGGAAATCTTATCCATCCCGCAGATGCAGTACATTTACGCGGACTCGCTGGTGAAGACCGGGGAGGTTTCGCTGGGGAAAGAGCGCCTGGCGAAGCTGGAGGCCGCGCATCCCGAGATTCCCGAGGTGCATCGAGCACTGGGTGAGGTATGGGGGATTGAAGGCAACTGCGAAAAGGCTTTGAACGAGTTGGGCACGGCCAACAATCTCAACACGAATGATCCGGAGACGCATCACGACCTTGGCAAGACTGAGTTGCAGTGCGGAAACATCGGGGACTCAGTTCAGGAGCTTGAAACCGCTGTTCGACTAAAGCCGGATGATGCGAGCTATCACCAGGAGCTCTCCGATGCATACGAGCGGGTATTTCGCATGGCGGATGCGGAGAAGGAACACCACATCGCCGAGCAGCTCAAAGCCGCACAAGCTCAAGTCACAAAGGGCGGAGCTTCAGCCGAAGGAAAAAGCCCGAGTCGCTGAACGAATCAGTGCGTTGGCGCGGCCGGTGGCGTCTTGAGTTTGGGCCGGATTTGATCAGCAGGAACGATGCCGCGGCCTTCGAGCACTGAGTAGAACTGATCGGCGGCGAGAGGGCCTATGTGGTCGACGGCGCCTGAGGGCCAGTGAATTTCGACGCTATCGATTTTTGTGGCCGAGCCTAGGCCGAAGTGCAGGCGCAGATCGTTCTGCGAAAGATAGCTTCCGCCGCTGTGCACTTCGTCGGTCTGGGTCATGCCTCCGGCAACAATTTTGACGCGGGCGTTGAGCGCGAGGCGATTGCTTTTGGTTCCGGCGAGCTCAAAGCTGACCCAATGGCGTCCTGGAACCCCATGATTTCTCAATAACATAGGGTGACCGTCGAGATTGTTGATCACCACGTCCATATTGCCGTCGTTGAAGAGATCTCCGACAGCGAGGCCGCGAGAGACTTGCTTTTCTTCGAGTGCTGGACCGGCCTCATCGCTGGCGTCGCAAAAGGTTCCATCGCCTTGATTCATGTCGAGAACCTTTGGCTGAAGATAACCGGGATCGGATGGAATCTGATCCATTTGCGGATAGACGTGGCCGTCCGCAGTGATCAGATCGAGCCATCCATCGTTGTCTAGATCGACAAATGCGGTTCCCCATTTGACCCAGGGCAAGGATGCCATGGCAACGCCCGAGGGAAAAGATACCTCAGTGAAATTCCAGTCACCGTCGTTGCGATATAAATCAGGATTCTCATTCTCGAAATTGTTGACAAAAAGGGATGGGCGGCCGGTGTGGTTGTAGTCGCCGACGGCAATCCCCATCGATGCCTGCTCGGCGCCTTCATTGCTGAGCGCAGTTCCGGACTCAAACCCAATCTCTTCGAATTTCCCGTTACCCAGATTGCGGTATAGGAATTTCGGAGTTGAGTCATTGGTCATGTAGATATCGGGGCGTCCGGTGTTGTTGAAGTCGGCCCAGATTACGCCAAGGCCATAGTAGCCGTTGGGATTATCGACGCCGGCCTGCTTGGAAACGTCGGTGAAAGTTCCATCCCCATTATTGTGGTAGAGAATATCGCCGGCGCCCTTTAATCCGCGCGGACCGCATTGCACATCGACGCCGCGATATTTGCACATGGACGAGCTACCGAACTGCGGCAGATCGTTAAGGTGGAAATCAACATAGTCTGCCACCATGAGATCGACATATCCATCGCCGTCGTAGTCGCCGAAGGAGGCGCCGGAGGACCAGTGGCCATCGGCAACGCCGGCTTTGGCGGTGACATCGGTGAAGGTTCCGTCGCCGTTGTTGTGATAGAGGATGTTGCCTCCAAGGCAGGTGATATACAGGTCGGGCCAGCCGTCGTTGTCGTAGTCGCCGACGGCACCGCCCATGGCCAGGCACGGCTTGGTTAGTCCCGCTTTTTGCGTCACGTCGGTGAAGGTGCCGTCGTGATTGTTGTGGTAAAGAACACCCAGCGTTGTTTGGCCCTTCAGGGCCATGTCAACGGTTGGCGCGTCGGTGAAATAGATATCGGGCCACCCGTCGCGATCGTAGTCAAAGATGATCACGCCCCCGGTCATCGATTCGAATATGTACTTCTTTTCCTTGGCCGATGTATGGGTGAAGGTGATTCCGGCTTTCGCTGTAACATCTTCCAACTGCGGGATAATGCGATGGGTGCACTTGAGAGATTTAGCACCTGGTGGAGGCGGGCCCGTTAAGGGATGCCCCATTCCCTGAGAGTGAATCTGTCCAATGGCAAGAAACGGGAGGGCCAGCATCAAAATCGTGGCCCTCAACAAGGACGGAACCGTCATTGTTAAATCTTACTCGACAGCAAGTGGTGTGCGTTTACCGATTCGGGAGCGGAATCCGTTCAGCAGGATCTGAAGTGGCACCGCTCAATCGATCAAGCCCGCGGAGCATGCGCTATACTCCAGTGGCAGCGAGAAACAGGAGGATTACGATGCGTATGCAGGCGATGGCTCGAGTTCTGGCGGGCGCAACATTTGTGGTTGCGCTGGGAGCGTCAGGCTGGGTAGCGGCACAGGCGGGAGCAAACACCGTGCTGAAGCCGGCCGACCTTGAAAAACTGTTTCCGGCCACTGTGTATTACTGCGGGCAGAGTGCACCCGCGCAATTGCGCAACTCCGGCGGCGTGAAGTTCGCCGATGGCCATTATGTGCTGGCCAGCCTAGTTGATACGAGCGGGTACTCGACCGGAGTGGCGGCGAAGTACCAAGGCTACCTGATCACCGAAGTTCCACTGAAAATCGACGGGAAGCAATTGCCTGCGGGCGCGTACGGCTTCGGCTTCCTTGACGGCGATCGGCTGGTAGTGACCGATGTGGGCGGGCACGATGTGCTCACAGCTCACACGACAAAAGACACGGCCATGACGCGGCCCCGTCCGTTGGAAGTGACCGACGACTCAGCCGGCGGTTTCCGCCTCTATGCAGGGCGGAGCTACGCGCACTTCGGCCGGTAAAGCGGATGGTGGTGGGATACCGATGGGCGAGTTCCCGCAGCAAAGCCCGTTTGCGGAGCAAAGTGAGCAGAATACTGCCCCCGGTGAGCATCTGGCACGTGGCGGCGGCCCTGCTTTTGGGTGCGGCGGCGTCGGCCGCGGCACTTGAGCCCTCGACATCCCTCGCGAATTATGGACGGCAGGCGTGGGCCATGGAGAACGGCCTGCCACAAAACACTGTTCAGGCACTGGCTCAGACGAAAGATGGATTCCTCTGGCTCGGGACAGAGGCCGGACTGGTGCGCTTCGATGGCGTCGAATTCCAGACGTACGATCGGAATTCTGTTCCGGCGTTACCCGGGAACGATATTCGCTGTCTGCTTGCGGCCCGTGACGGAGCGCTGTGGATTGGAACGGGCGCGGGCCTGGCTCGCTGGAAGGACGGCGTATCAAGGACGTTCACCAGGCAGGATGGGCTGCCGGACAACGGGATCCTGGCGATTGAAGAACCGCAGGACGGAAATCTTCTGGTGTGGACAGAACAGGGTCCCGCCCGGATGTCTGGAGACCGGTTTGAGCCGGTGACGAACGTGGATGCGTTTCCCCGCGCTGCGCTGACGTCGCCCGGTCAGAATCCGGGAGCCGTTATCTTTGAAGCGCAAATGTCCGACGGCATACAGGTGACAGGGGACAGAAGCGCCTTGAAGATAATGCAGGCTAGAAAACCCGCTGGGATCTTGACCCGCCTGGCGGTTGGTAAGGAGCTCCCGGGCAGCCGGATTCAGGCTGTCTTTGCCGACCGGGAAGGAGCGCTTTGGATTGGGACCAATGTGGGGCTGGTGAGATGGCTGAACGGCAGGGTGGACCGCTTTCCAGTCACCGATCCTCTGTCCACGGCGTCAATCCTCACGTTGATGGAAGACCGCGAGGGCAACCTGTGGGCAGGGACGGAAACCGGAGGGCTGGACGTTCTGCGCGATCAGCGCTTCCACACGCTGGACACGCGCGATGGGTTGACTTCCGACCGCATCACCACGGTCGTGGAAGACAGCAGTGGGACGCTGTGGGCGGGCACGCGCGGGGACGGGTTAAACGCCCTGCGCCGTGAAGAAAGCGACGACGGCCGGCGCGTGGCACGCAGCCTGACGGTGAAGGATGGGCTGGCCAGCAACGTAATTCTCTCGCTGGCCGCTGCGCCGAACGGCGATCTGTGGGTGGGAACCCCAGATGGGCTGAGCCGGATTCGCGGGAATTCGGTGGATACCTTCACTTCGGCCGACGGATTGCCTGACGACTTCGTGCGTTCGCTGCTGATTGACCCCGACGGCTCACTTTGGATCGGCACGCGGCGCGGATTGACGCACTGGGCAATAGGGAAGAACGGGCCGAGTTCCGTCGCGGGAATGAAAACCTACACGACAGAGAATAGACTGGGCAGCGACTTGGTGGGCGCCATGGCTCGCGACACTCGCGGCGAGCTTTGGGTGGCGACGTTGGCCGGGCTATCGCGCCTCCGCGGCGACACAATCTCAAACTTCACCACGGCGAATGGGCTTTCAAGCAATGTGGTGACGGCGCTCCTGCCTCGCGCAGATGGGACACTGCTGATTGGAACGCAGGAGCACGGGTGGGATGCATGGGACGGAAACAGATTTTCCGCTGCGACGCAAAACGGTCTGGAGCAGGCAACAATTCACGCAATTCTGGATGATGGCAGCGGGCATCTATGGTTTGCAACGGGCAATGGCATTGCCCGATGCGACTGCAACGAGATGGGCGGGAACGGTGCGGCGGGCAGTTGTTCGCGCTGGATGGAATTCGGGACTGCGGACGGGCTGCGCAGCCGGGAGACGGCAACAAACAGTCATCCTTCAGCGTGGCGCTCGCGCGCCGGCAAACTGTGGTTTGCCACGCCAAGGGGGTTAGTGGAAGTGGACCCGGCCCACTTTCCCGCGAACACGATTCCGCCACCGGTAGTCCTGGAGAGGCTCGAGGTGGACGATGTATCGCAGCCATTGCATGGAGCAGGCTCTTGGTTGAAGGTTAAGGCAGGGCGAGTGCATTTTGAGTTCGACTACGCTGGGTTGAGTTTTGTGGCGCCCCAGAAAGTGCACTACCGCTACATGCTCGAGGGATTCGATCACGGCTGGACCGATGCCGGAACTCGGCGCGCCGCCTATTACACGAACATTCCGCCGGGAAGGTACACATTCCGCGTGCAGGCGGCGAACAACGATGGAATCTGGAACACGAGCGGCGCGGCGTTCACCTTTGAGTTGAAGCCGCATTTCTATCAGACCCTATGGTTTTACGCGCTGCTGCTGTTGGCGCTGGCTGGGCTGGTTTTACTGGTGCTGAAACGAAGGCTCTACGTTGCCGAGCGCGAGTTCAAAGCCGTCCTGGGCGAACGCAGCCGGATCGCGCGTGAGATTCACGATACTCTGGCGCAGGGATATGTTGGCGTCTCAGTCCAACTGGAGGTTCTGGCGGAGTTGCTGCGACAGCACAAAATGGAGGACGCGGGCAGACAGCTGGACCAGGCGCGCAATTATGTGCGCCATGGTCTGGCCGATGCGCGGCAGTCGATTTGGGCGTTGCGTACGCAGGATGCGAACGAAACCACGCTGCCAGTGAGGCTGCGGCGCATGGCGGAAGCGGCGGGAAGCGAACGACTGACGGCGCGGTTCAGTTTGTTCGGAGCATATCGCCCACTGCGGGTGGAGACGGAAAACGAGTTGATGCGCGTGGCGCAGGAAGCGATCCATAATGTGAAAAAGCATGCCGATGCCAGCCAACTCTGGGTTCAGTTGGAGTATGGTCCGGAAATGGTCACGCTCGAGGTGCGAGACGATGGACGGGGAGGGGCTTTGAAGCACCCGAAGGAAACTTCGTCGGGCCATTTTGGATTGACGGGAATGAAGGAACGCGCGGCGGCCGTTGGCGGGACGCTGGAGGTGAGCAGCACACAGGGTGAGGGAACTACGATACGTTTGAGTGTACCGGCACGCCGTGAAGCGCGCGAACGGTCGGAGGTACAGGAGTGACAACGGAATCGATCCGTGTGCTGGTTGTCGAAGATCACAACGTAGTCCGCCAGGGGTTGGTGGCGCTGTTGAATGTGGTCGATGGCCTGGAGGTTGTGGCCGAAGCCGCGGATGGCGTGGAAGCCATTACGCAGTTTCGCAAGCACCAGCCGGATGTCACACTGATGGACCTGCGGCTGCCGAGAATGAGCGGTGTGGATGCGATCGAGCGCATCCGCATGGAGACGCCGCAGGCACGGTTCATCGTGCTGACTACGTACGACGGGGATGAAGATATCTATCGGGCGCTCAAGGCAGGCGCGAGAGCGTACCTGCTGAAGGGAATGACGAGCGAGGATTTGATTGGCACGATTCGCGCGGTGCATGCAGGCAAGTCGTACATACCGCCGGCAATCGCGGAGAGGCTGGCGGAACGCATGGGCTCGCAGGATCTGACGCCGCGCGAGTTCGACGTGCTGGAGCAGATTGTGCACGGCAAGAGCAATCGAGAAATTGCGGCCGAGCTTGAGGTTTCTGAGGCGACGGTAAAGACCCACATCAACAGCCTGCTGGGTAAACTGGGCGTGACTGACCGGACGCAGGCGGCGACCGCCGCGCTCCAGCGGGGAATTATTCCGATCGAATCGTTGAGAAAGCCGAAATGATGACGATGAAATCTTTGAGAAGCACGATTCTTTGCGGAGTTCTTATGGGTTCGCTGGCCCTGCAAGCCCAGGCGCAAAAGACGGTGTGGCGGCAGGCCACTGCCTCGGAGCTGGCAGCTGTATTGCCAGCGCGGGCACCGGTGGAACGCGAACACATCGAGACGGAGATGCGCACTGCGTCGGGGATTGTGGATGAGCACGGGCGCTTTATTGCAGGGGTGGTTCTGATCACGGCGGGCTATTCGGCGGAGGGCAAGTATTCGCATTATTTGATCGTGCAGGCGCCCGTGGAGATCGGGGGCGTGGCGCTGAAGCCGGGCGAGTACGCTTTCGGATGGAGCCGGGAGAATGGCGAAGAGAGCTTGAGCGTCCACTTCAACCAGGCGGAGACGGGCGCGCTGGTGGGAACCGCAGATGCGCACCGGATTGCCGGCTCGACCCGGGTGGAGAGCCTGCACATCTGGCCGCCAGGCGAGAAGGCGCTGGTCCAGATCGGGCGGTTTGGGATTCCTTACAAACTAGGCGAGGAATAGCCCGCAAAAGCGCTGCCGCGAAAGTTGAACTGATAGGAATTCTCAACCTTTCGGTCGATCCTGCCATTAATCCTGCCCCCGTATACTTGCTGCCATGTTTGAAACCCTGCGTCGAGCCACTCTCTGCGGACTGCTGGCGGGAGGATTTCCCGCGTTTGTTTCCGCGCAAGTCACAAATCCTGCTTCCCCCGCACCAGGACAACAAACTCCAACGACCTCGACACCAGCTGAGGCGCCATCATCGGGCGGCGTCAACAGCGGACCCCCGCAGCCCGCCCAGTTCGACGAGCAGCACCGGCCTATCACGGCAGGCGGCTTTGTGCAGAGCGGGCCGGTGGTCTTCGAGGACGTGTCGGAGAAGGCGGGGTTGACCAAGTGGTCCCACAAGATGGGCACGCCGGAAAAGAAGTACATCATCGAGACCAACGGATCGGGCATTGGCCTGATCGACTACGACAACGACGGTTGGCTGGACATTTACGTGGTGAATGGCTCGACCTTCAATGCGCTGGACGGCAAAGAGACACCGCCCCATGCGGCGCTGTTCCACAACAATCACGACGGGACATTTACCGACGTTGCCGCGAAGGCTGGCGTAACGAACGATCGATGGGGTTTTGGAGTGGCCATTGCGGACTACGACAACGACGGATGGCCGGACATCTATGTGACCAACTGGGGCAAGAACCGGCTGTACCACAACAATCACGATGGAACGTTTACAGACGTTGCAGAGAAGGCGGGCGTGCAGCTGGGAAACTGGTCGACCGGCGCCACATGGGGCGATTATGACGGTGATGGGCGCCTGGATTTGTTTGTACCGGGTTACGTCCACTTCGACCGCGACCATTTGCCCTCGGGCGGAGAGAATGGCGTGGCGGACACGTTTTGCACCTTCCGCGGCGTGCAAGTGAATTGCGGGCCGCACGGGCTCAAGGGCGAGCCGGATCACCTGTTTCATAACAACGGCGACGGAACATTCACCGACGTAAGCGACAAGGCGGGTGTGGCAGACAAGCCCGGTTACTACGGGCTCAGCTCGTTGTTCGTGGACATTAATAACGACGGCAAGGTGGATCTGCTGGTGGCCAACGATTCGACGCCAAACTACCTCTACATCAACAAAGGGGACGGAACTTTTGAAGACGACAGCTACTCATCGGGCTACGCGCTGAACGAAGCCGGGAGAGAAACCGCGTCGATGGGCATTGCGGCAGGCGACTTTGAAAACAACGGGATGGAAGACATTTTTAACACGACCTTCTCCGACGACTACAAAGTGCTTTACCGCAACGATGGCGACGCGAACATGACGGACGTGAGCTACCAGGTGGGAATCGCCGAGATTACGGTTCCGTTTCTGGGCTGGGGCGACGCTTTTCTCGATTATGACAACGACGGCTGGAAAGACCTGATGATGACCGATGGACACGTCTATCCGCAGGTGGATAAGGAGCCGTGGGGTACGAGCTGGGCGCAGCGGCCCTTGCTCTTCCACAACATCGGCGGCAAGAAGTTCGAGGCGGTGCCTCCTGTGGAGGGATCGGGGCTGGCTGACGTTATCGGCGGCCGCGGAATGGCTGAAGGCGATCTGTTCAACGACGGCAAACTGGACGTGGTCATTAATGTGATCGATGGGCATCCGGTTCTTTTGCGCAACGTGAGCCCAGACCACAATCACTGGCTGGAGTTGAAGCTGGTGGGCGGCCCCAAGAGCCCGCGCGATGCGGTGGGCGCCACAGTGTATGTGACGGCCAATGGCATGAAGCAGCGCGGAGATGTGCTGAGCGGGGGCAGCTATGCGTCAACCAACGATCCCAGGCCGCATTTCGGGCTGGGGCAGGCGACCAAGATCGACGATATCGAGGTGCATTGGCCGAGCGGCCAAGTGGAACACTTCACCGTGCCGGGAGTGGATCGCATCGTGACGATTACCGAGGGGCAGGGAAGCGGTAACGCACCCAGTCCCCAGCGAGCGGGGACGGCCGCTAACTAAAAGACCAAGCGAGTTGTAATCGCAATCCCATGGTTACAGCTGCGAAATTGACTGGTCGCCACGGTCTCAACCTTTCGGTGGATGCCGAGCGGATTGCTGATCCGTAGAATGGGTGGCGCGATGCTTCCCCGATCTTTCGCCAATCGAATTCTGCGCCTTGTTTGCAGTGCTCTGCTAATGAGCGCGATTGCCTGCGGCTTGATGGCGTGGCGGACACGTCCGGCTTATGCCGTCGACGACCCGGCGGCAGCGCGCTCGGAGTATTCGCGGAGCGTTTCGTCGACCTACAACTATCGCTTTGGCGCGGACAAGCCGTTTTTGCCATCCAATGCCACTACGGACACCGGCGAGTTCATCGACCCACAGAGTTTTTTGACGGCGAAGTACTGCGGGCACTGCCACCAGGCGGCATATGCGCAGTGGCGGCAGACTGCACATGCGAATTCATTCCGCGCGCCCTGGTACATCAAGAACGTGAACATTCTGATGAGGGGCAAAGGGATTTCGTATGCCCGGCACTGCGAAGGGTGCCACAATCCCATCGCCCTGACCTCGGGGGCGATGACTGAGAACTCGCCCGTGAATCGGAAGTTCGACGGGGACGGAATTACGTGCTCAGTCTGCCATTCGATCCAGAAGGTGGATGAGCGCGGCACTGGCAGCTATGTGATGGGCGTGCCGGCGGTGCTGGTTGACGCCGACGGAAAGCCGATCCACGGTGAAGTCCCTGATAAGGAGATCCTGGCGCATCTCGATCGCCACTCCGAGGCCGTGATGAAGGACTTCTACCGGACCAGCGAGTTCTGCGGCGCATGCCATAAGGCGGCCCTGCCGAAGATGTTGAACGGCTACAAGTGGCAGCGCGCGATCTTTCTCTACGACGAATGGCAGCAGGCTTCATTCGGCAAGCAAAACCCGCTTCCGTTTTATGTGAAACCCCAGGTCTCCACGTGCCAGACCTGCCATATGGCCGAGGAGAGTACTGAGCAGCCTGATTATGGAGCGGAACAAGGTAAGCTGATGTCGCATCGCTGGCTCGGAGCCAACACGGTGCTCTCAAAGTACTACGGCTACGATGAGCAACTGCAGAAGACCATTACGTTTTTGCAGACCGGGGTTCTCAACGTTGATTTGTTCGGAATTGAGCGCAATGGGGGCAAGCTGATTGGGCCGCTTGGAGGCGAGCCGTTCGATATTGCTGCGGGCGATGTTCTGACCGTTTCCGTGGTGATCCAGAACAAGGGAATCGGCCACACTCTCGTTCCAGAGCAGCGCGACTTTTATGAATGCTGGGTGGAGTTCCAAGCCAGGGATGCGTCTGGGGATACGTTGATGGATTCCGGCGCGATCGGGCCGGACGGCAACCTCGATCCCACGGCGCACAGCTTTACCAATCGATTGGTGAACGTCCGCGGAACGCTGAACGATCTGCACCAGGTGTGGGATACGCGGGTTATCGCTTTTAACAACACCATTCAGTCGGGCCGCTCGCAGATCGTGCGCTATCAATTCAAAGTGCCTGAGAACGCATCGGGGCCGATCACCATTACGGCGAAAGTGAACTACAGGCGCTTCAACCAGCACTTTATCGACTTTGGATTGGGCAAGCATTACGAAATGCCCGAAGTGGAGATGGCTTCGCGCACGCGAACGCTGGCATTAGGCACGAATCCTGCGACGCCGCCCGATCCTGCGGACAATCCGGTGTGGATGCGATGGAACAATTACGGCATTGGATTGCTCGATGCGCAGCAGTACGCTGAAAGCGCGCAGGCCTTCGAGCATGTGGTTCAATTGCGGCCGGATTATGCCGATGCCTATACCAATGTGGCGATTGCGGACTTCTCGTGGCAGCGTTACGACGGGTCGCGCACCAATTTGGAAAAGGCGCTGCAGCTTGCGCCGCACAATGCCCGGGCGCTTTATTATCTTGCGCTGGTGGACCGCATTCAGGGCCATCCCGATGCAGCCATTGCCGATTTGCTCGACGTGATTACGCAATTCCCGCGTTCACGCGACGCGCACCGTGAGCTGGGATTTTCGTTTTATCAGCAGCACAAATACCAGGAAGCGCGGACGGAATACGAGACGGTGCAATCGATCGACCCCGACGATCTGGCGGCTCATTACATCCTTTCGATTGTTTATCGCCGGCTGGGCATGAAAGAGGACGCGGCGCGTGAGGCAGCGGCGTTTGCCGATCAAAAGGACGATCCGACGGCAAACAGCTACGCGCTGGAGTTCCTCAGTAAACATCCCGAGGTAACGTCGGAGAGCGTTCCGTGGCATATTCATAGCAACGTGACAGCAGACAGCATTATGCATGGCGTTGGGGCCGGTCAATGAGATTGGCGCTGGTTATCACTGCGTTGCTTCTGGTGTTCTCTTCCTTCGCGATTGCTTCTTCCCGGAGCCAGAGAGCGCATGGCGCCGCGGTCTTCAGCGAGAGCGGGTGCCAGCACTGCCACAGCATAGGAAACGTGGGCGGGCACAAAGGGCCCGATCTCTCAGGCGTCGGCAGGCGGAAGTCAAAGGCTGCGTTACGGCAACAGATTGTTTTCGGCAGCAAAGTGATGCCGGCTTTCGGGGACGATCTTGAGCCGAACGAATTGAATGACCTGATCGCCTATCTTCACTCGTGCCGTCAGAAGCCGGTCAATACTCCGCAAAAATCCGCTTCAAACTAGCCGCTGGAATCCGCGTTTTCATTCAAGGCCGATTAACGTCTCGCGCAGTGCCTCTGCCACGTCCTCCTGCTGGGCGGCCGTGATGCGGTTGAAGAATGGCAACGCCAGAGTGCGGCGGGCAATGGATTCGGTCAGCGAAAAATTGCCAGCGTCTTGGCCATTCCGGGCGCGCCATACCGGCTGCATGTGGATCGGCGCGAAGTATCGGCCGGTTGCGATGCCGCGGCGAGCAAGCGCGGCCTGCACTCGATCGCGGTCGACGCTTTCAGGCAAGCGGACTACGTAGACAAACCAGCTGAGCTTACGGCTGGGGAGCGAAAGAGGCGGACGCTCGATGCCGGGAATTCCTGCGAGGAGCGCGTCATAACGCTCAGCGGCCTGACGGCGGAGAGCAAGGATCTCATCGATCCTGCGCAATTGAACGCGGCCGAGCGCGCAGGCCAACTCCGAAAGCCGGTAGTTGTAGCCGGGTTCGACGTGGTCAAGCCAACTGCCGCTTGCATCGCGGCCTTGATTTCTGAGCTGGATCAGGCGCGCGGCGTGCACTGGATCGGAGGCCAGCACAGCACCTCCCTCGCCAGTGGTGATCTGTTTGTTGGGATAGAAACCGAGGACGGCGAGGCTACCGAAGCTGCCGACGATGCGTCCGCCAAAGCGCGCGCCGATGGACTCGGAGGCATCTTCGATGAGTGCCAGGTGATTGCGCTCGGCAAGATCCGTGAGGGCATCCATCTGGGCAGGGACGCCGAAGGTGTGAACCGCAAGGATGGCACGAGTACGCGGAGAGACAGCACGCTCCACGGCAGTGAAGTCGAGATTGAGCGTCGCGGGATCCATCTCAACGAGAACAGGCGTGGCGAGCACCTGAAGGACGGCGTTAACCACAGCCACGAATGTAAAAGAGGGAAGGATGACCTCTTCGCCTTCGCCCACACCAAGCGCGAGCAAAGCAAGATGGAGACCTGCGGTGCCGGAGCTTACGGCGACCGCGTGATCGACCCCGTGATAGGCGGCCAACTCCGACTCAAAAGTGGCGAGTTCCGGACCCAGGCTTAGGTGCGGCGTCCTAAGAACCGCGCTGACTGCCCTGATCTCGGCTTCAGTGACGTCGGGCGCGGAGAGTGGTATACGCGCGGTCATCGGCTTTCCGCGTGTGCGGATTCGGCGATGGACGACACGGGCACCGGCTTCTTGATCAGCAGCCCATCGAGCGGGACAGAGGAGAGCACGGACGCGATCATCTGCGCCGCGTTACCGTTGCCGTAGGGATTGGCCATTCCGGTAAGACCTTTGCGGAACGCAGGATTCAGTGCGCGATCGAGCGCGGCGCGGATGGCGGAAGCATCGGCGGGCACATCGATGATGTTGCGCGCGCGTTCGCGGCCTTGCTGGCGTATGCCGACATTTACAACGGGCAGAGCAAAGGACGCCGCCTCCATGATGCCGCTGGAGGAGTTGCCGATAAGCGCGTCTGCGTGGCTGAGCAAACTCCAGTAGGTAACGGCATCAAGATTGACGAAGACATGGGTGTCGGCGCGAGTTGCCGCGAGAGCTCGAGTGCGGTCAATGAGCGCGAGGCCTCCCGCATCTGCGTTGGGATAAACGAAGAGGATCTGGCCCGGCGCCTGAGCGAGAGCCGCGAAAAATGCATCAGCCTCTGCGTTTGTGTCGCGCAGGATGGTGACGGGATGCCACGCAGCGACAATTGTGGGCGGTCTGAGCGACAGATCCAGTTTTGATTCGAGGGTCGCGCTGTCGAGCAAATTGGAGCAACGCAGATGGTCGAGCGAGGGAGCTCCCGCGCGATGCACACGCCAGGGCTCTTCGCCCATGGCGATCACACGCAGGCGCGCTGCCTCTGTGGATGTGAAATGGATGTGTGAGAGTTTGGTCAGCGCGTTTCTCACTGCATCGTCGATTGCGCCTTGGCTTACCTCGCCGCCTTCGATGTGAGCAATGGGAATGCGCAGTGCAAGTGCCACGGCAGCCGGGGCCAACATCTCGTAACGGTCAGCAATGAGGAGCAGCAATTCAGGCCGCCACGAGGTTAGAGCGTCGGCCAGGCCCAGAATCGCGACTCCGATGGACTTGGCCATGCCGGTGTCAGTGTCAGAGCTGAGAAGGCACTCAATGCGCGCCTGGATGGGAAAGCCGTCGTGCTCGATTTCCTGAATCGTGTTTCCAAATTGAGGCGAAAGATGCGGTCCTAGGGCGAAGACGCCCAGTTCGACTTCAGGGCGACCGGCGAGCTCGCGGAGGGGCCAGAAGAGATGGCTGTAGTCGGCGCGCGAAGTGGTGAAAACGCCGATACGGCGTCGCGCGGCGGTTAGCGGCGATTGCGCAGGATATCCGCGTCGGCTCACTGGATTTTGATGCGGAATCACACCAGAAGTATATCTTGAGAGCGTAATGAGGTCCGATTGCGCAATGCGCGCTCGCTCGGCTGCCGAGCCGCGTTCCGGCGTACACTGGATGGTTCCGCGACGAGGGGAGAATTCGATCCGTGAGTGGAAAAAAGAAGCAGCGCATAGCGGTGTGTGCGCTTGCGTTTGCGGCCGGCATACCGGCGCTATGCGTGCAACAGCAACGTTTCGATGCGGAGGCAATCCAGCTAAACAATCGAGGCGTTGCGCTTATGGGCCAGCAGTTCACCGAGCGCGCCGCGGACAGCTTTGCCGCAGCCTTCAAGAAAGATCCGAAACTCGCGCAGGCTGCGATCAACGAAGGCATTGCCTTGCTGGCCCAGCAGAAGCTGGATACGGCAAAAGAGTGGTTTCGGAAAGCTATCGCGATCGATGCGAAGAATCCTCAGGCTTGGTACAACCTGGGTTTGGCACAACATGCGGGGAATGAGCTCTCGGACGCAGTGGCCAGCTTTCAAGAAGCGGCCAAACTCGACCCGCGCGATGCGGACTCGTGGTATTTCGAGGGCGCATGCTATGAAGAGATGCGGCAGTTCGAAAAGGCGATCGAAGTGTTCAAGAAGACGCTTGAGATCAACCCGCTGCACGCATCGGCGGAGTTTGGACTCGCGCGAGCGCTGCAACGCACGGGCCACACCGCTGAGGCGAGGGAACACTTCGCGCGTTTTCAGCAATTGACCGGCACCAAAATTTCATCGGCTCTGGGGCTGTCGTATGGCGAGCAAGGGCGCTATTCGACGGTGACGGCGGTCAAAGAATCGCCGAGAATGGTGCGCGCAATGATTCCCGTGCGGCTTGTGGCGCAACCGATGGTGGCGCCCGGCCCCGCAGGTTCCACACTATGGACGACGACCGGTGGAGCGTGCATGATCGACGCGATGGGTTCAGGGCAGATGGATTTGGTCCTGATGCAAACGGGCGATCAGGCGATTCGCGTGCTGCATAATCACGGCGACGGAAGCTTTGAGGAGCTGGATGCGGCGGCGATGGGGCTAAAGGCGGGCGGCCATGCAGTGGCGTGTGCCGTTGGTGATTATGACGGCGATGGATTGAACGACCTGGCTGTAGCTCTCGACGATCGCGTGCTTCTGTTTCGCAATCTTGGGCACGGGCAATTCAAGGATGTTACGGCGCAGTCGGGGATCGCGCCGCGTAACCGCCCGTCAGGTATTACGTTTGTTGATTATGACCACGACGGAGATCTGGATCTGTTCTTGACCGGCGCTCCGCTCAAGCCAGGCGATGAAGCCAATGTGTTGTGGCGCAACAATGGCGACGGGACATTCACCGAGCAAACGGAGCCGACAGGATTAGTTGGGAGCCGCAAGACTGCGGCGACAATATTGACCGATTTCAACAACGATCGCGCCGTGGATTTGGCGGTGACCGGAGATGGGCCTTCGCCGCTGTTGTACGTGAATCCACGCGTAGGCAAGTATCCCGAACAATCGCTCTATGAAGGGACGAAGCTGCCGCCAACAGTTGGCATCACGGTGCTTGACTACAACAAAGACGGCTGGATGGACATCGCCGTCACCCATGCAGGAGCCCCAGGACTGACGCTGTGGCGGAACGTTGAAGGCACCGATCACATTGGGCGGCGCTTTGAGCGAGTCGCGTTGCCATTGAGGGGAGCAGTGCGTGGATGGGGCCTGACGGCCGTGGATATTGACAACGACGGCTGGATCGATTTGGCAGCGATTGTGGAGACAACTGCCGGTCCGCAGATCAAGGTCTTCCGCAATCGCGGCGATGGAACATTTGAAGATGTGAGTCATGCCTTGGGGCTGGATGCGGCGAAGCTGATAGCGCCACGCGGGCTGATTGCTGCCGACGTGTTTGGCGATGGCGCGCCCGACCTGATCGTGACCCAGGAGAATGCTCCGCCAGTGCTGCTGCGGAATCTGGGCGCCAATAAAAACCATTTTGCGCGCCTTGACCTTACTGGCTACGCGGACAACAAGACGGGGATTGGGGCAAAGGTCGAAGTTTTCGCGAATGGGCTCTGGCAAAAATGGGAGCTTGCAGGCGCGTCGGGCTACCAGACACAGGCTCCGCCGCAGATCCTTGTGGGCCTTGGGCAGGCGCCTGGTATCGACTTGCTAAGAATTCTGTGGCCGACCGGCGTGCTGCAGGACGAGATCGATTTACCGCACCAGCGTGTGATCGCGATGAAAGAAGTAGATCGCCGTGGCAGTTCTTGTCCTGTGTTGTTTGCGTGGGATGGGCATCGATACAAACTCGTGACGGATGTGATCGGTGCGGCCGTGGTGGGGCACTGGTTCACGCCCACGCGCCGCAACACGCCGAATCCCGGCGAGTGGGTAAAGATTGACGGCACGAATGTCGCTCTGGTGGATGGAAAAATCAGCGTGCGCTTCATGGAGCCGATGGAAGAGGTGAACTACATCGACCAGTTGCGAATGATTGCCGTCGATCATCCGGACAACGTAGAAGTGAATGCGGACGAGCGATTTCTCGACGATCCGCCATTCGCGTCAGGCCGGGTAGTGGCCAGCGAAGGCGCGCGATTGCCGGCAGGCGCGTGGGATGGAGAAGGGCACGATGTGCTGGGAAAGCTCAGTCGCCGCGATCACATATTCGCGAGTGGATTCACAGCGCTGGCTTACGACGGGTTTGCGAATCTGCATTCGCTAACGCTGGACTTGGGCGACCTGAAACCGAATGCGCCGCTGCGGTTGCTGATGACGGGCTATGTGAACTACTTCAGCGCGACTTCTCTTTACGCCGCATGGCAGGCGGGATTGAAGGAGGTTCCACCTTATGTGGAAGCGGAACATCCTGACGGCACGTGGCAGCGAATTGCCGGCGATGTGGGATTTCCCGCTGGGCTCGAGCGAACGATCGTAATGGACCTGACGGGCAAACTACCGGCGGGAACGAGGCGCATCCGGCTGATGACGAATCTGCAAATCTACTGGGATCAGGTGCTGATCGACCAGAGCGCGGGCGCGCAAACGCGGACTACGGAGGCTCCGCTCGTTTCGGCGGCGCTCAGTTTCCGGGGATATCCGAAGCAGATCGAGGGCGCGAGTCCCGGCGACCTGGATTATGACTACGACCTCGTCAGCCTGAGTGGCCCCTTTCAGCGTGAGCGTGGGAACTACACACACTTCGGCGACGTGACTCCGCTGCTCAGGAGCGTCGACAATAAGTTCGTCGTTTTTGGCAGTGGCGAAGAGATTGCGGCGGAATTCGACGCGGAAAAACTGCCCCCTTTGCCAACGCATTGGAAACGCGATTTCTTTTTCTATGCCAACGGGTTCGTCAAGGATATGGATTGGTGGGATGCGTCGCCTTTCACCGTTGCGCAGATGCCGTTCCATGGAATGAGTACATACCCGTATCCGGCGAGCGAGAAATACCCTGACGATACAGGCTCGCTCGCCTACCGATTGACCTGGAACGACAGGTTTGAAGGCGGCGAGCCGGTGAGGTCTTACCGATTCAATTATCAGTTGTTGCCGTCGGCGCCGCCGGAGGCGGGAGCGCCGCTATCGCCGCAGGGAACACAGCCGTGAACGATATTGTGTTGGCTTCGGCGACGCGGCAAATTGAGTTGATGCGCGCGGGACAGATCTCCGTGACAGAGCTGGCCGAGGCGCACATCCGGCAGATTGAGCGGCTAAATCCAGAGATCAACGCATTTGCAGACTTTGACGCGGAGCGGGTGCGGTCGCAGGCGCGGCAACTTGACGCGGAGCGAGAAACACACGGCGCTTTGCATGGTTTGCCGGTGACCGTCAAGTCGTCGATTGCAACCGCGGGCTACCGATGCGAAATTGGCAGTCTGCTGCACAAGGGCGAGATCCCGGCAGTTGATGCGGTTGTGGTGGCACGGCTGCGCGCGTCAGGAGCGTTGATTCTGGGCACAACCAACTGCCCGGAGTTTCTGATGGCGTATGAAACTTCGAACCTGATCCATGGACGCACGCGCAACCCGTGGAATCTCGAGCGAACCCCGGGAGGATCGAGCGGGGGCGAGTCGGCGGCGATTGCCGCGGGGATGTCAGCGGCGGGACTGGGCAGCGACAGTGGTGGTTCGGTTCGAGTCCCAGCGCACTTTACCGGAATCTGCTCGCTCAAACCAACGCCGGGGCGGATTCCGGGACGCGGGCATCTACCGCCATGCGTTGGACCGTTTTCGATTCTGGGTGCGATTGGACCCATGGCCCGCACGATGGACGACGTCGCACTGATGTTTGAGACTCTCAGTGGACAGGATCCCGACGATCCAGTGAGCCCACCGGTCGCGCTGAGGCATCCGAGCGCGGAGGAATTGCGAGCGAAGGTGATTGGGTTCTTTGAGGATGATGGCCTTGTTTCAGTGACGCCGGAGACGCGCTCGGCGGTGAACGACGCGGCGCGAGCGCTGCGCGAGGCGGGCTTTCGCGTGGAACCGTTTCGCCCGAGGACGCTGGAGTCGTTGCGCAAACTGTGGTGGAAGTTTTTCGTGCAGTGCGGGGCAATGTTTTATGAGCCTGAGATTCGCAACAAGCGCGCGAAGCTGAGCCCCATCTTCAGCGAGTTTCTGGCCATCGCGGAAGATGCCGGGCCGATCAACGCGACCGAGTTGCTGAGCGCATGGGCAGAACTGGACCTGCTGCGCGCTAAGACGCTGGCCGAGATGCGCGAATATCCGGTTCTGCTTTGTCCAGTAGCCAGCATTCCCGCATTTCGACCCAATGAGCGCACTTGGACCATCGAAGGCAGAAGCGTCGAATACCTCGATGCCATGCGATTCACGCAATGGTTCAACACGCTCGCGTGCCCGGCAGCAGTGATTCCGGTGGGCACATCGTCTGAAGGGCTTCCAATCGGCGTGCAGATTGCGGCGCGGCCCTTCGAGGATGAAATCGTGCTGGGTGTCGCGGCTGCCGTAGACGCCGCGTTTGGCTATCGTCCGCCGGAAATGGCCCGGGTCTAAGCCGTTCCAAGCCGCTTTGTCCTTCAATAGAATCAGTTTACGGATCGCTCTGAAGCCCTCAACCGGCGTAATCGCTCGCATACAAGTCAACCTTTCGATGGAGGCCATTTTTCTACGACGGCGGTACACTGAGCCTTCCCTGAGAACTGGAGGCCGGATGGAGCGCCCGGTGTGCGCGAAAGCTGGCTGGAACGTTTTGCCGAAGCTCCCGATGTTCTGATCGATTCGCGGCGCCAGCGGACCATCGTGCCGGTACTCGATCTTGCTGTCGGCGGCGATGAATTCGTCACGATGGCAGGTCCGTGCTCAGTCGAATCTGAGCACCAACTGATGGCCACAGCCCATCGCGTCCGCAGCGCAGGGGCGCGCGTTTTACGCGGCGGCGCGTTCAAGCCGCGAAGCTCTCCTTATTCATTTCAAGGACTCGGTTTAGAAGGGCTGAAGTTGCTCGCCGCAGCACGCGACGAAACCGGCCTGGCCATCGTGACCGAGGTTATGTCAGAGTGCGACGTTTCGCTGGTGGCTGAGTACGCCGATATTCTGCAAATCGGCTCGCGGAGCATGGAGAACTACTCGCTGCTGGAGGCATCCGCCCGGTCGGGACGTCCGATTCTGCTGAAACGCGGGATGATGGCGACGATCGCCGATCTTTTGCATTCGGCGCAGGTTATCGTGAGCAGCGGCAATCCCAATGTCATTCTGTGCGAGCGGGGAATCCGCACCTTTGAAACGGCGATGCGTAACACCTTCGACGCAGCCGGGATCGCGCTGCTCAAGCAAGTCACGCACCTTCCTATCATCGCCGATCCCAGCCACGCAGCGGGGCGTCGCGAACTGGTTCCGGCACTGGCGCGTATCGGAATCGCCGCTGGCGCAGACGGGCTTCTCGTCGAGGTGCATCCAGATCCTGACAATGCATGGAGCGATGGCGAACAATCGCTGGACTTTGACGGGTTCGCTGCCATGATGGCGGACCTCAAGCCATGGATTGCTCTGCGCGGAGCGCGGCCAGCCGAAGAGAGGCTGGAGCAGCCAAATGCGGCTGCTCGCCGTTTTGCGGAGGCGCTGGCATGAGGCTGTTGGCTCCTGGGCTGACCACTGCGGCGATTGCGTTGATGCTCTCGCCTGCGCCCGGACTCCCGCCTGATGCTGCGCAGGCTCTGGATTTCATTGTGACTGCCGCTCCTGTTTACAAATCACTGGCGGAATTAAGCGGCCAGGAGAGGTTTCCCAGAGGCGCGCAACTGTTGCTTGTTCAGGCAGGCAAGGCGGAGCCGCTGGTGAGCGGGTTCGCGGCTTCAGCAGATGCGAATGTCTCGTTCGACGGCCAGACAGTGTTGTTTGCCGGAAAGCAATCAGCCGGCGATCCCTGGCAGATTTGGGAATTAAATCTCAAAGATCGATCGGTGCGAAAGGTGACGGCCACGGCAACTGACGCGGAGCGGCCGTTTTATTTGCCGGGCGGACGTTTGGTGTGGGCGCAGCGGACGGCAGCGGGATTTCAATTGCAGTCGAGCGATGATGGGCGGCCGATTCCCAAGTTTCTGAACCCGACGGCGGGTCCGGGGATATTGCCGCTTACGTACACGGGAACGAACGCATTTCCGGCGGGCGTGCTGCATGATGGGCGGATTCTGTTTGAAGCCGGGTTTCCGCTGGGAACGGGAGCCACACCGGAAATGTTCCTTGTCTACGCCGATGGCTCGGGTGTCGAGTCGGTGCGCTGCGATCATGGACGGGCGCGCTGGGGCGGAACGCAACTGGAATCGGGGGATGTGGTGTTTACGCACGGGACCTCACTGGCGCGCTTCACCTCGCCAATGGCGCAAGAGGAGCCGATTCAAGCGCCCCACGCCGAATACGAGGGCGCGATTGCCGAGACGGCGTCGGGTGCATGGTTGCTGAGTGCGCGGACGACGACGGGGCGGAAATTCGCAATCAGGATGTGGATGCCAGGCGAGGCGGCGATGCATACGGTTTTGGCGATGAGCGGAGAGGATCTGGTTGAGCCTGTACTCGTCGCGCTGCGCATGCGGCCCAACCGGCACCCATCGGGCCTGCATCCATGGGACTACGCAAACCTTCTCGCGTTGGACGCGCGCGTTAGCCGCGACGGAGTTCTGAGAGGAAAGCCTGTGTCGGTGCGCCTCGAAGCGCAGGACGCAAAGGGCCGCCCGGTTGCGATGGGAACGGCACCGGTTGAGCAAGATGGGTCTTTTTTTGTGAAGGTGCCCGCCGACAGGCCGATCCGGTTTGAGCTGCTCGACTTCAGAGGAGCGGTTTTGCGGCAGGAGCTTGGATGGTTCTGGGCACGCGGCGGAGAGCAGCGCATTTGCGTGGGCTGCCATGCGGGACCGGAGCGCGCATCTGAGAACCGCGTACCGGATGTACTGATGCGGACAACCGAACCGGTGGATTTGACCGGCGCCAAGGCCGTTGCGGGAGCGCCCCGTGGAAACTGAGATGAGATCTGCTGTTCTTGTTGCAATCTTCGGTGTGGCCACGATGACGGGCCTTCGCACTGCGGCCCAGATGCTGCCGAGCGCGAGCGAAGCGCCCCAACACGGGCCGACCGTGAGTGCGCTATCGCTCCAATCCGATATTCGTTTTGAAGATGCCACGGAAAAATCGGGTATCGACTTCACGCATAGTTTTGGTTCGGCCAAGCTGGGATCTTTGTTGGAGGGCACCGGCGCGGGCTGTGTCTGGTTTGACTACGACAACTCAGGACAGTCGTCGCTTTACGTGGCCAACGGAAGGCCGCTCGACGATTCGATGCATCCCTATCCACTGAAGGACAAGCCGAACCCACCGCCGCATAATCATCTCTATCGCAACGACGGCAACGGCCATTTTACCGACGTGACCGAACAATCAGGCCTGGACCCGGATATGTATTCGGTCGCGGTGACGGCGGCGGACTACGACAACGACGGCCACGAAGACCTGCTGGTAACCGGATACGGGAAGGTCGTTCTCTATCACAACGACGGCAACGGCCACTTCACTGACGTAACTGAGAAGGCCGGCATCAAGGTCAACGGTTGGGCCATCAGCTCCACGTGGCTCGATTACGACAAGGATGGCTGCCTCGATCTGTTCGTGGGGCGCTACGTCAAGTTCGATCCAAAATACCGCGCGTTCTATGCCGCGGATAATTACCCGGGACCGCTTGACTATGCAGGCGAAACCAACATGTTGTTCCATAACAACTGCGACGGGACCTTCACGGACGTGACCGAGAAGTCGGGTATCGGCGCCTACGTCGGCCGGACCATGGGGGTAACCGCAGCCGACTTCGACAACGACGGATGGGACGACATTTATGTGGCCAACGACCGGACGGAGAATTTTCTCTTCCGAAACAAGCACGATGGGACGTTTGGAGAGATCGCCAACGATACCGGCACGGCCTTCGGGCAGAATGGCGAGGCCACTTCATCGATGGGTCCAGTTGCCGTCGACTTTGAGGGCAGGGGAGTTCTGGATCTTTGGGTGACCGATGGAAGCTATAACCGCTTCCTGCGGAATGACGCTACTCCGGAGGACGGTTCAACTGCTGCGCAATCCGACTCCACAAAGGCTGGCTTTGAAGATGCGGGCGCGTCCAACGGAATCTCACAGACAGATGCGCAATATGTGAGCTGGGGTTCGGGAGTTTACGACTTTGATAACGACGGCAAGCTTGACATTCTGGTTTTCCACGGCGGGCTGATCCATTTAATTCCGCAGGAGCACACGCTCTTTCGTGGGCTTGCCAACGGCCGTTTCGAAGACGTTTCCCGCGAGGCCGGCTCCGTGCTAAGTGACCGCACAGTGGCGCGCGGCGCCTGTTTCGCCGATTACGAGAATAACGGCAAGGTCGATGCCTATGTGGTGAATCTCGGGGCGGAGGGAAAACTGCTTCACAACGTTTCCATCGGGACTGGCCACTGGATTGAAGTGAAGCTGGTGGGCACAAAGAGCAATCGCGACGGAATTGGCGCGCGAGTGGAGGTAATGACAGGTGGCAAACGATGGACGGCCGAGCGCGTGGCCAGCTCCGGCTTCCTTTCGCAGAATGAGGGCCGGTTGCACTTCGGACTCGGGGCGGCGAGCGTAATCGACAAACTGATCGTTCGCTGGCCCAGCGGGATCGTGCAGACGCTGGAGGCGCAGCCGGTCGATCGCATCCTCACGGTTCAGGAGCCGGGAGAGAGGAAGCCGCGATGAGCCGCACTTCCTGCAGAGAATACATGCAGACCAATTTCGCTGCGAGTCTCTGCGTTCTGATCACGGCGCTTTTCTGCTTGATTCCCTGGAAAGCACGGACTGTCGACGCGGCTACGCCTCCCGCAAACGGAGCAGAACTGGGATACGCGTCGCCGCTGGAGATTTTGTTTTCGCCCGACGGCAAGCGGATCTATGTTCTCTGCAACGAGAGCGACGAGGTGCGAGTGCTGGAAGCGGCCAACTATGCGCCGATCAAGAGCATCGCAGTGGGCCACCTGCCACGCGGATTTTCATTCTCGCCGGGCGGAACGCGTTTGTTTGTGGCTAGCTCGTGGGACGACACGGTTTCTGTAATCGACACGCGCTCGTTGGAGGTCGTGGCCACATGGGCGGTGGGCGCGGAGCCATCCGGAGTGGTCGAAGATCCGGCAGGCAGACATGTTTTCGTCGCCAATCGCATCTCCAGCGATATCACCGTCCTCGATGCGCAGACGGGAACGGAGGAAAAACGTCTGCTGGCCGGGCGCGGCGCGAGCTATCTGACGCTCTCCCCAGATGGCCGGCTGGTTTATGCCACACATATCTATCCAAATCTCCCGCCGCTGCGCACAGGCCTCGAAAACCGTACTCCGCCCGAGTCGGAGATCACAGTGGTCGATGCGCGGAGAGCGGAGGTTGTCGATCGAATTCCGCTGCACTCAATCGCGGGGGTCTTCCACGTAGCACTATCGGCGGACGGACGCCTTGGCGCTGTGGCTGAGTTTCACCCCAAGAACCTGATACCGCTAGCGCATCTTGAGCACGGCGGAGCCTTCGCATATACGCTCACATTGTTTGGCGCGGCGGTGGGCAAGCCTGTGGAGATTCCGCTGGACGAACTCGACCGATATGCTTCGCAGCCGTTCGGCGTGGCTATCGCGCCTGATGGATTGCGTCTCTACGTTTCTCTTGGCGGCTCAGAGAGCGTGTTGGCCATCGATGTGGCGCGCTTGTTGCACTTTGTTCACTCGCGGCCACGGCCCGCGTCGGGATCGTTTGCGTACGATCTCTCCGCGAGCGGAAATTATGTGATCGCCCGCATTCCCGTGGGCCACAATCCCCGCGGACTCGCGCTCAGCGGCGATGGCAGCAGGCTGTTGGTTGCCAACCGGCTCGACGACACGATCAGCGTCATCGATACGAGCGAGTTGCGGGTCGCTGCGACCATCGCGCTCGAAGGGCCAAAGACGGTCAGCGCACTCCGCCGGGGCGAACAGACGTTTTATTCGGCACACTATTCCTTCCAAGGCCAGATCAGTTGTTCGAGCTGCCACATCGATTCGACCTACGATGCGCTGACCTGGAATCTCGAGCCCAACGGTTTTGGCCGCGACATTGTTGCCAACCGCCTGCTCGAGGACATCAAGGACACCGCACCCTATAAGTGGAACGGTGGCAATCCTAATTTGCCCACGGAGTGCGGCCCGCGCACGGAGAAGTACTTCTGGCGCTCAGAGAATTACAACGACCTGCAACTGGCCGACCTGGCGCTTTACATCCGCAGTCTTCCCGCCCGCCCGAATCGCTGGCGCCTTCCGGGCGGGGAACTCACTGGGGCGCAGGAGCGCGGCAAGGCCATTTTCGAGCGCTCGGTCGACAATTTCGGTGTGCCAATTCCGGAAGGCAATCGTTGCTCTTATTGCCACAGCGGCCCATTGGGAACGGATAACAAATCGTTCGACGTGGGAACGACGAAACCGAGTGACCATCCGGGAATGCTGGACACGCCCCAACTGACCAACGTCGCGCTTCCCGCGCCCTATCTGCACGATGGTTCGGCGCGCACTCTCGAAGAGATTTGGACCATCTACAACCCTGGAGACAAGCACGGGCGCACCAACGACCTGACCAAAGACGAATTGAACGACCTGATCGAGTACCTGAGGACGCGATGAAGAAGTTCTCCGACAGGAAATGGATTGCGATGACGTTACTGGCAGTCGCGTTGCTTGCGAATGCAGGGCGGCGCGGATTCGCTCAGGCGGCCCAGCGTCCGTATGGTGGCACGGCTGCGGCAGCGGCGCCTCCCTCGATGCCCCGCTTTCGGTTTGAGAACTTCACCATCGCGGATGGCCTACCCGACAATCACGTCTACGCGGTGCTTGTGGATGGTGACAGAGTTTGGGCGGGCACTAACAACGGCCTTGGTCTTTACGAAGACGGGAAATGGAAGACCTTTTCGACGAAGGATGGCCTGGCGCACCGTGCCGTGCTTTCCCTGGCCTTGGACAAGCGCACGGGAGATGTGTGGGCCGGCACCATGGGCGGCCTGAGCCGGGTTTCCGGCGGACGGATCGTTAGCTACACGCAGTTGAACTCGGGATTGAGCAACGATGTGGTGTACGGCGTTTCAGTGGAAGGCGAAAACGTTTGGGTGGCCACGGCAGCTGGAGCTGGGCGGCTCAATCTGCATACCGGCGAGTGGTCGCTTTATAACGAGCGCAATACACCCATGCGCGAAATTTGGGTTTACGGTGTCTCAGCTACCGCGACCAAGGTCTACTTTGCCGTTTGGGGCAGCGGACTGATTGAGTACGACCAGAAGACTGGGCGCTGGGACCTGTATGACGACCCAGATGGCGAGAACGAACTGGTGCTTTTCAAAGACCAGGGCCTGATTCACGACATTGTTTCATCGGTTAGCTATGTCGACAACATCGCGTGGGCCGCGACGTACTTCGGCGACAGCCGGTACGATGGCCGTTACTGGCACAATTTCCTGACAAAAGACAGCGGGCTGCCCTCGAACTTCACAAATTACGTGAAAGGCGTGGACGCCAATCATGCCTGGTTCTGCACCGATAAGGGTCTGTCGTATTACGACGGCGCGAACTGGGCAGTCTACACGCGTTCGCTTCGTTTGCACAAACCGGTCATGACGGTGCGCGACGCGAAGGGAAATGTTACTGAGATTCCCGTAACCAGCGGGCCCGCACATAACTACATTCTTGGCATTGACTTTCAGGGCGGCGACATATGGGTTGCCACCGCCGAGGGACTGAGCCATGGAATTCTTCAACGATAAGAAAGAGGAGTGAGCGCTATGAATGCATTTGCTGAACTTCTGGAAACTATTGCAAACGCGCCAGTGAAGAAGCGGGCGATCACCAATCATAACGTGCTGAATGAAGCCCACGCTTACGCCAAGCCCAGTTCGTTCTCGCGCGGAATGAGAATCGACTTGAACGGGTTGACGATTCTGCTGATCTCGGGCACGGCGTCGATTAACGAGCATGGCGTGAGTGTTCATGTTGGCGACTTTCGCGCGCAGATGAGGCGCACACTCGCGAATATCTCGGGATTGCTGGCCAGCGAAGGCTGCACCTGGCACGATATTGTGCGCACTTCCTGCTACCTGCGTGACATCGAGCGCGACTACGACGCATTCAACGAAGAGCGCACAGCGTTCTTTAAAGAGCAGGGACTTGACCCACTGCCTGCGTCGACCGGCATCCAGGCAATTCTGTGCCGGCCAGAGCTGCTGGTGGAGATCGAAGCCATTGCCATGTTCCGCACGGACAAGGCCGACAGCAAGGAGTAGGAACATGCGATTC
>Ga0326728_10003493_pt1 | contig 48658 bp, 37 predicted proteins | sample MB3enrmetagenome_FD_207602 | JGI IMG/M metagenome (GOLD analysis project Ga0326728, IMG submission 207602) | Lab enriched peat soil microbial communities from McLean, Ithaca, NY, United States - MB31MN | ecosystem: Environmental > Terrestrial > Soil > Wetlands > Peat | place: USA: New York... | reverse complement strand
CGGCGCTGACTTCGCTCACCGGAGATTTTGCCGAAGCGGTGCGGCTTTCTTCGGAAATCCTGCTCACGCGCGGCCATATCTATCCCGCCACCATGACCAGCGTGGAACTGGAAGCGGCATTCGAGGATGGCTCGCTGGTGCGCGGCGAGACGCGCATCACAGCGAGCAAGGGCAAGGGTAAGATTCGCGAACTCGTCCTCGTGCCTCCCGACGTGGAGCCGCTGCCCCAAACGCTTGAAGCCATCGCCAACGCCGATCTGATTACGATTGGGCCGGGGTCGCTTTTCACCAGCCTGATCCCCAACTTGCTGGTGCGCGGAATCCCCCAAGCTATTACCGATTCTCCAGCCATCAAAGTATTTGTTTGCAACTTGATGACCCAGGCCAATGAAAGTCTTAATTTAAGCGCGGCGGAGCACATTCGCGCGCTCAACGACCATGCTGGCGTCCAGTTGTTCGATTACACCTTGATCAATCGCGCGGCGGCATCGCCAGAGATGAAGGCCAAGTACGCGCTGGAGGGAGCTACGCAGATCGTTGCCGACATGGAAGCGATCGAGGCGCTGGGCGTGTGCCCGCTGCTGGGAGAGTATTTGGACGAAGGCGAGGTCGCGCGCCACGCCACCGACCGCGTCGCCCACGACCTAATGGCGCTCATGGCGCAAGCGCCGGCTGGGCAGACGATTCGGAGTTGATTCTGACGGTTGATTCGCAAGCGATTTTGGGAAGGGCACGACTTCAGTCGTGCCGTTAGCGCCTTCGAATGGAGTGGCTCTTCAGCCGCTGAGGGCCGAGGCATTTCGCAACACGAGTCGGTTGGCGGTCTGAGACGCGGCAAGCCGCGTCTCTACGGTGGGATTCGCGGTATATTGTCTTAGCATGGCAAAAACAATCAAGACCAAGCTGAAATCTTCCCCATCCACCCCGCGCACCGCCATTGCGATCATGGCGGCGGGCAAAGGCACGCGGCTCAAATCGAACCATCCCAAGGTGCTGCATGAGGTCGGCGGCAAGCCGATCCTGGCGCACGTAATTGCCACGGCCATCCAGGTTGTGCCCGCGAAAGACGTCTTTGTCATCGTCGGCCATGAGGCCGAGCGCGTGCGCGAGGCCGTCCGCGCCACGGGCGTAAACTTTGTGCTGCAAGCCGAACAGCGCGGCACCGGACACGCGCTCATGGTGGCGCGCGAAGCGATCTTTGGTAATAAAGATGCGCTCGCTGCCTACGACCAAGTCATCGTGCTCTCCGGAGACGCTCCGCTGATTACCGCCGAGACGATCAAGAAGCTCAGCGATTTCCACACCGCCGAAAAAGCGACCATGACTCTGCTCAGCGCCGACCTCGACAATCCTTATGGCTATGGGCGAGTGATTCGCAGGGGCACGGGGACGCGAACCCCAGTACGCGCGATTGTCGAAGAAAAATCCGCGACCCCGCGGCAGCGGGATATCTGCGAGATCAACTCCGGCTTCTATGTCTTCGATGTACCCGCCTTGTACGAGCATATCGACAGTCTTTCCACCAAGAACGCGCACGGCGAATACTACCTCACCGATATGGCGGGAGTGTTTCACCGGGCGCACAAGAAGGTTGTCGCGTTCAAGACTCTTGCTGCTGGCGAAGTCCTCGGCAGCAATACGCGCGCCGAGATGACGATGCTCGATGCGCGTTTGCGGATGGCGAAGTGCCGCGCACTGCTGGACGACGGCGTTACCATTTATTACCCGCACACCTCGGTCATCGACAGCGACGTGGAAGTCGGAGCCGATACCGTGATTGAGCCCTTCGTCCAATTGCTGGGCTCTACGAAAATTGGCGCGGATTGCCGCATCAGCTCTTATAGCGTGATCGAAAATTCCATCCTTGCCGACCGCGTCACGGTAAAGCCGGGAACGATCGTCGAAGACTCGCGCGTGGCCGCCGGAGCTGTGCTGGGCCCGTATTCTCATCTGCGCCCCGGCAGCGAGATTGGCGAAGGCGCGCATGTTGGCAATTTCGTCGAGACCAAGAAGATCAAGCTGGGCAAGGGATCGAAGGCCAACCACCTCACTTATCTTGGCGACGCCGAAATCGGCGAAGGCGTCAACGTCGGCGCGGGCACTATTACTTGCAACTACGATGGCGTGAACAAGCACAAGACGGTCATCGAAGATGGCGTGTTCATCGGCAGCGATTCCACGCTGGTCGCCCCGGTAAAGATTGGACGCGGCGCTTACGTCGCGGCCGCCAGTTGCATCACCGACGATGTGCCCGAGGATGCGCTGGCGCTCGGCCGTTCGCGGCAAACCGTGAAAGAAGGCTGGGCGCGGGCGAAGCGGGACGCGCAGAAGGACCAGCGTGGTTAGTCGCGTTTTTTGAACCGGGCGTCTCCGCCCGGTTCGATAATTGAGTCCATCTGCTCGGGGAGCTACTCCGCTTTTGCCGCTGCCTCTGCGGTCCGAGTCGGGGTTTCGGTGGCTTCTTTGATCAATGACCGTGCAGCATCGCTGATCTTAACAGTGTCGGTAGTTACAGGTCTGGGGGCTGGCGCTTTCGCCGGGGCCGGTTTCGGACTCGGGGCGGCGGCTTGTACGGCCGATTGGGCTTGGGTTGCGGCGGTTGCGGTTGAGGCTTGAGCTGTACCCGTTACGGCACTGATCATAATTAGAGGCTCCTAATGCCTCGTAATCTCTATCGGCTGGGGCAAGGAAAACTTCAGTCTTTAGTGAATTCGACTACACTAGACCCTAAGCGAAAACCATGACCCAAGACACTCCGACTCAAGAAGCAAATCCGGTACGCTACGACGTTTCCCTGCTGACCTCCGACGATTTCTTTTTGTTCAACGAAGGCAGCCACTATCGCGTGTACAACAAGATGGGCGCGCATCTCGCGGAATCGAACGGGACCACCGGCACCGTCTTCAGCGTATGGGCCCCCAACGCCCGCCAGGTGTCGGTGATCGGCAGCTTCAACGGTTGGAACCGGCAATCCCATCAACTCCAATCGCGCGGCGACTCGGGAGTCTGGGAAGGTTTCATCCCCGGCGTCGGCAAAGGCACGCTCTATAAATTCCACATCGTTTCCCACCAGCACGGCCATCGCGCCGACAAGGCCGACCCGGTCGCCCTTTACGCCGAGAAAGCTCCGCGCACCGCTTCCGTTGTCTGGGACCTCGACTACACCTGGAACGACGCGGACTTTCTCGAACGGCGCGGCGCCGCCAATACGCTGCACGCGCCCATTTCCATCTACGAAGTCCACCTCGGCTCCTGGATGCGCGTTCCCGAAGAACACAACCGCTCGCTCACCTATCGCGAGATTGCGCCCCGCCTCGCCGAGTACGCCAACAAGATGGGATTTACCCACGTCGAACTCCTCCCCATCATGGAGCATCCTTTCTACGGGTCCTGGGGATATCAGACTACCGGCTACTTCTCGCCCACGTCGCGCTACGGCACGCCGCAGGATTTCATGTACTTCGTGGACTGTCTGCACCAGCATGGCATCTCGGTGATTCTCGACTGGGTGCCGTCGCACTTCCCTGCCGACGACCACGGCCTCGCCTTCTTCGACGGCACCCACTTGTTCGAGCACGCCGACTCGCGCCAGGGCTTCCATCCCGACTGGAAGACGCACATCTTCAATTACGGCCGCCCCGAAGTGCGCAGCTTCCTCATGTCGAGCGCCATGTATTGGCTCGACAAATATCACATCGACGGCCTGCGCGTCGACGCCGTCGCTTCGATGTTATATCTCGACTACTCGCGCGATCCGGGCGGATGGATTCCCAACAAGTACGGCGGCCGCGAGAACCTCGAAGCCATCGACTTTCTCCGCCGCTTCAACCTCGAAGCCTACAAAGAGCATCCCGACATTCAGACTTACGCGGAAGAATCCACCGCCTACGCCATGGTTTCGCGGCCCACCCATCTCGGCGGCCTCGGCTTCGGCATGAAGTGGGACATGGGATGGATGCACGACACGCTCAAATATTTTCAGAACGATCCTATCCATCGCCAGTATCACCACAACAAACTGACTTTCCGTATGTTGTATTCGTTCCACGAAAATTTCGTTCTGCCCTTGAGCCACGATGAGGTCGTGCACGGAAAAGGCTCTCTGCTCGGCAAGATGCCCGGCGACGAATGGCAGCGCTTCGCCAACCTGCGCCTGCTCCTGGCCTACATGTTCGCCCAGCCCGGCAAAAAACTGCTCTTTATGGGCTGCGAATTCGGCCAGGTGAGCGAGTGGTCGCACGATCGCAGCCTCGATTGGAACGTGCTGGAATACCCGGTGCATCGCGGCCTCATGAACTGGGTCGCGCAGCTCAACCGCGTCTATCGCAGCGAACCCGCGCTGCACTGGTTCGATAACGATCCCAAGGGTTTTGAGTGGGTGGACTGCAACGACGCGCCCGCCAGCGTCATCTCGCTGCTGCGCAAAGGCCAGCCCGGCGAAAACCCCATCCTCGTCGCCTGTAATTTCACGCCCGTGCCCCGGCTGGGATACATGGTGGGCGTTCCCGAAGGCGGCTACTGGAAAGAGATCCTCAACAGCGACGCTCGCGAATATGGCGGCAGCAATATGGGCAACGCGGGGGGGGCCGAGGCTCTGCCCGTAAAAACCCATGGACGACCCTATTCTTTGCGCCTGACCCTGCCGCCGCTGGGCGCGCTGTTTCTAAAGAAAGTATAGCCGCGGACGCGCAACCGAGAATTCACGGGAGGTTGTATTTTTGCGCGTTCTCTGCGCATCGGAGAGAGACGCCCCAGGAGATAAGTTTATGGAGAAGAGAGTTTTCGTATTCACGACGACGCTGGCGGCATTCCTAATGCTACCTTCCATTGGCCGAGCACAAGCACCGCAATCAAGTGCAGCAGCGCCGAGCGCAACATCAAAGAGCGCAACGGCAAAGAGCGGAACATCGACAACTGGAACAGCGCCGCGTGAAACATTGACGGTCGCGGGCTATGCCGGCCAAGCGCCGATTCTTCAGATCAACGGCAAGTCCTACGTGGAGCTGGAGCAACTGGCGCGCCTGACGGAATCATCCCTCACTTTCAAGGGACGCCAGATCATCCTCACTCTCTCCCCGCCTTCCGTCCACGAGGCGGCAGAAGAGCCCAAGCTAAAGCCAGGTTTTTCCAGAGGCTTCCTGCAGGCGAGCATCGAACAGATGGGAGTCGTCCGAGAATGGCGAATCGGCATTATCAACGCGATTCAGAGTGGCTTTCCCTTGCCGGATGAATGGTTCTCGGCGCAGCGCCGGATTGCCGATAAGAGCCTTGCCCTGGTCTCCGCCGCCATGTCCACCGACGACGACCACAAAGCCTTCCCGCTGCTTTCCGCCGAACTCAGCGACCTGCAGAAGTTGAGCGACAACTATCTTGCTATGCGCAAGAACGCGGAGTACATGGCTCCCGGCTCGCTGGATAACGATCCGTTGAATCAACAAATCCTGAGCTGCTCCCGCGGCCTCGCCGCCATGGCTGCCGACGACAAGTTTCAGGACGAGGCATCGTGTCACTGAGGTGGTGTTCTACGGCCCGCACTTTTCGTGACGCGGGATGACATGGGATCGGGCTTACGAGTCCCTTGCTACTCTTCTCGAAGTGCCGTCAACGGCTCGATACGCGCGGCCCTGCGCGCTGGAATATAGGCTGCGAGAATCGAAATTGCAGCGACCGTGAGGGCGACGACGACAATGGTTGCGGGATCGTTGGGCCGAATTGCATACACCATGTCGGTCATCAAGCGCACGGCCGCGAACGTCAGCGCCAATCCAATGACGGTTCCGAGCAGGGCCAACTTCAAACTCTGGCGCAATACCAATTGCATGACATTGCCCCGCGTAGCTCCAATCGCCATTCTGAGGCCCAATTCCTTGGTCCTTTCGCGCACCAAGTAAGAAATCACCGCGAACAATCCAATCGCTGTCAGGACAATCGCCAATCCGGCCAGCCCGCCCAGCAGCGAAAGCGCGAACCTCCAGGGTTGCAGCGCATTGCGGACGATCTCTTCCATGGAGCCAATATCGTCGACCGGCTGCTCCGGATCGACGCTTTGTATCGCTTGCCGAATCTTGGCCAAGACAGCGCCCGATGCGTCGCGACTCAACAGAACGATCTGCATCGATTGAAAGGGCATTTGTTTGTAGGTAACATACATGGTTGGGAGCAGATCTTCGTCAACCGAACTCCGCACATCCGCGACAATGCCCACCACGCGCCGCGGAACGGCGGGGTCGCGCAGGACCGTGATGTAGTGTCCAATGGCGTCGGCCTCATTCCCGGGCCAATATTTGTGCGCGAAGGATTCGCTGACGATGGTCACGGGTTGCGCCTTGGCATCGTCCGCGTCGGTAAAATTGCGCCCGTTCAGTAGCGGGATATTCAGTACCCGCAAAAATCCGGAATCCATAAAACGCAGCGAGGCTTGTTCATACTCCCCTGGATTTGCGCTTCTTCCGGCAAGGGTAAAGCTCGTCGAGAAATCATTGCCCTGCATGGGCAATGGATAGACCAAGCCAACCGCCTCCACGCCAGGCGAATCGCGCAGGTTTTGCTCCACGCGACTATAGAAACCGATCTCATCGTTGTTGTTCTGATAGCGGGTTCGCGGCAAACTTATCTTGTAGGTGAGCACACGGTCCGCGTGAAAACCGAGCGGCTGATGTTGCAAATTCATCATGCTGCGCAGCAACAACCCCGTGGCAACGAGCAAAACGATGGAAAGAGAAATCTCGCCGGCAACTAGCGCATGGCGAAGAAAACGTCCTCCTCTGTCCATGGTCGTTGCGTTGCCAGCATTCCGAAGCACGTGTTGCACGTCGGTCTTCAGCACCTTGAACGCCGGCAGCAATCCAAAGCCAAGCCCGACAGTACCGGATACGGCAACCGCAAAGGCCAACACCGCGGGATTGATCTGAATCAATGTGAAAACATTGTTGGCCGGGGCGAAATGGAGGAATATCTTGCGGCCGAGCAGTGCTAAGAAAAGTCCCAGCAGACCGGAGAGCAAGCCGAGAATCACACTCTCCGCCAGCACGTCGCCGAGGATTTGCGCTGCGCTCGCGCCCAGAGCCATCCGCACCGCCAATTCGCGCGTGCGTCCGCTCACGCGCGCCAGCATTAAAATCGCCACGTTGGAACTTGCGATCAACAGCACAAGCACAACGATTCCCAGCGCAAGCAGCAACGATTGTTTCGTATCGCCAACCAAGGCTTGTTGCAGAGGCATCGCCACCGCGCCCGAACCATTGTCCGAATTCGGATATTGCGCTCGCAGTTGACCTGCAATGCGATTCATATCGGCGCGCGCTTGGTCGAGCGTCACGCCAGGGCGCAGCCTGCCCACGACTCCTAGAAAATGCTGATCGCGCCACAACATGCGATCAGGCCGAATCTGCTGCTGCAAAGGAATCCAAAGTTCGGTCTCTTCTTCGCCAGGAGAGCGGAAACTACGCGGCATAACGCCAACGACATAAAATGGTTCGCCATTCAAAGAGATCGTTCTGCCCACGATCCGCGGATCGCCGCGAAACTCTCCCGACCAGAGGTGGTGGCTTAAGAGAACCACATGAGGCGACGAATAACTGTCTTCGTCCGGCAGAAACGTCCGTCCAAGCATGGCCTGAGCGCCAAGAATCGTAAAGAAACCGGAGGAAGCCGCGACTCCCTCCAGTCGCTTAGGCTCGCCGTTGCCGGTCAAGTTGTAATTGAATCCGCAATAGGCCGCGAGCTCGGTAAAAACGCGGTTCTGCTCGCGAAAATCCAGAAAGTTTGCCGGGGAAAAACCCTCCAGATCGCCTTCGTCGTTCGCGATTTTGCTCTGATAGACACTGAACAATCGCGCCGGTTCGGTGTAAGGCAGCGGCTTGATCATCACCGCATAAATAATGCTGAAGACAGAGACGGTCGCTCCAATGCCTAACCCCAGCGTCAAAACAACGGACGCGGAAAACCCTCTATTGTTCCAGAGCCGCCGCAGCGTCTGACGAACTTTGCCGCCGTTCATAACGTTGTTCATAATGCCGCTTATAACTTTGAAGTGGGCCGGAGAAAGCATGGACTAAAAGCCCATTATAGTGAGCCATGCGGACCGCCCCTAGAAACCAGTGTGGCACCCCCAAAACTTTGGCAATTCCAAAAGTCGCACCACCCCATCCTTCCCCTTCTCATGCTAGACTCGCAATGAGTCAAACAACCTTGCGGATGCGCATCCTCACCCGCTACATCCTGGGAGAAGTTGTCTCCCACGCCTTGATCGGCGCGGCGGTTTTCACCTTCGTCCTATTCACGCGCGATCTCGGCCGCATTCTCGAACTGGTCGTCCGCAACAGCGCCCCCCTGCCCAGCGTGGTGCAAATCTTTTTCTTCACCGTCCCCGTCGCGCTCACCTACACCATTCCCATGGGCGTGCTCGTCGGCATCCTCATCGGACTCAGCCGCTTGGCCGCCGACAGCGAAATCACCGCCATGCGCGCCAGCGGACTGGGCGTGTGGACCTTCCTGCGCGTGATCTCAATCTTCGTCGTGGTGGCGTGGCTCGTCGCCCTCGGCAACAGCGTTTATCTGGCGCCGCGCTCGCTCGCCGCGCTAGGACAGCTCCAAGACAACCTCAAGTCCTCGCAAGCGTCTTTCGAAGTCCAGCCCCGCGTCTTTTACGAGGAATTTCCGAAGAAAGTCCTCTACGTGCAAGACGTCAAGGCCATGTCCGGCGGGGCCCTCTGGAAAGGCGTGTTCCTCGCCGATTTGACCGATCCAACCGCGCCCAGCATCAGCCTGGCGCGCGAAGGCCTGCTCGTCAGCCAGGGCGCCGACAATCTGGACCTGCATCTCACCAACGGCTCCACGCACGAGACCGATCCCAAGGACCCGAACCATTACCAGATCTCCACCTTCCTGACCACCGACATTCCCATCCAGCTCCCCACTACGCAAAACACCCAGGAACACGAGCCGGCATCGTTGGGCGAACTCACGACCGCCGGCCTCCTGCGCATCGCCCAAACCTCCGACCCTATTACCCGCCGCTGGCACCTGATCGAATACCATCGCCGCCTGGCTCTACCCTCCGCCTGCATCGTGCTGGCCCTGGTCGGGATCCCGCTCGGCCTGTCTTCCAAGAAAGGCGGCAAGTCCAGCGGATTTGTCCTGACCATTTTGCTCGTCTTTCTCTACTATTCGATTTCCTTGATCGGAGTGTCTTTCGCGAAGCAAGGACGCCTCTCTCCCGCCTCCGGGGTTTGGCTCGCCGACTTCGTGTTTCTTGCCGGAGGCGTTTTCCTGCTCTGGCATTCGGAACGCCGTCCCATCGAATTGGCGGCCTTCCGCGCCTGGTTCAAAAGACCGGCGTCTGACAGCGCGAAGTCCAAGGCCGCGCCCGGCGCGCCCTCGGCAAATGGCCTCATGGTGCTGCAACGGAACGGCGAGAAGCCCTGTCCTCGCCTGTTGCCCATGCGCCGTCGCTTGTTCAATCTTCGCTTCCCGACCATCCTCGACGATTATGTGCTGCGCGACTTTTCCCTCTACCTCGCCCTGATCGTCGCCGCGTTCCTGACGCTGCTGCTGGTGTTCACCCTGTTCGAGTTGCTCGGCGACATTATGCGGAACCAGGTCTCGCCGCTCACCGTGGGCGCATATTTGCTGAACGTCGTGCCCTATTTTCTCTACAACACCACGCCGCTCAGCATGTTGCTGGCGGTGCTGATCACCTTCGGACTGCTGCAACGCTCCAACGAAATCACCGCCATCAAGGCCACCGGCATCAGTCTTTACCGTATCGTCGTCCCCGTCTTGATCGCCTCCACCCTGGTCGCCGGCGCGCTTTTTCTTTCCGACCAGCTCTATCTCCCCTACACCAATAAGCGCCAGGACGCGCTGCGCAACGAAATCAAGGGCAAGCCCGCGCAAACCTACCTGCGCCCCGAGCGCCAGTGGATGTTCGGCCAGCACTCCGACATTTATTACTATCGATTCTTCGATCCCGACCGCGACGTTTTCGCCGGCGTCTCCGTGTTCCAGTTCGATCCCCACACCTTCCAGATCACTCACCGCATCGCCGCCGATCGCGCGCGCTGGTCGAACGACATGGGCCGCTGGGTCTACGAGCAGGGATGGGAGCGCAGCCTGAACGGCTCCGCCATCGAGAACTATCGCAAGTTCGATGTCGCCACTTACCCCGAGCTTTCCGAAGCGCCCGCCTACTTCAAGAAGGAAATCAAGCAATCTTCGGAAATGAGTTACGACGAACTAGGGCGTTATATCCATGACCTCGAGCAGAGTGGCTTTGACGTGGTGCGCCTGCGCGTGCAGTTGCAAAAGAAGATTGCCTATCCGCTGATCACGCTGGTTATGGCCGTCCTCGCCATTCCCTTCGCTCTTTCCGCCGGCAAGCGCTCGGCAGTCGCGGGCATTGCCACCGCCATTGGCATCGGCGTGGTCTATTGGACGATCTCAGGATTGTTCGAGGCCATGGGCAACTTGAGCCAGCTCCCGCCCGCCGTCGCCGCCTGGTCTCCCGACCTGGTCTTCGCCTTCATCGGCGGCTATCTCATTCTTCGCATGCCAACGTAAAAAATCGGGCGATCGGATGATCAGATGGCCCGATCCCCCTACCGCGCCGCCATCCCGCTCGGCGTCTCCGGCGCGATCACCGTGGTCAACGCCGACATCGACCCGGTCGTGGTGCTCAGGGCCCAGCCCGAGATGTTATTCGACCCGCTGTTCGAGCTGTAAAGAAACTGGCCGGTATTGTTGACGCTCGCGTGCAGCGCCATTGCCACCGGCGACGTTCCGGTCGCCAAGTTCGACGGGTTTAACGGAGTCAACTTGCCTGTGCTCTCGGCGATGCTGTACCCCCAAACCTGGTTCGTCATGTAATACACGACGTAGAGAAAACTGTTCGTCGGATCCACGACCATCGCAACCGGGTTCTGCCCCGCCGAAGTCTCCGTTGTTACCGGATACAGTTGCGCATTGCCCACATCCGTGGATGTGCAGTTCGAGCCGTTGCTGTTCACCGACGTGCACATCTGAAACACACCGACCGTGCCAGAAGCATTCCCCGGCTGACTGCCAACATACACAAACACGCCGCCGTTATTTGCCTGCGTCCCCAGGTTCGTGTTCACCGCCAACACCGAGATGGGATCGCCCTGGGTGACATAAGGCAAAGTCTGCGTTTGCGGATTAGGATTGATCAGGGTCCCGGAAGAACTCACGCAGTACACGCTCACCGTGCTGTCATACGGCGGCGGGGTCTGGGACAGGTCGTGATTGTTCGTGACATAGAGAAACTCCTCGTTCGTCCCAAATCCACACTGGGTCGGAGGGGTCGCGCCGTTGGGCGGCGTGAAGGTAATGGCCGAGAGCGCGCTCGGAATCTTGCTTAAGTAAGTAGGCGTTCCCACCAATGACAAACTGGTTGAACCGTTTGAACCAGTCGTCATGGCAAACACCGAAATCGACGGACACACGTCAAAAGCGGTTGTGGGCGCATGTGGACAGGTTGCATATACCGCAGGGTTCGTAGTTCCCGGCGTGGGGTTCGATCCCTCACCGATCACAAACAGGTACTTACCTGACGTGTCCCGCGCCATAGCCACGGGCGTGTCATTATAGGCACAAGAAGTCCCAGTGACACCGGGGCAGGACCACGTTACCGCTGTTCCGGGGTTTGACAGGCTCCCGTCCGAGTTCACCGTAAATGAGTAAATCGTGGGCGCAACCGGAGGATTCGACCCAGTCGCACATTCCATCTGATTAATTTGAAGCTGGCTATTATAAAATTCCACTTCCGGGCACGGCACTCCCTGATTCAACACAAACGCCGTCGCGCCCGTGGAATCCAGCAAAATGTCCAGCGGAAGTCCGCACGGTTCGGGGTTGGTGGTGGTCGAAGCCGTGGGACACGTATTCGCATTCGAATTGATCCACGTCAGATTCCCACTATTCTCATCGATGGAATAGGAAGTCACGTTGTTCCCCACACCCGTGCTGCCCTGCGTCAGCACATACAACAGCGACGTGGGCCGGTACGAAGAATTTCCGCAATTGATGAGAAACAAACTCAGGGCGCAAATGCCCACGAGCGCAACGACGAAACCAATTTTCTTCAACATCTTTTCTCCCAGAAATTGTATCGGATTAAAAAAAGATCGGATCATCTGACCATCGGGTCATCGGAAGTCAAAAGCGTTTGATCTTCCATCATCAGATGACCCGATCACCCGATGGCCCGATCTTTTCCACCGCCGGAATCCGGATTTCAATCTCCAACCCGCCCTCCGTTCGGTTGGATGCGCGAAGTTGCCCGCCGTGCAGCCTGATCGCCTGGTCCGCGATCGACAGGCCCAACCCCGCCCCTCCGGTCTGCCGGTTGCGGGCATCGTCCAGCCGGTAAAAAGGCTCAAAGATCTTTTGCAGCGCTTCGTCGGGAACGCCGGGACCGGAATCGAGCACGCGCACAATAATTTCTTCTTCGCCGTTCGCGGCCCGCTCCCGTTGCAGCCTTACCTCCACCGTCGTGCCTTCCGCAGTATAACGCGTAGCGTTCCTCACCGCATTCTCAATCGCGCTGCGCAGCAAGTCGGGATCTGCTTCCACCAGAAATTCATCCGCCGCATCGACCGGAGAATCGGGCGGCGCGGACGGCGGATTGGCCGAAATATTGGTCGAAACAGTGGCCAAATACGTGACGCGGCAGGGCCGCCCCGGAGTCTCGAACTCGGCGTCGCGCGCCACCTCCTCCACCAGCTCCCGCAGCGACAACTGCGTCTTGCGCAGGCCGTCGCTACCCGACTCCAACCGCGAAATGGTTAGCAGCCGCTGGATCAGTTGATTTAACCGGTCCGCCTCGATTTCAATCCGGTCCAACGCGCTTTCCAGTTCCGGCGCAATTTCCGGTGCGGCCCCAGACGCGGCCCGCTGCCGCGCCAGCCCCAGCGCCACGCTCAATCTCGCCAGCGGAGACCGCAGTTCGTGCGAAACATCCTTCAGCAGCCGCGATTGCGAGTCCACCAGCCCTTCGATCCGTTCCGCCATGCGGTCGAAGTCGCGCATCAACTCCGTCAGCTCGTCGCGCCGTTCACTCACTGGCGCGCCCGTGCGCGCACTCAAGTCGCCCGCCGCCAGGCTCTGCGCCGCCTTCCGCAAACGCGTCACAGGTTTCGTCATCGACCACGCCAGCAGGTAGCAGATCAGCCCCGACGAGACGATCGCGATCGTGATTCCCAATCCCGGGATCTCATTCGGCCCGGAAAATCCCCGCGGGCTCGGCGGCAACTCCAGCACCAGCGTGTACCGTTTTCCATCCAGCGTCAGCGCCTGTCGCAGGATGCGGTCGGGCAACAGGCTGTCGATCCAACTACGCTGATACGGCGGTCCGCCGCGCGGTTTTCCGCCTGGCGTCCCGCCCTGCTGCCTCCCGCCTTCCCGTGAATCCTCGATCCAGGGCGGCACATGCCGTCCCGAGAGTTCGTGCCCCTCGGCATCGAAAACGAAAGCCCGCACATGCTGTGTTCGCCAAAGCTCTTCCAGATAGTCGTGGACGGCGCGTTCCCCGCCCGTCTGGTAGGCATTCACCGCCTCCGCCAAAGTCTGCGGCGCTTGGCTCTCAATGCCATGCCGCGCCGGACGCAGGGCGATGGTCGCCAGAATCGCCAGCACCAGCGACAGCGCCAGCGTCGCCCAGAACGACAGAAAAATCTTAAGGAAAAGGCTTTTCATTTTTCCGGTCTATCTCATCGATCTACTTCTGTGTCTCCGAGTAAGTAAGCTGCGAGCTTCGAGCAACCGGTTCTGCTTGCTCGCGGCTCGCAGCTCGTAGCTCGCAGCTTATTTCTTCCCCTTCGCCGCCGGCCGCGCAAACATATATCCCACGCCGCGAATCGTCTTGATGTGGTCGCCTTCTTCTTCCGAGTCGCCCAGCTTTCGCCGTACCTTGCTGACGTGCATGTCGATGCTGCGATCGAACGGCATAAACTTCCGGCTGAGCACGGCATTCACCAACCGCTCCCGCGTCACCACTCGTCCCGCCTCGCGCAGCAGAACTTCGAGTAGATTGAACTCCACCGAAGTCAGATCGACCGGCTGCCCCGCTCGCGACACACTTCGCGTCGCCGGGTCCAGTTCCACATCGCCCACGCTGAGGACCTCCGGCACTTCGTTCGCCACGCCGGCCGGCTTGGTGCGCCGCAGCACGGCGCGTATTCGCGCCACCAGTTCCCGCGGGTTAAAGGGCTTCGGAAGATAATCGTCCGCCCCGATTTCCAGTCCCACGATGCGGTCCACGTCCTCGCCCCGCGCCGTTAGCAGCAGCACTGGAATCTTCGACACGCTGCGAATCCGCCGCAGCACTTCGAAACCATTGATCCCCGGCAGCATCACGTCGAGCACCACCAGCGCATAATCGTTGGTTAGCGCCTGTTGCAGCCCGCGCTCGCCGTCGTGGACGGCCTTCAGGCTGAAGCCTTCGGCGGTCAAATACTCCTGCACCAGCCCGCACAATTCGACATCGTCATCCACCACCAGTATGTGGTCCATTCTTCTATTCATCTAACACCTTCGCGGGCCCGAATGAGGTAAAGATTTGTAAGAAATCGGGCCATCGGTTGATCGGATCATCGGGTCATCTAAAGTCAAAGGCCTTTGATCTTCGATCACCCGATGGCCCGATCACACGATTACCCGATTAGTCTCACCCGATCACCCGATCTTTACAAAACTTTACCGCGATTGACCGACTCTTTACTCCAACTTTTTCAGAATGGTGTTCTTATCTATGTAGATGTTCGGGCTGCCTCCCGAACACTAACGAGATTCTGAAAAAATCAAGAGTTGTACATAAAGGAGAACCAATGAAATCCACTCGCATTCGCACTCTAGCCATCGGCGCCACGTTGATATTGGCCGTGGCAGCCGCCATTGCTCAGGGCCCGCACGGTTTTGGCGGTCCCGGCGGCGACTTTCACCACATGCTTCATCAGCTCAATCTAACCACCGACCAGCATGCCCAGGTCAAAGCGATTTTTGAAAAAGAAAAACCAGCCATGAAGCCGCTCATGCAGCAGATGCGCCAGAACCATGACGCCATGAAAGCCCTTGAGGCCAGCGGTCCTTTCGACGAAGCCAAGACCCGCGCCCTCGCAACGCAAAACGCGCAGACCATGATCGAGCTGCAAGTCGAGCACGCTCGCATCAAGTCTGAAATCATGCAAATTCTGACTGCCGATCAGAAAACTAAACTGGCCCAAATCGAGGCCGACCACGCGGCAAACATGAGCAAGCACGCGCCGCCTCCGCCGCCCGAAGACTAGTCCTAACTTCCGTAGAGTCGGGGCTTGCCCCGTCTCAAAAAAAAATCTCTCCAACCGGGTGAGGAACGGACCCTCCAACCGCCGTCCTCGCCCGGCTTTTTCAAATTCGAGGCCCCGCATGGACCGCGCTCTTGCTCACCGCCGCCTTTGTTGTCTTCGCGCCCGTGCTCCAAAATTCCGCACCCGCCGCTGCTACAATTTCATCTACACAAGTGCGCAATCTTACACGTCATGGTACCCAAGAACCTACGCCCCCTCGTTCCTTATCTAAAGCGCTACCGCAACGGTCTCGTCTGGGGCGGCATCTGCGTTCTCTTCAATAACGGAATCTGGATCCTCTTCCCCCAAGTCCTGCGTCGCGCCGTCAACGATCTGCACGGCGGCGTCACTCGCCAGAAACTTCTCACCTATTCCCTACTCGTCGTCGCCATCGCGCTGGCCAAGGGAATCTTCCAGTTCCTTACCCGCTGGGTCGTCATTGGCATTTCGCGCGATATTGAGTTCGATATGCGCAACGATCTTTTTGTCAAGCTAGAAAGCCTGTCGTTTTCCTATTACCAGCGCAACCGCACCGGCGACATCATGGCCCGCGCCACCAACGACCTCAACGCCGTCCGCATGTTGCTCGGCCCCGCCATCATGTACTCGGCCAACACCATCGTCTTCACCGCCGGCGCTCTCGGCTTCATGCTCGCCATCAGTCCCAAGCTCACCGCCTTCGCCTTTCTCCCGCTGCCCATCGCCAGCATCGTCATCCAGTATTTCGGACGCCGCATCCACGAGCGCTTCGAACGCATTCAAGCCATGTTCTCCGACATCTCCGCCCGCGCCCAGGAAAATTTCTCCGGTGCCCGCGTCATTCGCGCCTATGTCCAAGAGCAAGCCGAGATCGCCGCCTTCGAAACCGCCAATCAGGAATACATCCGCCGCAGCCTCGGCTTAGTTCGCCTCATGGGGATGCTCTGGCCCACCCTCGAACTCATGCTCGGCGCCGCCGTCGTCATCGTCCTCTGGCTCGGCGGCCGCCAAGTCCTCATGGGCAAAATGGACGTCGGCGGTTTCGTCGCTTTCAACACCTACATGATGCAGCTCACCTGGCCGGTCATCGCCCTCGGCTGGGTCATCAACATCTTCCAGCGCGGCACCGCCTCCATGGTCCGCATCGACGAAATCCTCTCCCAGCAGCCCGAGATCGCCGACGAAATCGGGTCATCGGATCATCGGGCCATCGGGTCATCTGAAATCGGGCGATCGGATCATCGGGTCATCGGGCCATCTGAGAATCAACCCCCAGCACCACGCGATTTTGCTTTTCGATCATCCGATCACCCGATCATCCGATCACCCGATTCTCAAGTCCCGATCACCCGATCACCCGATCTCCTTGGCGAAATCGAATTCCGCCATCTCAACTTCGCCTACAACGGCGTCCCCGTTCTTCACGACATCAACCTCCGCATCCCCGCCGGCTCCAGCCTTGCCATCGTCGGCCCCACCGGCTCCGGCAAAACCACGCTCGTCAACCTCATCCCGCGCATCTACGACGCCGCCCCCGGCTCCGTTCTCATCGACGGCCGCCCCGTCCGCCAATTCCCTCTCGACCGCCTCCGCCGCCACATCGGATTCGTTCCGCAAGAGACCTTCCTCTTCAGCGACACCATCCGCGAAAACATCGCCTACGGCATATCGCACGAAGACGGCGAAGCCGCCCTCGCCGACATTCAAGCCGCCGCCGAAGCCGCCAACATCGCCCACGACATCGAGAGCTTTCCCGAAGGATTCAACACTACCGTCGGCGAGCGCGGCATCACTCTCTCCGGCGGCCAAAAGCAGCGCACCGCCATCGCCCGCGCCCTTCTCCGCAGCCCCCGCATCCTCATCCTCGACGACGCCCTCTCCAGCGTCGACACCCACACCGAAGACAAAATTCTCAACCACCTCCGCGAAATCATGCACGGACGCACCACCATCTTCATCTCCCACCGCGTTTCCACCGTCCGCAACGCCGACTCCATCGCCGTCCTCCACCAGGGACGCATCGTCGAACAAGGCGCCCACGACCAACTCCTCGCCCGCAACGGCTATTACACCGATCTCTACAACAAGCAGTTGCTCGAAGAAGAACTCGCCGAAGTCTAGCCCGTGTAGGGCGGACACTATTGTCCGCCCGCCACTGACACGGAAGGAATGTCAGTTCTTGTTCACAAAAGCCAACTAATAGTTCCTACCCATACAACCCCGCGCGCGATTGCTTGATCTGACATGAGAAAGCATAGATAATGCTTGCGAGCCACCCACAATCCCACTGCACCATGGAGCGACCATGCAACGTTCGTCCCCGGCCCTGATGTCCTTGCCCAAACTTTCAATCCTGATTCTCTGCATTCTGATCTTCGCAACCTTCAGCTTCGCCGCCGCGCCGGACCGCATCACCGGCCCGATCGTTGCTCAACAACTCATTAAGCTTTCGGCGGGAGTTCCTTTGAAGGCGCAGCCGCAATTCGACCAGGGCCCCGTCTCCACTTCGCTTAAGCTCGGTTATATGACGCTGCTTACCGTGCCCAACGCGAGTCAGCAGAAGGCCATCAACAAGCTTCTGGCGCAGCAGCAGGATCGCAACTCGCCTCTCTTCCATAAGTGGCTCACGCCCGAGCAGTATGCCGATCGTTTCGGCCTCAGCCCCAACGACATTCAGAAGCTCACCACCTGGCTCCAGTCCCAGGGATTCACCATTGTTAGCGTGGCCCGCGGCCGCAACTTTATCGTCTTCAGCGGGACCGCTGCCCAAGCCGAGAACGCCTTCCAGACCCAGATTCACAATTTCGAGGTCAACGGAGAGACGCACTTCTCCAACACCACTCCGATCTCTATTCCCGCCGCGCTCTCCGGCATCGTAACCGGCGTTCGCGGACTGAGCAATTTCCTCCCCAAGCCAGCCAGTCTCAAGAACCGGTTGCGCCGCAACTATTACGACAGCACTTCATCGGGGACATACCTCGGCCCTGGCGACATCGCCACCATCTACGACATGAACGGTCTCTACGCGGCGGGCTACGACGGGACCGGCCAAACCATCGCGATCATGGGCCAGACGGATGTGTACCTGGCGGACTTACTTGATTTTCGCACCGGTTTCGGACTCACCACGACCATCAGTGGTTGCACCGTCAATTCCAGTAATACCATCACCGCTTGCGATACCTCCAACCTGCAATACACGTTGGTGACGGGTTACACTGATCCGGGCGCACCTAATACGTGTGGCGATCTGCCCGAGGCGGACCTCGATATCGAGTGGTCTGGCGCGACCGCCAAAGGCGCCCAGATCATCTACGTCAATGCCCCTGTCACTTACAACAGCAATTGCACCAAAATAACCAGCGGTAACGGCGTTAGCGATTCGCTTTACTATGCCATCGACAACGCCGTCTCGCCCGTCATCAGCATGAGCTATGGTGATTGCGAACTGAATGAGGCGCTCAGCGGCACTCTGGCGGCCGACGAAGCCGAGTTACTGACGGCAAATACAGAGGGGATCACGTTCGTGAACTCCGCGGGCGACGAAGGGGCCGCAGCCTGCGACTCCTCGACCAATGATTACGATAACCTCGCCATCTATGGGCTCGCGGTAAACTATCCGGCCAGCAGTCCCTCGGTCACGGGCGTCGGCGGCACCGCTATCCCATACCTCGATTTAACGAACGCGACCGATTTCGCGAAGTACTGGTCCACCACCAACGGCACCACGGGAGGCACGGCACAGACTTATATACCGGAGCAAAACTGGAACGACGATTATGAGTTCGGGCAGTTTTGCGTTGCTAACCCCTCCAATTCGTTCTGCACATATTACATTCCGAATATTACGTCGGCATTGACGGCGCAGTACGCGCTTGGCATCGACGCCGCTGGCGGCGGTGTGAGCGCCTGCGTCTATGCAAACAGCAGCACTGACGCCTGCACCGGCGGCTTCTCGCAGCCTTCCTGGCAAAGCACGTTGTCTATCTCCGGACAGGCAGCCGGACGTTTCGTACCCGACGTTTCCTTGCTGGCGACGCCAAATTGGCCTGGCTACATCTGGTGCACTCCCGTGGAGTACCTGGCCACCGGCACTACCGACGACACCGACACCTCCAGCAGTTGTGCCAGCGGCATAGAGGCCGCTGCGACTGGCGTAATAAGCAAAAACGCATATGTTGTCGATCCCTCTGTCGTCGGAGGCACCTCGGCATCCACCCCCGTGTTTGCCGGCATGGTTGCGATCCTGAATCAGTATCTACTGGGGACGTCGTCGAGCGGCTTGGGCAACATCAACCCAACACTGTACACGTTGGCGGCAACGACCCAGACGGCTACCGGTAGCAATGGCTTCAATCAAGTGGTCACCGGCAACAATTATGTTTACTGCGAGGGCGCCACGCCAACCTATGAACCGACGGCGCTGCAGTGCCCCGCCAGCAGCGGCGACATCGGCATCTTTGGCTACTCCGCTTCCAACTCCGACTCGACCACGGGCTACAATCTTGTGACCGGCCTGGGCTCGATTGACCTTGGTAACTTTGCTGCCGCCTGGGCCGCCACCAGGACTACCACCACCATTACCGTCGTCTCCAGCCTGAACCCGGCGTATTTTAGTGTCGATGTGCAGTTGACTGCGACCCTTACCCCCACGGGCACGACCACGCCCACCGGTACCGTGACCATCTATGATGGCACCACAGTTCTGGCCTCCGGCACACTTAGTGGCGGCGCACTGGGAATGGGTTACTCTACTTCTTCACTCGCTGTCGGTACGCACTCGATCACAGCCGTCTATAGCGGGGACGGAAATAATGCTGGCAGCACCTCGACAATTCTGAGTCAGGTTATACTAGCCCCCGTTTTCACCTTTACCAACACCGGCAGTACCTCGCACACCGTTCTGGCGGGACAGACGAGTCTCACGTATACTTTCCTCGCCACGCCCACCACTCCCGTCTCATCGCCTGCATTTACCAGTACTGTTACTTTTGGTTGCAGTTTTTCGCCCGCTGACACAACGCTGACCAACGCAAGTTGCACATTCACTCCGTCGTCGATCGCTGCTGGAAAAACTTCGACTCCAGTTACGATGACCATAACGTCCACAGGGCCGAACCCCGGTACCGGCTCGGAACTTCGCCATCGTGCTGACAATCGGTCTGGCAACCACTCGCCGTGGCTACCTCTGACGCTGCCCATCGCGGGCGTTGCGGTGCTCGGCCTTATGCGCGGGAAGGTTAGCCGGAAAGTGTCGCAGCGCTCGACGCTCGCCCTCTTGCTGTTCTCGCTCGTGCTTCTCGGGTTCTTGATCGCCTGCAGCACCACTCCCGTAAGCATAGCCCTTAGTTCGAGCACTACGACTCTGTGGCCCAACAATACAAATTGGCCGGTGTCCACTGCATCGTTGACCGCAACCGTAGGCAATACCTCGAATACGGCCGTTAACTGGACGATCTCGCCGAGCGAAGGCTCGATAGCATCCACAGGAACTGACACCGCAACCTACACCGCTCCCACGGTCGCCTCCGGGCTTACGTCCCCGGTGACTGTCACGGTGACTTCCCAAGCCGACTCGTCGAAAACGGCGACCGCCACCATAAACCTGGAAACAACCACACTGCCGCAAACCTACACCGTTACCGTAACCGCAGCCGAAAGCGAGGCCACATCGCAAACGCCGCAGGTATCGCTGGTCGTGCAGTAGGGAACATACCTGTAGTTGGCTGATTTGTACTCAGGGCGCGGAGAGCTTCCGCGCCCTTCTTATCTTCGCCCGCCGGACCTGCGGCCTCTCAGTCGTTGTCCGGGGGCGTGGGCGGGGTTTTGTCGTTCAAAAAGTAGTCCGCTTTCAAGACCGACGGGATCGTCTGAAACTTCAACGGTGTCTGAGAAAAATTGAAGCAGTCGGAGAAGTCGTCCGCCGACGCGTCCGCGTAACCGAGCGAACCAATCCCGAACGTGGTCTCAACGAATTTCAAAATGCTTCCAAAATCGTGCTGCTGTTTTGAAATGTACCCCGCTTTGGCGTAAGGCGAAACCAAAACCAGCGGCACGCGGAAGCCATACACGTAACCACATCCCCACTGCGCGCAATCGATCAGCACTTGCGGCGACGGAACGTGGTCGTACCAGCCTCCCCAATCGTCCCACGTGATAAAGATCGCCGTGTCCGCCCAATACGCGCTCCCGCCGACCGCATTCACAATCGACGCTACCCACGATGGTCCCGTGTCCGTTTTATTCCCCGCGTGGTCCGATTCCTGTCCGCTTGGGATCACCCAACTCACCTGCGCCAGTTGATTATTTGCAATGTCGGTGAGCGCCTGCGCGTTATTGATCACCACATGCTCGGTCCAATCCGATCCTTGGCAGGAGCCATCTTGCGCCCCGCAGATATGATTGATCGCCTCCGGGCCATTCCAGATCGAAGAAGTCATGGGCGTGTAGTACCGCCAAGTGTTGCCGTTCGCTTCCAGCAGGTCGGTCAGCGTTGGATGCTCGAAACAGGGAAAGATTGGCGGGTTCGAACTTTCATTGCCCGTGGGATCGATCAGCGCAATCGTGGCCTCGGAACCTGCGTCACACCCCTCGTCTATCGTGGCCCCATTCCCTTTCGGATTTTCCGACGCAAACAGGTTGCTTCCTGCCGTTGGAGCCGATGTCCCGGAAATGATGAACTGATGCGCCGGGAAGCTCGGCCCTTGGTTGGTCTGGAACATGTGGTCGGCGAAGGCGTACTGCTCGGCCATCTGTAAGTAGGGTTGCACATCGGCTGGATTCACGTAGCCAAACTGCAAGTCGGGCGCGGGGCAGTCCGTCGCACCTTGGTCGCATGCAACCGGGATCTTGTCCGCCCCGTCCATCTGGCATTGCCCGGTCGCCGCATTCAAATCGCACATGTCATTGAACGAACTGTGCGAGTGGTCAGGGTCGTAATCCACTGCGAGGCTGATCTCTTTCAGGTAAATGGTATTGCCACTCGAGTCTTTGCCGCTTTGCGCCAGGTCGTATTGCGTGGCTTGGGTTCCGCAGCCTGGTATCCCGCCGTTGGCCGTGCACAATCCCTGAAACAGATTATCGGGAGTGCGGTTCTCCTGGAAGATCACCACCACATGCCCTATCTTGCCGGCCGACACGCCCACACCGATGCTGGCCGAGGCCGTGAGGCCCGTACCACCATTCGACGACGTGACCTTCCCGGTAACGTTGTTCTGCACGCCAACCGTTGTCCCGGTAACGTTCACTGAAAAGCTGCACGATGCGCTCGCGGCCAGAGTGGCACCAGATAGGCTGACGTTTCCCGCTCCAGCCGTTGCCGTTATCGTTCCTCCGCCGCAACTTCCGGCCAGACCGTTGGGCGTGGATACCACCAGCCCGGCGGGCAACAAGTCGGTGAATCTGACGCCCGTCAGGCTCGTGCCCGCATTCGGGTTTGACAGATTGAAGGTCAGCGACGTGCTTCCGTTTAGCGGAATCGAGCCCGCTCCGAAGGCCTTGCCGATCATGGGCGGTGAAGGAGCGGAACTGCCGCTGCTGCCACAGCCGTTGAGGCACACGAGCGCGCCTCCCATGGCCACCACAACGATTGCCAGCATTCTTACGCGAAGCTTGGTCATAGCAGATGTTACCTCGGAAGAGTTCGATCCTCGTTGCTCCGGAAGATAACCCGGCCGCGCAGCCTTGCGCCAGAATAGCTCGGGCAAACTGTGGGCTTACGGCCGGCGCCCGGAACGCGAACTGCGCTCCACAATTTGTTGGATGCGGGCACCGGCATGGGCGTAACTCGAACCACGAACGCGATTTTGCCGGGCGGAAAATAGGCGGCAATCCAGTGGAAGACTCTGGCGATTCCAAGTCTCCACTTTCACCATTTCATCCCCTTGCCGTCGATGAAATATGGAGATGGTGGGCAGTGCAGGACTCGAACCTGCGACCTCCTGCTTGTAAGGCAGGCGCTCTAACCAGCTGAGCTAACCGCCCTCGTTGTGGGCAGAGTTGATTCTAAAGTACTTTCCAACTTTGTTGCCACTCCCAACCAGGATTTCTGGCCTCGACCGTGTCAAAACCGTGCCAATATCGCGTTCACTGCACGGTGACCGTACCAAAATGCGCACCTGCTTTTTCAGCAGGCGTCTCATTGGCACGGCGGTTGAGCTTCTCCAGAGCTTCGCGCTTCATCTGCAATTTCATCTGCGAATACTTTTTGCGGACTTGCGCGTTTCCCTGGCGAAGCATTTGTGTCACCCACTCGTCCGCTACCCCTCCGGCACTCAGCCGGGTGGCATAGGTCGAACGAAGATCGTAAATGCGAAAGTACGGTACCTTGGAACGTCGCTAGGTGGCATGCCAGGCGCTTTTCAGAGTTCGTTGATGTCCGCTCGGGTTCTCATCGCTCGGAAACAGATACGGACAGCATGGCGATAATCGCATCTGATCGCGGAACGCTTCGAGGGCCAAAGGTGTCAACGGTACCTCGGCCACTCCGTTCAGAGTCTTGGAATCCGGAATCCAAGCCATCGCGTTCGCGAGGTCAAGCTGCTCTTTCTTCATCGGCATAGTACTGACAGGGCTTGATTCGTCAATGATTGGAAGCTGGAAGTGTTTCTCCGGGTAATGGGTACACTACGGTGAAGGCTTTCGGTCGAAGCTGATCACGTGGAACAAATTGAATACTGGTGAAGCGGCCCGCAGTCCGCGAATCGATCCGGTAGGTGACCAGCTTCGAAGAGTCAGGCGCCCAAAACACGGCAGGCTTTTGCTTCAACTCTTCCGTTCCTTGCTCGACCATAGGTTGGAGCGACGGAAGGGGCGTGGCGTAGTCCCAGCCGACCACGCCGTCTTGCGTCAATTGCGCTATCTGGCCCGTCGAGACGTCACGCAGGTATAAGTTATGGTCTTTGATGTAGGCAGCCCATCGCTTATCCGGCGACAGCGACTCATTGGGGTTCGCGGCCGGCTCTTGCTTGCATTCGCAATTGTCGAGCCCGCACGTCCATTGCTCATCAATCACCTGAAAACGGATGGCCTTCCCCTCGTTGACAAATTCGATGCCGTCGAAGGGCAGCTCCGTCGGCTTGTACTCCCGCTTTGTAGCCCGCGAGAGTGCTGCGGCAAGTCGTGCGTGATCAAAGGCGGAAGCGCTCGTGTTCTTTTCTGCATCAACCAGAACAAATTCGGTTCCTTTCGGACCAACGCGGCGGTACCAAAATCGGTTTGTCTTCTCAATCCAATCCGGCCTCGCGTCGGCCGCGAAAACCTGATGCCGCAAGTTTCCCGGTAGAAAACGTTGCGCTCGTTGATAATCCTCTAACGTGCCTTGGGCGGCAGATTGAATGACCGCAACAAAGCACAATGCCGCAGGCGGGACCCACCTCCGAAACGCCAAAGCCATCGTTTCCCTCCAGATCAATCCCTCATCGGACTAGACCCTGTAACAGCGACGGTCCAGCCCGCGCCGGCCGTCCCTCGGATCTTACGTGCAACTTCCACCCGTATTCTTCCACGCTGCGGTATTGTGAACTTGAGATTAGTGGCTCGCTCCGAGCGGCCAGATGGTTGGATCTCAAGAACTCTACGGGAAGGGAGGACAATGTGTGTCAGCCTTCACGTATCTTTCCCCCTTCCAGTCCTGATTCAACCAAACCCTTTCCAATTATCTTTTAGAATGCCACCTGCAGCCGAAACTGAATGTTGCGGGGGTTATTGGCCTCGGTCAACGCCGGAAACGTGGGGCTCGTGATGTTCGCATAGTTGGCCGGGCTATTTACAGCCTTAAAGGAGTAACTATCCAACACGTACCAGTCCGCATGATTGAACGCATTCAGGAATTCGGCGTAAATGTTAAATTTCACGCGCTCCGTGATGGGGATGGATTTTATGATCGAAAGGTCGGTGTTGAAGAGCATCGGACCAGTGAGGTAGATAAACTGTCCCAGTTGGCCAGGGGTGCTGGGTGGGCTGATGAAGCTCGGGTTGGCGCTGCCGCTGGTGGTGAGCAGGCTCGGAGGAAGGAAAACGAGGGGTTCGCTGGGATTGGGCCCGGTGTACTTTCCCACCTTGCTTTGCAACTGGCTCTGAGTGATTCCGTTCAGCACGACACCGGAATCGCTGGCGTCAGGCCAGTAGGCATTGGAGTAGTTGTAGGTGTCGTACCCGCTCTGCAACTTGAAGTTGCGGCCGGATTGCGCGGTAACGATGCCACCCGCCGTCCAGCCCCCGATGACTCGGTTCAGAGCAGGACTCGTGGTTCTCCATGAGTGCCCAGATCCAAAGGGCAGCTCGTAGGTCAGGAAAGTCCGGAATACATTACGCAGGTCGTAGGGTCCAGGCCCTCTACTCAGATTTCGATTGCGCAGCGTGACAAAGTTTGTTTGCGCGTAATCGGCTGTGTCGTAATCGCCGAGATAACGATTCGTAAAGGCGTGGCTCCAGGTATAGTTCGCGATCATCATCAGGCCGTGCCGCGTCTGATGCTTCACTTGGACCTGAAGCGAATTGTAAGACGAACTGCCAGGATTAGAAAGCAGTTCCGCGTAGGTTCCGGCGGCGAATGGGTTCAACTGGAAGAAGTTAATGGGATACTTGCCCGATCCACTTAAACCTAAGCCGGCGCAAGGACTGAGAGAGTTGCCTACCATGTTGCAGAGGAAGGTTCCCCCGGCCTGGGTTGCCAACTGGTTGGCCAGCGCCCCAGCTTGGCCTTGTTGAAGCAGTGCGATAAAGGTCGGATTCGTAAAGCTGGCTAATTGGTTGGAAGCCCCAGCTGCTGCGCCTGAGCCACCAAATGCGGCTTCAAAAATAGGCAATGGAATCAGCCCGCCTACGCCAGTAGCATCGGAAAATGTTGGTACTGGCGCATTGGGACCACCGTTTAGCGTCAGATCAGTCTGCGCATGCTGGAACTCCTGTACGAACCCGTTCTCGAAGATGTTGGTTTCGTTGAGGTCGTAGGCCATCCACATATGCACCGCGTGGTTGCCCACATTAGGACATCTCGAAAACCGTGTTCCCAGGCAGCTTACGCTGAATTCCGAAGTTCCAGGCTTCGACATAAGGCGGGCGGATCTTCGGATCGACGGTGCTAAAGGACGCCCCCGTCTCAAAGAACTCGGACTGCGGCTGCGGGAACGTGAAACTGGTCGGGTTAGTAGCCAAAGTCAGTGGAGGACCCAGGATCGCGCCAGGGAGCGGACTGGAGCCACCGGGATACAGGGATTCCGTTTGCGTCCCACCCGGGTTGCCGAATAAGGTGGCACCATCCACCGGGAGCCATCCCTCATCAAAGCGGCTAAGGGAAAAACCACCGCGGATCACGAGGTTATCGCCGCCCGAAAATTTCTGAAGAAAACCATGATCGAAGGTTGGGGTCCAGGCAAACCCAAAGTTGGGAGCTGGTTCCTTGAAATCGCCGCCATAGGGGTCGGGTCGGAGATTGACTTGCGGATTAAGATCTCCATTCAACGTGCCCGGCTGGAACAGCCCGGTAGAGGGACCATAGAGGTCTGACAAAGTGGGACCGGTCCAAAGGCCGTTGGTGTTGTGAACAGCCCCAGTGAACTGCCAGCGCAAACCATAGTTCAGCGTTAAGTGGGCCGTTTTACGCCAGGAATCCTGGAAGTAGATGCCACCGACGGTTTGCTTTTCCCAGTTCGTCCCCTCCCCTTCAATCTGATATTGATGCGTGATCGCGTTCACCCAACTGGAGCCGGCAATGTAATTGATGCGCCCCACCAGTGTGGCGTAGAGTGCCTGAGCGTTCACCACATCCTGATCCCCGGGTTCCGTCGTGTTGATATCTGGGAGGTTGGCCGGGCCGATTGTGGCGAGCGCCGTGGTGTCCAGAGCACTCAAACCCAGGTATTCGGTCGGCGGGTTATTGATTTCCAGTTCGTGGCTGTTGGAGATGCGGAGATCGCCGCCAAATGTGACAGTGTGCTTGCCGCGCGTCCAACTGAGGTTGTCCCAAAGCGTCCATACGGGGTTATCGCGAGGAAGCGGGAGCACGAAGCTCGGAATCACCGGTGTAAAGATTTGCGGCCCGCTATTTGCAAGGGAAGCCGGAGTAATTACGAACTGGTTCTGACCTTGAAAATAATTGAAACCATTTCCAGGATTGAACAACTCGGCGTCGCCTTCGATGCCGAAGTTGGCCTGGTTGATCAGGGTTGGCGAAATAGTCCAATCCAGCCCATTCGAGAGAACATAGTAAGTCGACTTGAAGCCGCCGGCTCCGGGAGTGGCCCCTGGGTAAGTCTGGGGGTAGTTATGGAGGTTGCGCCACCACACGTCCCAGGAACCATGGAAGTCAATTTTGGGGGTGATTTGATAATCCAGGCGTGTTAATCCAGGCGTGTCGTCGGATAAAATTCTTTGTCCCGCTGAATCCCCGTATAGCTGACGCTCTGTTCATAGGGAAGTCCGGAGACCGGGCTTATTGCGCCGTTTTTCGCATATTGGTTGATTGCCGTAAGAATGGGGCTAATCTCAGGGTTCACTGTCGAGGGCAGGCCAGCGCCTGCGGCAAGGCTCAGGAGGTTGACCGTGTGCGAGTTCCCGTCCGTTCAGACGTAAGTGAAGTTCCCTTGTTGGGCTTGCAGAGTGGGGTATTCAGTAGTCACGGGGTAAGAAAATTTTTCGGTTATGCCCTCGAAGTTCACAAAGAAAAAAAGCTTATTTTTTAAGACCGGCCCCCCGATACTTCCGCCCCAATCGTTGAGCACCTGGAGCGGACGTGGAATCCCCAGCGCGTTATTGGTGTAGCTATTGGCGCTGAAATAGCTATTGATGGCTTGCCAGAAGGCATTGCCATGAAATTGATTTGTCCCTCGCTTGGTGATGAACCGCACTTGCGTCGAGCCTTCAGCACCCGCGTCGGCTGTCAATTCGTTGGTAGAAACGGTCACTTCGTCAAAGGCACCCAGACGGAGAGGAGCAAAAGTGAAGAAGCCGGTGCTGGAAGTACGGTACCTCATGGAGTTGGCCGTCATACCGTCAATCGTGATGCTGATGGCCCCGTTGGGCAAGCTGTTGTAGGTGGTAAAGCGCTCGTCCCCGCCGCTTTGCTCTCCCACCACTAACTCGGCCATGGGCAGAATGTCGCGTCCGGCCAGAGGAAGGTTTTGGATCTCATCGGGATCGATCGTGGTAGCCAGCGTGTTAGTGGTCGTTTCCAAAATTGCACCCTGCGCCGAAACCTCCACGCGTTCACTGACTGCGCCAACTTTCATCTGGATGGTTAGGTCCCTTGTGCGCCCCGATTCCACGACTACGTCCTTATAGACGGCGGCAGCGAAACCCGGAGCCGTCGCAGTCAACTGATAAATTCCCGGTTGCAAATCGGGAAACACATATTGCCCCGAGGTGTTCGCCGTGACCGACTGGGTGAGGCCAGTGCTCGTGTCGCGAGCGGTTATGGTGGCCGCCGACAGGGCCGCACCCGAAGGATCCACGACGGTCCCAGAAACTTGCCCGGTCGTGCGAACCTGAGCTTCGGCCAATCCTGCGATCAGGAACGCGAAAACGACGAGCAAGGAAACGCTCGTCTGACACAATCTCTTTCGCATGACATCCTCCAGTACGCGCTGTTCAGAGGCGAACATCGTCGGGGATAACGGAACATCTTGCGTCTCGGCGAAACAGACACGAAAAAATTAAGTTCGCATCTTTGGCTGTATTGTATACAATATGCGATATATAAAAGTCAAGGTATCTTTTTCTTCCTGGACAGGCTGGCCCTGTCCGCCTGCACTTGCCTACTTGGCTTGGATTTTCACGAGCACCACACCGTGGGTGGGGACGTAGGCGCTGAAACTGTTCTTGAATGTGCCCAAATCCTTCTTGCGCCACAAATCTCGAACCTTTGCTTCTCCAAGGATCCCAATCTGCGAGAAGTTGACGGTGATTTGTTCGACCGTGCGCTGGCGGTTGAACAAACCGACGACCTTGCTGCCATCGGCCATGGGCTTCATCCAGACCTCGAAGGGTCCTTCCTGCGCTACCCGCATGCCCTGTTTACCGAGCGGGTCCTGATCAACCGCAATGACCTCGCGACTCGTCAGTATCTCCACGGTATAGGGAGTCATCTTAGTGAGGTCGTTTCCCGCGATCAGGGGGGCCGCTAGAATCGCCCATAGGCTGAAGTGCGTCCGGTATTCATCTTCATCCATTCCGCCGTTTCCAACTTCGAGCATGTCGGGATCATTCCAGTGCCCAGGGCCGGCGAATTTTTCTAATCCGTTTTGGTTGAAGCCGATCTCGGCCATCACGCGGTACTGGTCGCTGATGTCGCCGGTCGTGCGCCACAGGTTTCCGCCTACTGACGCACCCCACTCCCAAACCTTGTTCCAGCCGTACTCACAAAGACTTCAGAACGATCGGACGTCCGGCCTTTTTCAGCGCATCGTGCATCTTCGTATATGCGGCTTGTATTTCATCAGGGCTGCCGGTAGATTGGCACCAGTCATACTTCAGATAATCGATCCCCCACTTCGCGTAGGTTTGTGCGTCCTGCTCCTCATGCCCCAGACTGCCCTCGAAGCCAGCACAGGTCTTCGCGGCAGGGGATGTGTAGGTTCCTAGCTTGAGGCCTTTGTTGTGGACGTAATCGGCCAAAGCTTTCATATCGGGGAATTTCTCATTGGGCTGGATGAATCCGTTAGCATCGCGCTGACCTTCCCAGGAGTCATCGATGTTGAGGTATGTGTATCCGGCGTCCTTCAATCCAGTTGAGACCAACGCGTCCGCCGTTTCGCGCACTGTCTTGTCATCAATGCGCTCGGCGAAGTGGTTCCAGCTGTTCCAGCCCATGGGCGGCGTCGGCGCCAGATTTTTCTGGGCCGAGGAGGAAAATGTGAAGATTAGACAGCAAACTATCGCAAGCGCAAAATCGATCTTTTCTTATTCACGCTCGTCTCTCCTGGAACCACGAAATGCTGCCCGGGAGTCGGCTCAGTCTCTACAGCCGGCATTGATCTCTGGCTGATAGGCTGCCCAAGCACTATGTCGAAGTGTTCTGCCCACACGCCGCTGAATCCGCACAGTGGCGGCAATTCAATCAGCACAGAAGTCTCGCGCACGTGCCGGTCGCGATCGAACCCTGTCCTGCGAGTGAGCTCGCTCAGACCGTAGTCGTCTCCCGCATGGCGGGTGTGAAAGCCTCCTGCTCTGTACGCGAAATGATTTCATCCTGTAAGGCACGGGTTAAATCACAGAAGTAATCGCTATATCCAGCTACGCGCACGATCAGGTCCCTGTACTTTTCTGGATCGGCTTGCGCCGCACGCAAGGTCGCCGCCGTAACCACATTGAACTGGATATGATGGCCATCCAATCGGAAGTAGGCGCGGACCAGTTGCGCTACTTTGTCGAGTCCATCCTCCCCTTTTAACAACTGGGGGGTGAATTTCTGGTTCAGTATCGTTCCACCGGTACGGGCGTGATCCATCCTGGCGGCGGACTTGATAACGGCAGTGGGCCCCTGGCGATCCGCCCCTTGCACGGGAGAAATTCCGTCCGAAAGCGGCTCCCACGCTTTGCGCCCGTCCGGTGTGGCTCCAGTCACCGAACCAAAATAGACGTGGCATGTCGTCGACAAATAATTTACGCGGTAATATCCACCTTTCGTGTTTCTGCGTCCATTCACCTCGTCGAAAAAAGCATTGAACAGATGCACGAGAATGGTATCTGCGTAGTCGTCATCATTTCCGAATTTCGGTGTCTTGTTCCACAGCAGCAAACGCATTTTTTCGTGGCCCTCGAAATTGTGCGCGGTCGCTTCCAGTAACTAATCCATCGTCAAGGTTTTGCCATCAAACACGTGGTACTTGATAACCGCGAGACTATCGGCACAAGTTGCCGGTGCCACCCCCATGATGTAGGTCGTGTTGTACCGCGGACCGCCGTTGTTGTAGTCTCTCCCCTTCGAAATACAGTCATCCACAAGCATCGAGAGGAATGGGGCTGGCATGTAGTCCGCATACAACCGTTCGATGACTTTATTACCCCGCACTTTGACATCGACGAAGTAGTTCAACTGCTTGCGGAAAGACTCAAACAATTGCTCGCAGGAAGAGAAACAGCGCGCGTTACCTGTTTCGATTCCGATCTTCTTTCCCGTGCGCGGATCGATTCCATTATTAAGCACGATCTCCAGCACCTTTGCCAGGTTGAAGTTACCGGTTAGGATGTACGCTTCTTTTCCGAAAGCCCCGGTTTCCACACAACCCGAAATTCCGCCGCAACGAGCATCTTCCAGCGATTTCCCCTGTCGCAGCAACTCTTCGACGACCATATCGGCATTAAAGATCGATGGTTGTCCCCAGCCCTGCCGTACAATTTCCAGACCACACTTTAGAAACGCATCCGGGTTCCTTTTGCTCAGTTGGAGATTGGAGGAAGGTTGCAGCAAGTGCATTTCATCAACAACTTCAAGAATCAGATATGTGACATCATTTACGCCATCCGATCCGTCACGCTTCAATCCACCACTGTTGTTGTTTGCGAAATCGGTATAGGTGGCGCTTTCAGCCGCGGTTACTCCAACCTTGGGAGGAGCAGGCTGATTGTTGAACTTGACCCACAGGCATTCCAGTAGTTCCTTTGCCTTGTCCCGGGTCAACGTCCCATCTTCCATACCCTTCTGGTAGAACTCATATAGGTGTTGATCGAACCGTCCCGGGCAAAAGGAATCCCAGGTATTCAACTCGCTTACCACTGCAAGGTGAGTGAACCAATAGGCCTGCAATGCTTCCCAAAAATCCCGTGGAGCACGAGCCGGCACATGCCGGCAAACCTCAGCGATTCTCTTTAATTCCCATCTGCGACTCGGGTCAGGCTCTCGTTGAGCCATTGCTTCCGCTTTTTCGGCATGGCGTTCCGCGAAACGGATTACCGCGTCTGCCGCAATCGCCATGGCCCGCAGTTCATCCCTTTTCGCGCACGCTTCGGGGTCGTTGAAGAAATCCAACCGGCACAACGACAATTCGACATCGCTTTTAAGATCCAGCAAACCTTTGCGATAGATGACGTCGCCTAGTACTGTGTGTCCCGGGGCGCGTTGTTCCATGAACTCGGTGAAAATGCCGGCCTCGTAGGCGTTCTTCCACTCCGGGGTCATCTCCGCGAAGATCTGATCGCGGATGGAGCGACCACGCCAGTAGGGGATGACCTCATCCTTCTGGATCTGCCGGGCGTAATCATCCACCGCGTAGGAAATCTTCTCCCGCGAGTTAAGTATCTCGAGATCTTCCATGCTGTGGCAACATAGCTCGGGAAATGTCGGGCTGCCTTTGGGCGCCGGACCACGCTCCCCCACGATTAGCTCGTCGGGACCGATATATATCTCTTTGTGTTCCATTAAGTAGTGCAAGGCACGGGCCCGCCGTATCGGCGCGGAAATGGTTTTGTCGTCCCGATAAAACTCGGTGATAAGAGCCGCACGTTCGATGGATAGACAGTGCTTTGTTTCAAGTGTCGCTCGTCTTAGTCTAGTCACGCGCTCGGTCATGTTAGCCTCCAATCCGCACCCTGAACCCATCATGTTTCAGACGCACGGCTATAGTTTCCATCTGCTCCGCAGTGGGCGGGACTACTCCCTCCATGCGGTATGACAAATGCAGTCTGTGGTACTTATCGCTTCCGATTCGGTGGTAGGGGAGAAGATCGATTTGTCGAAGATGCAATGAAGACAGAAACCCGGATAAAGCGTCCATATTGTCGCTATCGTCGTTCACGCCGGGAATTATGGGAATGCGGACGATAACAGCATTTCCGCGTTCCGCGAGCATCTTGAGGTTTCGCAGGATCAAGTCATTCTTCGCGCCGGTAAAGCGCAGGTGTCTTTCACTGTCCATCAGCTTCAGATCGTAGAGGAACAGATCGACCTTCTCGCTAACTCGACGCATCAAGATTGAATCTGCAAATCCGCAGGTATCGAGAACAATCCGAATCCGTCGGGCCCGGCAGTCGGCTAGCAGCGCTTCCACGAAGGCTGGCTGCGCCAATGGTTCACCGCCGGAAATTGTGATCCCCCCTCCGGATTCATCAAAGAAGATCTGGTCCTTTAAGACCTCTGTCATAACCTCAGGCACGGACATCCAACGGACAGCCAATTCACGCACATCTGCGGAACAAGCATTAACACATTCTCCGCAACGTTGACACAAACCACGATCATCGATAACCCGCTGCTCCAACTGAAGTGCGCCCTCCGGACATGCGCGTACGCAGTCGCCACAACGAATGCACCGCTCTTCGTGGTAAATGACTTCTGGTTCGGGCAATTGACTCTCGGGATTGTGACACCACCAGCAGCGCAAGGGACAACCCTTGAGAAATACAGTCGTTCGGATACCCGGCCCGTCGTGAAGCGAGAAGCGCATGATGTTAAAGACAAGACCGGGCGCTGCCGGTGCGGACTCCCGGCTCGGTTTGCGCTGTGCACCGAGTTGGTATACGCTTTCCATAAGGCTTTACGGAATATTGCATATAATATACATAAGGCGCTTGTATCCTGTATGTAATCTTGATCACTTCGCCTTTCTGCGATTTCGTTGTGGAGTTGTGCCGGGACATGCAATATTCCCGGTACGCTGATAGACGGCTCAATGCGACTGCGCCTCACTGAGGCCTTCGTGCGGCTGCCAGATGAGAGATTATGGCTAAGATTGAAGACATCCAAGCGGCGCTCCGCGACTGCTCGATCGATGCATGGCTTTTTTGCGATCACCATCACCGCGACCCAATCGCCTATCGACTTCTGGGTTTGCCAGAATCCTTGATGGTTTCCAGGCGGTGGTTTTACTTGATTCCCGCCCACGGCGAACCGGTCAAGTTGCTGCATCGAATCGAGCCCTTCCACCTGGATTCGCTGCCCGGCAACAAGCGCGTTTACGCCGCCTGGCAGGAACTCGTGGACAACTTGCGCGCCATGCTTTCTGGAGTGCGCGACGTTGCCATGCAGTTCTCGCCCAACAACATGATATTCACGGTGTCGGTCGTCGATGGAGGGACCGTGGATCTAATCCGCAGCCTTGGTAAGAACGTCGCTAGCTCCGCCGACCTGGTAGCGAAGTTCGAAGCAACGTGGACAGAGGACCAAATACGCTCGCACTTCGCTGCGCGCGACTCGATTGATGCCCTCATGGACGCCGTTTTCCGTGAGATTGGCCATCGAGCACGAAGCCGCGGCACGAGCGAGTTCGAGATCCAGCAGTGGCTGGTGGAGGCGTTCCGGCGCGAGGACCTTGTCGCAGACGGACCGCCGATCGTAGCGGTAAATCAAAACAGCGGCAATCCCCATTACGTGCCCACCTCCGATCATTCCGCCCAAATTGGGGAAGGCGATTTCGTACTGCTGGATGTTTGGGGTAAGAAGAACGTGCCTGGAGCGGTCTACTACGACATCAGTTGGACCGGTTTTGTGGGACACTCACTGCCTGATCGTGTACGCGAGATCTTCGAAATTGTCCGGCGCTCGCGCGATGCAGGCATCGACAGGGTTCGTACTTCGATTACGACCGGGAAAAGACTCTGCGGCTGGGAAGTCGACAAGGCTGCACGCGATGTACTCCAAGCTGCGGGATATGGGCAGTATCTTAACAACCGTGTCGGCCATTCTATTGGGACCGAGGTGCATGGGAACGGCGCCAACATGGACAATTTCGAATCCCACGATGAGCGAGAAGTGATCCCGAATACTTGTTTCTCCATTGAGCCGGGTATTTATCTGCCGGAGTTCGGTTTGCGCAGCGAGGTCAACATGCTGGTGCGAACTGGCGCGGCCGAGGTGACGGGCCGCATACAACAGGAAGTCGTTCTCATCTAGGCAGAGTGCCAGTTTCCGCGGATCGACTCATGCCCTAAGTCGGCAGCAAGGGCGCGCCCAGTACGCAAGTAGCAATCTTTGTGCGTCGGTGAGGTGTTTATGCGCTTGAAGAATCTGACAATTGCAATTTCGCTCGTCCTTATTTGCGCGCTGGACGGTGCAGCCGGTACCCCAGCAACCATGCGCCTGGATTATTTCCACACCGGCAACGCCACACAGGAATTGTTCGGCGTCGACCGCATTGTGATTGAACCTCTGCCCTGGCCCGGGAACCCCAATAAGCCAATCGACGCCACGAATCGAGGCACCTACTTCTTCGAAGTCAGGGACCGAGGCAGCAAGCGTGTCTTGTACTCACGGGGGTTTTCATCCATATACGGTGAGTGGGTGACCACCGACGAAGCGAAAAACGCAACCCGCACTTTCCACGAATCACTTCGTTTCCCGGCCCCAGAGGCTCCGGTACAAATCGTCTTGAAAAAACGCGACCCGCAAAACACCTTTCGTGAGATCTGGTCAACTAACATCGATCTGAAAGACAAGAACATTGATACTTCGAAGCCGCCCTTCTCCGGGCGCGCGCTTGAAATCGAGAAAAACGGCGACTCTGCGCTCAAAGTGGATTTGCTGTTTTTGGGTGAAGGTTACACCGCGGCCGAGCAGGATAAATGCGAGAAAGACATACGTCGGCTGGCAGAGGGAGTTTTCACCTTCTCCCCATTCAAAGAGCGGCGTAAGGATTTTAATGTGTGGGCGATCTGCTCTCCTTCGCCGGATTCGGGTGTATCGCACCCGTCTGCTGGTATTCACCGCAACACTCTTTTTGGCTCGCAGTTCGATGTTTTCGGAGAAGAGCGTTATGCGCTTTCGTTCGACAATCGTGCTATTCGCAGTCTGGCGTCTTTCGCCCCTTACGATGTGATGGGAATTGTGATGAACGAAAAGGAGTATGGCAATGGAGGCATATTCGGTCTCTATGCCAGCGTGAGCATTGACTACCCGGCCGCGGTTCGCGTGTTCGTTCATGAGTTCGGTCATCATTTCGCGGATCTCGGGGATGAGTATTACTTCAACGCGAACGTAGCCTACTCGCCGGCCAGCACTCGCGTCGAACCATGGGAACCAAACATCACCGCGCTGCTCGACGCGCGCGAGCTGAAGTGGAAAACCCTGGTTGCTCCCGGCACACCGATTCCCACTCCATGGCCGAAAGAGGATTACGAGAATAATATTCGCGATTCGCAGAAGCAGATTGAGCGCATGCGCGCGGAAGGCCGGCCCGCTGCCGAGATCGACGAAGCCCGGCGTAAAGCGCATGAAACACAAGAACACTACCTCTCGGAGGGACCTTACGCTAATAAGGTGGGAGCGTTCGCAGGTGCCATGTATGAAAACGGCTACTACCGGCCGCAGCAGCGTTGCATCATGATTTCAGGGCCGGAATTTTGCGCTGTGTGTCAGCATGCGATTGAGGAAATTATCGACCTCTACTCACGACCGTGAGACCGCTGATCAGGATATGCTCGCGATGCAATTTGCGATGGTTGCGGTAAGACCGTTTCGCTTCTGGCTCGGTGTGCATCGTTGAGAAGGTTTCGACGAAGAGGGTAGCGCCTGCCCATGCGAAACGATGGCAGGCGCAAGTCATAAGGATCTCCACCCGGAACGCTCAGTGCGGATTCACTGTCATGGAGGCGCGGTGTCCGGTGGTCGTCGCCCAGTAGTCGATCCATTGCAGGTGAATGCCATTGGCTCGGTCGATGAGTTCGCGGCTCGGCTTTTTCCCGTGCTCGACAATAACGACGATCCCGGTGTTGAATTTCCTTTGAGAGTGATCAACATCCGGTAACCGCGGCCCCTCAACAGCGATGACGTCTTGGATCGTCACCTTGGTTCGTTCGGCTTTGAATATTGGGTGGCCGTTTGTGTCTTTGCCGACCGGCACGAGATTCTTGAGGATAAAGAAGTCCGGCACCTCGGCGGCAGAGATCAAGCCCATCAGGTACAGGTCAAGATGTGAATACCCCGTCGCTGGCACGTAGTAGTCGTCATCCAGCTGAGTATAGGTGCCATCGAAGTTATCCTGCCAGACGCCTCCTCCCATGGCGGACGCCTCCGTGGGCCGCTGATAGGGAAACGCCGCCTCAGCTTGCAATCCTCGCGCCCAGTGCACGGGGCCAAGAGGGATGGTTTCACCATTTACTTTCGCCGAGACAAACGCGGCCCAGCGGTGGCCCATTTCGTGCCCAAGCTGCGACATCGCGTAGTTGTACGGAAGCATCCTCCCGTTCGGCGATCCCTCTCCGAGTTGGTGCGCGTAGATGGTTATGTCGTGATCGGTTCCGACGGGCGCCCCCTGGGGAGGGTATTCCTGCATCTGGTTGGAGCCGACGTACACGGGCTGTACGTATTCCCACTGGAACCTGCCTTGGCTGCAGTAGCTCTCAAGATCCTGCTGTGTTGGCCCGATCCCAGTCACGTTGCCGCCCAGCGGGCCGTCACTCGGAGTGCCCGCTTCCTGGTTGTCGATGCGGAAATCCGAGTAATAGGCCAGAAAGTCGAACTTATCGCCGAGGGCCTTGATCACTGTACAGGACAGATCTTGGGGATTGGGCAAGGCGAGGTAGTGGAACGATTCATAAACGATCACAAACGGCCCATCCTTGGGCGTCAGCGACGAGAAGTGGACATCGGGATTGACGATTCCGGACAGGCGAACAACATGAGGGGACAATCGCTCTACAATCTGCTCGGGGTTTCCGGGGGCAACGGCCTCTGCGTAGATGGCGACTTGTTCGGCCCCGCGTAGTTCCGCAGGCAGCAATCCTTCCATCATGATCGTGTTGCCACTCGTCTTGACGTTTCGGGAGAGACCCGGGCCAAAGGCAAAGTACCTTGACGCATGGCCCGGCCATTCATTACCTCGCACTGTCCATACTGCGGACGGGTGGGCAGCATCGGCGCTTGTGGGAAGAGGAAGATGGGCATCGAAAAACACCCGGTAGGTAATACCCTCCAGCGCTGGATTTCCTTCCGGCAGTACCGGCCCGCGAGTTTCGAGGGTGACCTTCAGGAGGAGATTGTCAACCACCGAGAGCTTTAGGTTCCGAACATCGAGGTGCGCTGCAACCGTTGGATGCGGCTCGGCGCCGATGGTGGCAAGCGGTTTCTCCACGGCATTCGAGAGCAATGGGTAAACACCCACGATGGCGTCCTTCGCGGCGAGTTGGTTGTACGACATCTCGATCGACCCGTTGCGACGCAGCACAACTTGAAAACGGTTGATCGTCTTGAACCAGGTGAAATCCTGGATATTCCCGAACGGTTCCGTGAGGTCCCAGGTCACGACCACACGATCCGGCAGTTCTTTCACATAGTGGGGTCCAGACATCCGCGGCTTAAAAAAAACACAAATTGCTGGGACGGTGTTGGCCAGTGCGTCGGCAGCGTCGGCTAACGGGTCAAATCGACCGATCGAGATTCCGCGGTCACGACCGCGTGGGCCGGGTCCCTTCGCGCCTTCCGGTGTGTCAAAACTGATCGTTCCAGTTTCGCCCACCAAAAATGAATTCCAGTTCTTGCCGGAAAAAGGGAAGGCAAACTGATGCAAGGTGACATCGGCACTGGTGAACTCAGGGCCGAAGTCCGGGTCCCACTGCAAGGCGCCATTTTCCACGCGATAGCGCGAACCTTCCGGACTGAAGCGCAGCGTACGACCGGCCAGGTCGAAGAAGTTTGCTTTTCCAAGCGCCCCGTCCTCCAATTCCATTACAATCAGATTCCCACCGGTCGAAATCTTGCCGATCGGGTGACCGGGTACGTCCAACTGGGCGTGGGCCAGGGCGGGGTGCAGGAGAAGTCCACAAAGAATCAATGCGCCACTACGCAATAGACAGCTGCTAACTCTCTTCACGGCACCTCCACTCGTCAAATAGATACATTGGCGCATAAGCAACCATGACGATGGCAGGGATGATGTCGATGTCATCGTGCGATTTGTAGCCCATGCGGTTGTAAGACTGACTCTCTCGTCATCTCGCCATCCAGCATTCGCCAGATGCCCAAAGGATTGCCGTCTTTCAACTCGTCAGGCAACACTGCTTCGGGAAATCCCTGATAGCAGACCGGCCGGCAAAACCGGAAGATCGCCTGACTGCCGACGGAAGTAGAACGTCCGTCGGAGGTGGACGGGTACGGTCCACCATGCACCATGGCGTGGGAAACTTCCACTCCCGTTGGAAAACCGTTTATGACGAGCCGGCCTACCTTCCGCTCGAGGACCGCGATCAAATCCCTGAATTCGCACAGATCTTGTTCCGTACCATGAATGGTCGCGGTGAGGTGACCTTCTAAATTGCGCGCGGCCTCTAACACTTCACCATGGTTCGAGTGGTGGACTAACAGAGTTGCCGGACCGAAAATCTCGCCCGCGAGGTCCGGATCTCTTAGGAAAATCTGGGCATCTGTTTCGAAGAGAGCGGCGCCGACGCCCAGCTCCTGGCCATTGCTCGATGTGGTCTTCTCGGCGACGAGCTTCACCCCCTGCTTAGCCTTGCGGTCTGCAATGCCTGAACAATATGAGGACCTTATGACTCCGGTCAGCAAATGGAATGGCGCCGATTCACCGACCGCTTGCTGCAGCCTGCCGACGAACCGGGAAGCGTCCGCACCTGCTGGCAGGAATACTATTCCCGGTTTAGTGCAAAATTGACCCGCTCCCAGCGTGAACGAGGCATGCAGTCCGGTCGCGATGCTGTCAGCGCGTTCCCGCAAAGCACCGGGCAAAATGAAAACAGGGTTCGTGCTGCTCATCTCGGCATAAAACGGGATCGGCTCCGGACGGGCGGCCGCCGTATCCATCAACAGCCTGCCGGCAGTGCGCGATCCCGTAAAGCCACCAGCCTTCACCAGTGGATGTTTCATCAGGGCGATGCCAACTTGCGCACCGCGGCCAAACAGGAGGGAAAAAACGCCTTCGGGCAAATTGCATTGGCGGACGGCTGCCTGCACTGCGTAACCAACGAGTTCGCTGGTGCCGGGGTGTGCCGAATGTGCTTTGACTATGACCGGATTCCCAGCGGCTAAAGCGGAAGCTGTGTCCCCGCCCGCCACTGAGAATGCCAAAGGAAAGTTACTCGCGCCGAAGACGACGACCGGTCCCAACGGACGCAGCATGGAGCGAAGATCTGGCTTGGAGGCAGGTTTGCGATTTGTATCCGCGCGGTCGATACGAGCCATGACCCAAGAGCCTTCCTCGACGACCTGTGCAAACAAGCGAAGCTGACCACAGGTCCGCGCGGTTTCACCCTGCAAGCGGGCCTTGGGCAGGGCCGTTTCTTGTTCAGCACGTTCGATCAACTCGGCAGCGATGGATTCAATGTTAGCAGCAATGTTGCGTAAGAATGTGGCTTTCTCGCGACCCGTGGCTTGACCGTAGATTGCAAAAGCTTGATGCGCCAGAAGCGCAGCCGCGTTCACTTCGTCTGGTGTCGCGGAGAAAAAGCCTGGCTCTAAGTTTTCACCAGTGCGGGGATTCGTGGCATGGAAAACTTCTTCTGTGATCGCGCCTGCGTGGAAACCAATTATTGATCGTCCGGAAAATTTCATGGTTGTACTCCGAAGCTATGTTGCCGCCGGCGCCTCTTGGCTGATGACCGCCTGCGGCCGGTTGCGCAGCGCATCATGGATAACTTTTCGTGCTTGCTCCAGTTCCGTACCAGTCAATTCGAGCCGTGGCGCCCGGACGCGCGCGTTTCCCATGCCAACTTCCGCCTGCACGAGTTTGATCAGTTGGACGAAATTGGGCACGGTGTCCATCCGCAGTAATGGCAAAAACCAACGGTATAACTCAAATGCCTTCTCACGTTTGCCGTTGAGTGCAAAGTTGAAGAGTTCGACCGATTCACGAGGCAGCGCGTTGGCCAACCCCGCTATCCAGCCTGTTGCCCCTACTGCGGCCCCCTCCACTATCGCATCATCCACACCGACGAAGATCTCTATCCGATCTCCAACCAGCACACGAATCGCGCTGACCCTCCTGGCATCCGTGCTCGATTCCTTCACGGATTCGAAGTTCGCATGTCCGGCCGCGAGTTCCTGGATGTGCTCGGGCAGGAAGTCCGTTCCATAGGCAACCGGGTTGTTATAAAGCATGCAGGAAAGTGGTGTGGCTTCGAACACGGCGGCAACATGGGCTTTCATTTCCCGCCAATCACCCTGATAGACGTAAGGCGGCAAGACCATCAAAGCATCGCAGCCAGCGTCAGCAGCTGCTTTTGCCAGCGTGACAGCCTCGGCAGTAGAAAGCGCGGAAACTGAGGCCATGACTGGTGCGCGGCCGCTCACCGCGCCGATGCACGTCCGCAAGATTCGTAGCTTTTCCTCGAAACCGAGCGTGGCTCCTTCGCCGAGCGAGCCCAGCGGAACTATTCCCGTACAGCCGTTATCCAACAACCACCGGCAGTGTTCCGCTATGAAGCCGTGGTCCACGTCGTAGTTCTTGTCAAAACAGGTTGTTATGGCGGGCATCACACCTTTCCAGTTCATCCGTGTCCTCCTGTTACTTCACTGTGCTTCCCGTCGGGGCTGCATGTCATCGCAGCAAGATTTTCAAAGCGTGTGGGGAAAATGGGCGGCCGCACCGAATCCGGACGCCAATTGAAAAGGAACTGAGTGGCTGGCCCGCAAACTCTGCCCTGACATGCCCCCATGCCACAACGCGTCTGGAGTTTCGCGGCGCGCCACGAAGTGTATGGTTTGAGGCGATCATATTTCACGTCCTCGCAGCGGCAAACGATCGTATCCGGAAGCGCCAAGCTTTTCAGTTCGGAACGCGAGCTGAACGCGCGATCGAGCACGCGTGCGAACCTGTGCAGCTTCGCGCGTGCCTTGAGGAGCTGTCTAGCGCTCTCACCCCGCCCGCCTGCCGCAAACCCCGCAATCTGCCCTTCGACTAGCGACAGTTCCACCCCGCCAATACCGGTGAGTTCGCCAGCACATAAAACTCCACGGACTGAGGTTTCTTGGAAGTCATCCACCTTTACGTAACCGTCCTGGATTTGACATCCCAATAGCGTCGCAAGCTCGAGGTTGGGCACTAAATGGAAACCACAGGCCAGGTAATCACAGGATGTTGTTTCCCTCTTGTTACCTCGTGAAACGATGACGGCCTCGAGGGTTTCTTCGCCCTTGGCCGCGACAGGCCAACAATTCGTCACAAACCGAACCCCCGCGAGTTCCTTTCCCAGAGAAAAGCCCTGTGCGATTTTTTGAGGATGATGCAAAAGCGCAACCCCAAAGGGCAATAAGCAAGTCCATGATGCCTGCTCACAAATCATCAGAATCCGGGCACCATGCTGGTGCAAATAGGCGGCAACCGCCAGAAGCAAGGGGCCGCTTCCGGCAACTACCACCCGCTTGCCTGCGATGGGCAGTCCAGACTTCACCAAAGCTTGCAAGCCACCTGCACCCATCACGTTGGGCAGCGTCCACCCAGGAAAAGGTAGGAAACGCTCTCTTGCCCCGGTCGCCAGCACTAACTTCTGAAACCCCAACTCGTAACAATTCTCTAGTCCTTCCGCGAGCAGTGTCCCAACCTCAGGCTGGTGAAAAACGCGCGCGCCGCAGATCAACTCGACATCGCTGGCACGCAGCTTCTCTGCCCATTTGCCAGCTTCCGACATACGATTCGCAGTTTCGCCTCGCCAAATCTGGCCTCCAAGACTTGGGTTGTCGTCGACAAGCCCAACCCGCCGTCCGCATTCGGCAGCAGACACGGCGGCCGCCATACCGGCAGGTCCACCACCAATAACCAGCACATCGAACTGTTGTATTAGTTCTTTACTCATCGGTGCTCACTTCCATGCCCGGACGAGCAAGAATCTGGCAGCTACGGCAATGCGGCCTTCCATTGATCTCTACACGACACTCAAAACAAATGCCCATCCCGCATAGTGGAGAGCGCTGCTCTCCGCTCACCGACCTGCGGCAGGCAATACCAGCGAGCATAACGGCCACGGCAACCGTCGATCCAGAGGCCACGGCGACAGGTCGTCCGTTGATCTTTACCGTGGTGAGCTCAGGCATGGGCATGCTCCATAGACACCCTCGATGGCAGGTACGGCTCAATTGGAATGGCGGAACGTTTGCCAGTCATTTGATCGGCCAGGAGACGTGCGCTGGCAAGAGAGGTCGTAATTCCCAATCCATCGTGGCCGGTTGCCAGGTACAAAGTTGAATCTTCCAGCCAGGGACCGATGAGGGGAAGATTGTCTGGAGTTGCAGGTCGAAATCCAGTCCAGATGCGAATCGTCGACATCTGTGCCAGCCCCGGCATGTATTGCTGTGCACGCTGCAGCATCTGGGCGAGAATGCTGGTATCTATTTCTTTGTGTTCCACACCATACTGCCGTGATGAGCCGATCAGAACCTGTCCAGTGCGACGTGGTTGCACATTGAAAGCCACCGAATCACTGGTTAGCGAATGGGCGCTCTTTAGATATCCAAGCTCGACTAATTGATGGCTTACGAATCGCGGGTACCGGTCTGTAATAACCAGATGACCCTTGCGGTTGTTAATTTTGAGTCCCGGCGTTAATGCCGCGGCCCAGGCTCCTGCGGCATTCACGATAACCCCCGCGGAGAACTCGCCCCCGTTGCTCAGACGGATGGTGCCCTTGCCGATCTGGAAAGCCGAGCACCCGGAATAGAAGGTTGCCCCGCCTGCCTGGGCACGTTCCATGAGGAACCGGGCAGCACAGGGTGGGTACAATACACCATCCTCGGGAACCAACAACCCTCCGGCCAGCCCCCTTCGCAGGTTAGGTTCAACACCTTCCAATATTTCCGGGGCGAGGATCTCGGCCGGAACCCCCCGCTTTGTGTAGTAACTCTGCTTCCGCCGCGCTTCCGCCATTTCTTCTTCGTCAGCAGCCACCCAAATAGTTCCGCATTGCTCATACTCAACATCGGAAGCTAACTCAGCTCGTAGTAGTTGCCAAAGCTGTTGAGAGTAGCGCGTCAAAGCGAATTGTGCCTCGGAGTCGTCCATGACTACGACGTGTCCCATGCCAGCCCCAGTCGCGCCGCCGCCGACCACATCCCGATCCACCACCGCGACCCGCATTCCTTCACCCACACACGTGTACGCACAGGCCGCACCTACAATTCCCGCGCCAACGATCACCATGTCGTAGGTTGCTGCGCTCATGCTCGAATACCCATGCAGAACGGGTCGCGCACGTCGAGTACGAGATCGGCCTCAGCATTTACAAACGCCGAACCTTTGATGCTCGGGTATACGTGACCATCGCGCACCTTGATACTCCCTTCAAGAATGCTGCCAACAATACCCTCCTGTTTCCAAACTTGGCCTTCGTGCAACTTTCCGTCTGCATACAGACAAGCCAGTTTGGCGCTAGTTCCGGTCCCGCAGGCCGAACGATCATAGGCCTTCCCCGGACACAAGACGAAGTTCTTGCTGTGAACTCCGGCTATCTTCGATGGACCAGATACCTCGATGTGATCGATTTCCTGGCCATCCGCGCCACTGATCCGGGCCGCACGCAGCGCTTGCCGAACAGCCCAGGTAAAACTCTTAAGCGGTTCAATGTTGTTGAGCGTCAATTCCACGTCATGACCTTCAATAAGAAAAAACCAGTTGCCCCCATAGGCTATATCTCCATACACCCTGCCGAAGCCAGGCACTTCCACCGGCACCTTTGCGGCAATCCGGTAGCTTGGCACGTTGTGAACAGTGACCTCTGCATTGTCGTGTAAGACTGCACTCACCGTACCCACGGGAGTCTCCAGTCGATGCTCCCCCGGCCCAACCCTTCCCATGTAGGCGAGCGTAGCGATGAGCCCAATGGTTCCATGCCCGCACATCCCGAGATACCCTACATTATTAAAAAACACCACTCCCGCTGCACAAGTGCGGTCCACAGGAACGCATAGAAGCCCACCTACCATCACATCGGAACCACGCGGTTCGTTCACGACAGCGGACCGGAAGTGGTCATATTCATTACGAAAGCGCAGCAAGCGCTCAGACAAAGGACCGTCACCAAGATCGGGGCCGCCACTCACAATCAATCGCGTAGGCTCCCCTCCGGTGTGTGAATCGATGACTCGCAATTTCTTGTGACCATCACGATTCATAAAAATCCTGCATTTGCACTTCTCGCCAATTGGGCACTTCGAAGGCTTTCTTGACTTGTCCATATGTTAGGTCGGTCGCTTCTGATCCCATTAGACGTGGGACTTATTTTATGGATACAATATCCACGCGTCAAGCGCTCGACGTTAACTGGCCGGATGCTTGTAATCCAAACCAAGGTGCCCATTCTTGGCCGACAAAATCGAAGTCCAGCTTTCTCCGCCCAAAGCGCCATCAAAGCGTGAATTCTCGCGCGGTCTAGGACTATTCGAAGCCACCATGCTCGTGGTGGGTGTGATGATTGGCTCGGGCATCTTCATTGTATCCGCAGAGATGGCGCGGACTATCGGTAGCCCTGGCTGGCTTCTGGTGGCGTGGGCAATTGCTGGAGCACTGACCATTGCGGGCGCACTCTCTTACGGCGAATTGTCGGCAATGATGCCGCAAGCGGGCGGCATGTACGTTTACCTGCGCGAAGCGTACTCGCCGTTGTTGGGTTTTCTATATGGTTGGACACTATTCACGGTAATCCAGACCGGCACGAGCGCGACCGTCGCGGTTGCCTTCGCCAGATTTTTGGGCGTGCTCTGGCCTTCGATTTCCGAAGATCAATACCTGCTTCCGCCCAAATGGATCTTTTCTCACTATGCTGTTTCCCTTTCATCCGCCCAACTGCTGGCCCTTTTCATAATCGCTTTGCTCACTTTCACCAATACCCGCGGCCTGCGTTACGGCAAAGTTATTCAAAATGTATTTACCGTCGCGAAAACCGGTGCTCTTCTGGCTTTGATCGTGACCGGAATTTTTCTCGGCCGGAACGCTATTGCGCTGCACGCAAATTTCGGCAATTCATGGCGCCCGCGTGGGCTTGAGCCGCTTTCTTCAGTACTTGATGCGAGCACATCTCTAGGTTTGTTCGCCGCCCTTTGCGTGAGCCAGACCGGTTCTTTGTTCGCCGCAGATTCCTGGCACAACATCGCCTTTGCCGCGGATGAGGTCAAAAGGCCCGAGCGAAATGTAACCCTGGCAATGGTGACCGGCACTACCGTTGTAATCGCGCTTTATCTACTGGCTAACATTGCCTATCTGGTGGCGCTTCCCCTCCAGCAAATTCAGCACGCCCCTGCAGACCGCGTTGGCACCGCGACCTTGGAAGCAGTGCCATAGGCATAAGACATGCCGTAGCAGCCTAACCCCAGCGCACTTACCTCGGGCCCACGTCTGCCGAGTCTCCTTCTTTTCATTTCGAGATGGCTAGCATTAATTTCAACTTCGATTCCCAATCAAGACTCGTCCTTCCCCCCGAGCTGGCCTGCAAGACTTTGTGCAGATGATCATATATTATATGCAGCCGAGTGGTACGATATACTTGTCATGGCGAGGCACGGTGTCTATTCGGTAGACATTGCTCCAGCTGTTTCGATGCCGACAAGTCCTCGGATTTGCCGAATGCTTGCTGCTGAAGCGTCTATTACCTTTCTATCTCGAGACCGCTAACAATGGATGTCGAAACCGCTACCGCCTCGGCAATACCACGTCAGTCACTTAGTTCCGCGGTGGCTGACAAACTGCGTGACCAGATTATCCGAGGAGAGATTCCGGAAGGAAGCCAATTGCGCCAGGATCTTATCGCGGCGCAGTACAATGTCAGCCGGATACCCGTTCGAGAGGCCCTTCGGCAACTGGATGCCGAGGGCCTCATCACCATCGTCCCAAACCGTGGTGCCATTGTTCCACAGCTGTCGCCCAACGATATCGAGGAGCTCTTTGCGATACGGGCCCTACTCGAGCCGGACGTTCTAAAGCACTCCATCCCACACCTCTCTCCAGCAGATTTTGCCGAAGCGGAAGCGCTGTTGAACAAGTATGTCGATGACCTCCGGCGAGAGCAACACGTCGCCGCTTGGGGCCGGCTCAACTGGAAATTTCACTCGACGTTATACTCGCGTGCCCAGCGCCCGCATTTCATGTCCATTATCCGCAATGTGAACCATAGCGGCGAAAGGTACACACGGCTCCAACTATATCTGACTCATGGCATGAAGCGTGCAAATGAGGAACACTACGAGATTCTGGAACTGTGTCGTAAGAGCGAGGTCGCAGCAGGCTGCAAGCTGCTGCGTCAGCATATCTTGTATGCCGGCCAATCGTTGAAGCAGTTCTTGCAGGAAGGCCGTCGCGCTGACATGGTGACGTCGACCGAACGGCCCGCCGTTTTCAAATCTTGAAAAGTTAAGCTGTTTTTCCCATAGAAATAGCGATTAGCGGATCTCCACCAAAGAATGTTTTCGCATACAATATCCAACAAGCAACTCGACTTTTGAACTAAGTCTTTTTACTTCATTTAGGAGTTGCTGACCGATGAGCGTCTAAAAATGCTGCTCCATAGCGGAGACGGTTTCGGATGATGATTAAAGGGGTATCCCGAAGGGAATTCATGGCGATAGCTGCTGCTGCCGGCGGACCTGCCGTCATGTCGAAAAGATTATTTGCGACCATGTTCCAGGATCCTGTCATAGACACTCTTCAGAAGGACGGAAAGGCGGTCAGCCGCGAAAAAGTTCCCTGGAAAGTGCGTCCGTTTCCCATGAAACAAATCCGCCTCGGAGAGGGTCCGTGCAAACAGGCGATGGAGGCCGACCGCCAATTCTTGCATTCTCTTCCGCCTGACCGCCTGCTTCACACATTCAGGACTAATGCAGTAATCCCATCCGCGGCTCGACCGCTGGGCGGATGGGAAGCTCCTGACTGCGAACTTCGAGGCCACTATGCGGGCGGCCATTATCTTTCGACCACGGCCCTGATGTATGCCAGCACCGGAGACGAAGATCTCAAGGCAAATGGCGATGCGGTTGTGGCGGAATTGGCCAAATGCCAAAGGGCCCTTAAAAAGTGGTTATCTGAGCGCTTTTCCCATCGAGTTCTTCGACCGGCTTCGCGAGCGCCAAAAGGTATGGGCGCCTTTCTACACCATTCATAAGATCATGGCCGGCAATCTTGATATGTATGTGCATTGCGGCAACGAACAAGCGCTCGAAGTGGCCGAGAAGATGGCGGAATGGACAGCAGGCTACACGCAATCGCTCAGCTATGAGCATATGCAGCGCGTCCTCGGTACCGAATATGGCGGCATGGGTGAGGTGCTTTCAAATCTTTATGCAGTGACCGGTAAGGAAGATTACCTGGAAGTCGCGCAGCGCTTCGACCACAAGCAATTTTTTGATCCGCTTGCTTTACATCCTTGACCTGACCGGCCATTTTTGTACCAGGTGGAATGAGAGAGAATCCACTTGGAGGAAAAGCGGGTCATGCCCATGCAGAGGTACAAACCAGAGCAAATCGTGACGATGCTGCGAC